>Ga0247825_10000507_pt1 | contig 24785 bp, 23 predicted proteins | sample 13C_Vanillin_Day_FD_194413 | JGI IMG/M metagenome (GOLD analysis project Ga0247825, IMG submission 194413) | Soil microbial communities from agricultural site in Penn Yan, New York, United States - 13C_Vanillin_Day48 | ecosystem: Environmental > Terrestrial > Soil > Agricultural land | place...
GTCTGGAACAGGTAGCGCCTGTTATTCGCAACGTGATTGCCGCCTTTCACGATGAGGAGCTCGCACGGTCCGGCGGCTTCGGCCGCGATGCGCTTCGCGTTGTGCGGCGGCGTGAGGTTGTCGAGTTCGCCGCCGACGACGTAGATCGGGCAGGTGATGTTCTTCGCCACGTCCTCGAGCGTCAGCGTCTTCGCCACCTCGCGCGCCTCGTCCATGGTCTTCGAGTGCGAGCGCACACGGAACGCCTCGCGCGAGAGCTCGTTCCGGCCGTCGAAGGTCTCCACCCAGCTGTACGGGCCGGACAGCGAGATGCAGGCCTTCAACCGCTTCTCGAACGCCGCCGCGCGCGCCGAGTAGTAGCCGCCGAGCGAGACGCCCCACAACCCGATGCGGGATTTGTCGAGATCGGCGCGGGTTTCGACGTAGTCCACCACCGCCTTCACCGCCACTTCGTAGTCGCCGCGGATCGGGATGTCGTACTCGGCCTCGCCCTGCCCCGGCCCGTCGAACGCGAGCGTCGCCATGCCGCGCGCGAGGAAGATGTTCTCGTAGCCGTCCATCTCCTCCTTCGTCGAATCGAGGCCGACGCACATGATCACGACGGGAGGTCGCGCCACCGAAGGGCGCATTCCACCTTCGCCTCCCTCCGGCTTGCGCAGCGTGCCGGCGAGGCGCTTGCCCTGGTACGGCATCTCCACGCGCTCGCCGGGAAATTTCACCAGCGGCAACGCAAGCCCGCGGCATTCGATGACCTTCGCGTGCGCGCGCTTCATCTGCGCGAGGTCGTGCACGAACATGAATTTGCCGAAGTGGTAGAGGATCGCCGCGCGCGTGAGGTGCTCGCCGGCGGAGACCTTGTTGCCCTCGGCCAGCGCCTGCCGGCCGATTTCCTCGTGCACCGCGGCGCGCGCGCTCCACGCCGCGCACCACTCGTCCCAACTCGAGATGCTCGCCGTCACTTCCTCGAAATCGGTGAGCGGCACCCCGCTCGAGACGAAGCGCGGCGCCCAGTGCTGGATCGCGATCTCGACGCGCTTGTCCTTGGCTTTCCCGGCAGCGGTATCCATCAGTTGATCTTCGCCCCCGCCGCGATCAGCACCTTGGCGAAACGCTTCACTTCCGAGCGGATGAACGCGTCGAACTCCTCCGGCGTAGTGGGCGACGGCGCCGCGCCCTGCGTCAGCATGCGGTCCTTGATGTCGGGAAGATTCAGGATGCGCACGACTTCCTGGTTCACCTGCTTCACGACCGGGCGCGGCGTCTTGGCCGACGCGAGCAGGCCGTACCACTGGTCGTACTCAAAGCCGGGGACGCCGGCTTCGGCGATGGTCGGGATGTTGGGGAACATCGCCGAGCGTTTCGCCGTGCTCACGCCCAGCAGCACGATCTTGCCCGCCTTGACCTGGCCGGCCGCGATGAGCACCGGGGTGAAGGTGAAGTGGACCGCCCCGGAAATAACGGCGTTCAACGATTCCGGCGCACCCTTGTAGGGAACGTGCGTCGCCTCCATGCCGGCGGAGAGCCGGAACATCTCGCCGTTGATCTGGGTGCCGCTGCCGATGCCCGCGGAGCTGAAGTTGATCTGGCCCGGCTTGGTCTTGGCAAAAGCGATGAGGTCCTTGACGGTCTTGGGCCCGAGCGAGGGCGACACCACCAGCAGGTTCGGCACGCTCGCCACGCGGGTAATGCCGGCGAAATCGCGGACCGTGTCGTACGACAGCTTGGAATACATCGTCGCGTTGCCGGCGTGGCCGGTGGAGACCATCATCAGCGTGTGCCCGTTGGGATTGGCGGCGAGCACGTACTCGGAAGCAATGGTGCCGCCCGCGCTCGGGCGGTTGTCCACCACCACCTGGTGGCCGGACTTCTCGGTGATTTTCTCCCCGATCCAGCGCGCGAGGATGTCGGTCTGGCTGCCCGGCGAGAACGGCACCAGCATGCGGATCGGGCGGCTCGGATAGCTATCGGCCGCACCCGCCGTCCCCGCGGCAAGGGCCAGCACCAGCAGTGTCATGCAAGATTTGTGGAACATGTCTCCCCCTTCCTATCAGCGACCCGCGGACAGCTGTTGCGCCATCCAGTCAGCGGACTGGGAACGATACCGGTAAACCCGGTTGTTGGCGACGTGGTTTCCATCCTCGACGAAGCAGCGCACCACCGGGCCGGACGCGGCGCCGGCGAGGCGCTCCGCTTCCACCCACGGCACGATCCGGTCCTGCTTGCCCGCGACGACGAACAACGGGCAGGTGATGTTCTTCGCGGCGTCCACCAGCGTCAGCGTCGCAGCGCGAGCGCGCCCCTCCGCATCCGTGCGGGACTTGGACCGCACCATGAACGTATGCTTGGTCAGCGCGGGCAGCTTGTCGAAGAAACCGGACCAGTCGAACGGCCCCGACAGTGCGATGCAGGCCTTGACGCGTTTCTCGAACGCCGCCGCGCGCGGCGCGTAGTAGCCGCCGAGCGAGACGCCCCACAGCCCGATGCGCGACTGGTCGAGATCGGCCCGCGTTTCGACGTAGTCCACCACCGCCTTCACCACGACCTCGTAGTCGCCGCGAATCGCGAAGTCATACTCGCCCTCGCCCTGCCCCGGCCCGTCGAACGCGAGCGTCGCCATGCCACGGGCGAGGAACACGGACTCGTTGCTGTCCATCTCCTCCTTGGCGGAGTCGAGCCCCATGCACATCACCACCACCGGCGGGCGGGCCACGCTTTCTGGCTTGCGTAGGATGCCTGCCAGGTTCTTGCCTTCGTAGGGAATCAGCACCCGCTCGCCGGCAGGCGCGAGGTGCGGCAGCGCGAGGTTGCGGCACTCCACGGCCTTGCGGTGCGCCGCCTTCATCTGCTCGTAATCGGCCACGAACACGAACTTGGCGAAGTGATAGCAGGCCGCGGCGCGCGTGAGATGCTCGCCGGCCGAAAGCCCGGCCCCGTCGGCCAGGCCCTTGCGGCCGATTTCCTCGTGGATGGCGGCGCGCGCGCTCCAGGCGCGGCACCAGTCTTCCCAGCGCTCGAGCCCCGCGGTCACTTCCTGGAAGTCGGTAAGCGGCACGCCGTTCGACACGAAGCGCGGCGCCCAGTGGGAAATCGCGGATTGAACGAGGGCGTCAGCCATTACCGGTTCAAATCGATGGATGTTGGTCGCGCCGCCGACGGCGCGGCCGCGGTGAAAAACAGGACCAGAAAACCGCTTCACATGGTAGGTAGCGATAGACCAAGTGTCAACACGGACTGGACCAATCGTGCTGATTGGTTTACTTTGGCCGATTCGCAAGCACACTGCACATCAAGGATCCGTCATGACTGCCACTGTTTCCCGGATACGCTCGCGCGAGGGCGCGCAACGCATCCGCGATTTCATCCTGTCCGGGGCCGCGCAGGGCCTGCTCGACCCGGGCGCGCGGCTGCCCACGGAGCGCGAGCTCGCGCGGCGCTTCAGTGTGCCGCGCAACGCCGTGCGCAGGACACTCGCGCAACTCGAGGCCGAGGGCTCGATCACCCGCCACGTCGGGCGCGGCACGTTTCTGTCCGGCGGGTCGCGCGCGGCCGAGGTCTCCGCCGCGAGCGTGGCCAACACCAGTCCCGCGGAGCTGATGGATGCGCGCCTGCGTATCGAGCCCGCGCTCGCCGAGCTGATCGTCACCAACGCCACGCCGGCCGACTTCGAGCGCATGGAGGCCTGCCTGGACAAGGCGGAGAAGGCGGCGACGCTGGACGAGTTCGAGCTATGGGACCAGGCGCTGCACCAGGCGCTCGCCGAGGCGACTCACAACCGGTTCGTGGACCGGGTATTCGACATGGTCACCGCGTTCCGCCAGCAGGCCGAGTGGGGCAAGCTAAAGGACCGCATCGTTACGCCCGAGCGGCGCCTGCAGTACCAGGCCGAGCATCGCGAGATCGTCCGCGCGCTGAGGGAGCGCGACGGCGAGCGCGCCCGCGCGGCCATCCTCACCCACCTGCAGCACGCGCGGCGCAACCTGTTCGGCTTCTGACGACGGTGGCCCGTGAATGGTGGTTGGTGGCTCGCCAATTCGTAAGCGGCCAAGGCACATGAATCGACGGTTGCACCCTTTCGAGCCACGAGCCACCAGCCACTAACCACGCTTCATAAAACATGGACGTTTCCTTCGCCTCCGCTCTCGTCATCCTGCTGCTGGTCATGGATCCGGTAGGCAACGTCGCGCTGTTCGTTTCCCTGCTGCGCAACGTGGAGCAGGCGCGGCGGGCGCGGGTGATCGTCCGCGAGTGCGCCATCGCGTTCGTGGTACTGCTCGCGTTCGCGTTCTTCGGGCGCGCCCTCCTCGATTTGCTGGGAATATCCGGGCCCTCGCTCACCATCGCCGGCGGGGTCATCCTGTTCCTGATCGCGTTGAGGATGATTTTCCGCAGCGCCGAAGGCCTGTTCGGGGAGCTGCCGGGCGGGGAGCCGTTCATCGTCCCGCTCGCCATCCCCGCAATCGCGGGCCCGGCCGCGATCGCGACCATCATCCTGATGGTGTCGCGCGCCCCCGAACGGCTGCTCGAGTGGTGCGCTGCCCTCACCGTGGCCATGCTGGTTACCCTGGCCTTCCTGCTCTGCGCCGAACGCATTGCCAAGCTCGCGGGCGAGCGCGGACTGCTGGCTTTCGAGCGCCTCATGGGGCTGATCCTCACCGCGATTGCAGTCGAAATGCTCTTGCGCGGCATAGAGGTTTTCGTCCGGCAGATCTGAGCCAGACGGGCCTTTCCGGGGAACTGGCCCGAAAACCGCGCCGGACGGGCGTTTCGGGGGTGTTGATATCCTTGTCGCCGGGCGATTACAGCGGGTGTCCTCGCCGGCGCGCCGGAAGGGTCTCGTGCGCAGCACGATCCGGCCACTTCCCCCTCCCCCTAGTCCTGCCCCCTGGCGCACGCCGTCCGGGGAAAAAGCGCGGACCGCACCCCCTCCTCTAGCTGCTTGAATTTACCGGGAGAAAGACGATTGCGCTGGCGGCGCTGGCGATTCGACGGCCGAGCGGCCGGCCCTGCGCGGGGGAGCCCGGCGAGCGCTACCGGCCCGGCGCCGGTCGCAGCAGCGCGCGCGCCGTCAAAAATAATTCACAATTTTTGTGGATAACGTTGTGGGTAACCGCCCCGGAGAGGCGGGAGCGTGGCGTATTGCCGGGCTTGCGTCTGGTTTGCTCAAAAAATAGTCAAAGAGGCAAGCGGTGAGCGGTCAGCAGTGAGCAGAAACTTCCAGACCGCAGGTTTGGGCAGAACGAATGCCGCTCACAGCTCACCGCTTACTGCTTACCACTTCAGAATTTTGAGGAGATTGTAGAAATCGTCGGTCCACACGCGAAAACCGGGACGCGGAAGGATCTTTTCCCCCACCGCGCGGATCGGCTGGGCCGCGAGCAGCTCCAGGTTCTTCGTGACGATGATCTGATCGGTGCTGGAGACCCAGTAGTCCGCGCCCTCGCTGCTATCGGATCCATCGGACACCAGTACCGCGATCATGCCGAACTCAGCCGCGAGCCGCTCCACCACCGGCGCAATGTCCACGAAGCGATTGGTCGCCTGGAACACGATCACGCCGTCGGGCTTGAGGTGGCGCACGTAGGCCGCCATCGCCTCGCGCGTGACCAGGTGCATCGGGATGGAGTCGCCGGAGAAAGCGTCGATCGCGAGAAGATCGTAGTTCTGCGGGGCCTCGCGCTCGAGCGAGAGCCGGCCATCGCCGAGGATGATGTCCGTCTGCGCCGGGCTGTCGGTGAGGAAGGTGAACTCTTTGATCGCAACCGCCGCCACCTGCGGATCGATCTCGTAGAAGCGGAACACGTCGCCCTTGCGCGAATAGGCGGCGATCGCGCCCGCTCCGAGGCCGATCACGCCGACGCGCCGCGGGACGTCCGGCAGACTCGCGAAGGCGCGCCCGTAACCGCTCGTCGGGGAGAAGTAGCTGGTGGGCCGCATGCGCTGGCCGGGTTCGAGGAGCTGTCCGCCATGGTTGATCCCGCCATGGAACATCACCCGGAACGGCACCGGATGCGCGTAGTCGCGGGTGCGCACCACGCCGTAGAAGTTGCGCACCGTGATGCGCGCGTTGACGACGAACTCGCTGATATTGATGAAAGTAAACGTGGAGGTCGCCGTCACCACGGCGAGGGTCGCGACCGCGACCCACCAGCGCGCCGACAGCGTGCGGAAATAGAGCAGGACCGCGCAAGCAATCAGCGTGATCCCCAGCTCGTAGTAGCCCGACAGCAGGTTGGGAGCGGCGATGCCCACCAGCAGCGCGCCGAGCGCGCCACCGACCGACACCATCAGGTAGAACGTGGTGAGGTAGCGCGGGCCCGGCTTGAGCCGAGTCAGCTCGCCGTGGCAGAACATGCAGCAGACGAACAGGCCCGTCGCGTAGAGCGGCGCGGCCATCCACAGCTCGAGCGAGTCGCTCTGCCAGGCCATCAGCGGCAGCAAGATGGCCACCGCGACCAGGAACGTGGGGCGGTGGTACCAGCGTGGGTGGTCGAAGCACAGGATGAAGGTGACGAGGTAGAGCGACAGCGGCACCACCCACAGGAACGGGATCGAGGCGATGTTCTGCGTCAGGTGGTTGGTGACCGCGAGCAGCAGGCACGAGCCGGTCGCCGAGAGCACGATCCACAGCAGGCGCGTGCCTATCGTCGGCGGAGCCTCGGCGTCCGTCGCGACACTCTGTGCCGGCGCGACAGTTACGCCGCGCGTGCTGCGCAGCGCGGTCGCCCCGCACAGCAGTACAAAACCGATGTAGGCGATCGACCAGAACCACGACTGCGCCCGCAACGGCAGGTACGGCTCGATCAGCACCGGGTAGGCCAGCAGCGCGAGCAGCGACGCGAAATTGGACAGCGCGAACAGGCGATACGGCACCGCGTGCCGAAAGCTCTGCCAGAACCAGGCCTGCACCAGCGGGCTGGTGGTAGAGAGCAGGAAGTACGGCAGCCCGATGGTCGCGGCGAGCAGCCCCAGGATGAGCAGCGTCGGTTCCCCGCTCGCCTCGCCGGGCTTCCAGTGCTCGCCCGGAATGATGGGCAGGACCAGCAGGCTCGCCGCGAGCAGCGCGACGTGCAGGCTTGCCTGCGCGCGCGGGCGCAGCAGGCGCGTGGTCCAGTCCGAATAGGCGTAGCCGGCAAGCAGCGCCGACTGGAAGAACACCAGGCAGATCGCCCACACCGAGGCCGCGCCGCCGAACCACGGCAGGATCTGCTTGGCGATGACGGGCTGGACCAGGAACAGCAGGAACGCGCTGAGGAAGATCGTCGCAGCGTGCAGGAGCATCGGGCTATTAACGTTTGAAGGGCGCCGAAGTTTACCCGAATTTCCGGGTAGTTAGGAGCTTCTGCCGGCGCGCAGCGCGAGAGTGGCAAACAGCAGTCCGGCGGCGAGCCACAGAACGAACGGCGCCCAGTCGAGCGCCGGCGTCACCGCCGGGCTGCGGCCAAGCTCCGCGATCACCGCCCCGATGCGCGCCAGCGTCGCGCCGGCCAGCGCGGCGAACAGCAGGCCGAGAACGAGTCCCTCGCGCCCCGCGCGCCCGAACTCGAGGGCGGCGGTGAAGCTTGCCATCATCACGCAACCCCAGGCGCCGCCGGCTATGAGCTGCGCGGCGATGAGCGCGTCGAGGCTGCCGGCATGGACGCTCGCGATGGTTCCCCCCGCGCCAGCCAGCGCCGCGCCGGCCACCACCGGCAGCGTGCCGTAGCGCTTCGCGAGCGCCGCTCCCGGAAACATCGCGACGTTGAACCCGATCCAGAACACCGGCATCAGGTACTGCAGCGCGTCCGGCCGGGAAAATTGCAGGTACTGGCGCGCGCTGTTGAGCGAGAAATGAACTTGAAACCCTAGCGCGAGCAGCAGGCAGCCGGCGACGAAGAGCCATGAGCCGGGATTCAGGCCAGCCCGTGGCGTCGCGGCCGACGCCGGCTTCATCCCGCGCCGCGCCAGGTCGCGCTCGACCCAGATCAGTCCTGCCGTAGCGGCCAGCAGCACGAGACTGGAAACCGCGAACGGCAGCCGCGGATCGACGTTCTTCATGGTAATGCCAAGGTACGGGGCGACCGCGCCGCCGACCGCAAGCCCGGTCAGCATCAGCGCGGAGAGCCACGGCACGCTGGGCGTCGCGGCGTAGCGGTCGAGCAGCACCCATGGCGGCGCGCGCAGCGCCGAGGAAGTAATCGTCCATGCCAGGATCAGCGCGAGCAGCACGGCGGACGATGCGCCGCCCAGGTGCGGGATGAGCAGGAAGGCGATGCACGAAGCTGCAGTCAGCGCGATGATGAGCGGGCCCACGCGGCCGAGCGTGCGCGCCGCGCGGTCAGCGGCAACCCCCATCACGACGTCCATGACCATGAAGGTGATCTGGTCGAGTATCAATATCCACGGCGCGTAGCGGCGCGGCAGTCCCGCCGATTCGAGCAGCGCCGGGAGGTAAATGACGTAGAGCGTCCAGCAAGTGACGAATAGGAACTGGATGAAGGCGAGATAGATCGCCGCCGCGTAGGGCGTGCGTGCAGTGGCGGCGATGTCAGTCATGGGGCGTGCCGTATTTCACACGCCCCGCCCGAGGCTGTCGAGATTTCGTTGGATAGTCGTCGGAGGACGCGACCGCCGTCCGGTTTCTGACACCACCCAATCCTTTTGCGGCATAGCTCGGCCATACTATAAAATTTATATGAAACAAATACTTAACTAGATATACCCACTGTGGATTTCCATTGGCATGGAACCTGCAAGGAACCGGGCAGGATGAATCAAGCACCGGAGACTGCAATGGTGATCTACATGGATAACTACAGGATGGCGAGGGCGACCAAGGTGGCTCGCGCGCGCCACGACGAAGAATTGCTGTGCGTGAACTGGAACCCGGCGTTCGGCGCGATTGCGCTGTCCTGCTACCAGACTCCGCAGGAGCTGAGCCCGCAACTGCCTGAAGGCTCGGCACCGATCGACCAGACTTTTCTGGACCGCGTCCACGCCCTGGCGAGCCAGATCTAGAAACGTCTCCCCCGGAGGCGGGCCGTGCCCTTGTGGTCGGTCCGCTTTTTTTTCGTACCGACAACTTTAAACAGGAAAAACCCAGCGCAAGTCACGCGCTATTGGCTTCACCGAAACGCAGCCCGGAAAACAAGAGCGGTTTTTTCCTCATCCCTCCGCCCTCATACCTCATCCCTCATCCCTCAAGCGAGCGCGGCCACAATGCGATCGCGCGTAAACGGCATGTCCCGCAGCCGCACGCCCATGGCGTTGTAGATGGCGTTGGCGATGGCGGAGCAGGTCGGCCCCTGCGCGCCCTCGCCGGCTCCCATCGGCGGGAGTTCGGGACGCGGAACGACCGTCACCTCGACGTCCGGCACTTCCTCGAAAGTGAGAATGGGATAGTCGCCCCAGGTCTGCGTCAGGATGCGGCTGCGGTCGTATTGCACCGCCTCCTTCAGCGCCCAGCTCACGGTCTGGATGATGCCGCCCTCTGTCTGGTTGATGATGCCGTCGGGATTGATCACCAGCCCGGCCTCGATCGCGGCCCACACCTTTTTCACGCGCACCTCGTTGCCGATCTCGACCTCGGCGATCTCGGCGACATAACAGGCGCCGTTCTTGTAGCGCGCGAAGCCAATGCCGCGGCCGCGCGTGCCATCGCCTTTCTCGCCCTTCTTCCAGCCGGCCTTCCGGGCGACCGTCTCGACGACCGCCCGCGCTCGCGGGTCCTTCAGGTGGCGCAGGCGGAACTCGACCGGGTCGGCGCCGGCTGCGGCGGCGAGCTCGTCCATGAACGACTCGATCGCGAACACGTTTGCGGTACCGCCCAGCGCGCGCAGCGACGATACCCGCACCGGGATCCGCTTCACCAGCTTGTTGGTAACCCGCTGGTTCGGAAACTCGTAGATCGGGATGGCGTTGCGATGGCTGCCGCCGCCCGGCAGCGGCGGGTTGCGCGGGGGTGACGGCTGGTGAGGCTTGGCCAGGTCCCAGGCCGCGATGAGGTTGACCCCACCCCCGCTCGGTCTCGAGCTGTGCGGGTTACTGTAGACGTCCTCGACCCAGTTGACGATATTGCCGCCGGCGTCGAGCTCGGCCTTGAGCTTCACGAGCATGGCCGGACCATAGGGCTCCCACATGAACTCGTCCTCGCGGGCCCATTGCAGGCGCACCGGCTGGCCCGGCACGGCGCGCGCGAGCAGCGCGGCATCGAGCGCGGCGTCGTCAGCCCCGTTGTGACCGTAGCAGCCGGCACCGTCCATATGGATCGCGACAACCTTCTCTTCCTCCACGCCCAGCGCGCGCGCCATGTGCGTGCGCAGCGGATAGATGCCCTGGCTGTGCGTCCAGACGGTGTAGCCACCATTCTCGTAACTCGCTACGGCACAGGACGGGCCAATCGCCGCATGCGCGATGTAGGGCCGCGTGTATTCCGCCTCCACCGTGCGTGCGGTGCGCTGCGCGGCGGCCGCGTCGCCCTTCTCGCTGATGACCTCGTCCTCGGTCTTTTCGTTCTTGAGAAAACCAGGATGAGTCGTCTCCGGCAGCACGGCCGATTCGTTCCAGCGCGCGTCGCGCTTCAGACGGTTGATCGCCCGCAGCGCTTGCTCCTCGCGCTCCGCGATTACGCCCAGGAAGCTGCCGTCGCGCACGACGGCCACCACGCCGGGAAACGACTTCACGGCGGCCTCGTCGAGCGCCGCCAGCTTCGCGCCATAGCTCGGAGGGCGCGCGACGCGACCGTGCAGCAGGCCCGGTGGATCGAGGTCGTGGACGAAGCTCGGCACGCCAGCGACCTTGCCCGGTATGTCGCGGCGCGGAGTCGATTTGCCGATGATCGTGTGCTGCGAGACCGGCTTGGGCGCGATCTCGCCTGTCGCCTCGCGCGCGAGCAGATCGTCGGTGACGACATCCCAGTAGGTCGCGCTGCCGCCGGTGCGGGACGTGATGACCCCGTCGGCCACGGACAGCTGCTCGAGCGACACGGAGAGGCGCTGCGCCGCCTGTTGCAACAGCAGGAAGCGCGCCTCGGCCGAGGCATAGCGCAATGCGGAGCCGCCGTCGGTGATCGACTGGCTGCCCGAGGTCATGCCCTCGTCCGGGCTGTAGCTGGTATTGGCGGGAGCGAGACGGATGCGCTCGAGATTGACGTCGAGCTCCTCGGCGACGATCTGGGCCAGCGCCGTCAGGATGCCCTGCCCGATCTCCACCTTGCCCGGGAACACGCTCACCGTGCCATCGCGATTGATCTTCAGCCAGCGGTCGAGCCGGCGGTTGGTATTCAGGTTACCGGGCAGCTTGCGCGGCGTGGAGGCGGGGGCTTCGCTCATCGTGGGGTTCTCGGTGTTATCAGGTTGGAAAACCGGTCACCAGTCACTGGTCACCGGTCACGCTTCATCTGCTCCGCAGCGCGGCGCACGGCGCGCAGGATCCGGTGGTGCGTGCCGCAGCGGCACAGGTTGCCCTTCAACGCGGTACGGATGTCCGCGTCCGTGGGATTGCGGTTCACGTCGAGCAGCGCCTTCGCCGCCATGATGATGCCGGTGATGCAGTAGCCGCACTGCGCCGCCTGCTCGTCGATGAAGGCTTGCTGCAGCGAGTGCGGTTTCCCGTTCACCGCGATGCCTTCGATCGTCGTGATCGCCTTGCCGGCGGCGGCCGACAGCGGGAGATCACAGGACGGAACCGCCTTGCCGTCGACCAACACCATGCACGCGCCGCACTGAGCGAGGCCGCAGCCGAAGCGCGCGCCCTTCAACTTCAAATCGTTGCGCAGCACGTAGAGCAGCGGCGTCTCCGGCTCCGCTGCGACCTCCTGCTTGCGCCCGTTTACCTGGATAGTCGTGCTCACATTTGTCCTTCACCCGGCGCGGACGCCGGGCTTATCAAGAAAAAACAGCGGGTTATTATTTGCCTTCGCGGTCCTGCTCCTCGCGGCCGGGAAGACGGGGTGGGAGGCTCGTTTTTTGAAATTAGTGGGACTATACTGAATCGCGTGACCGTTGGTATGGAGGAAAGTCCCATGATACATACCGCCGACGTTCAGGGTCTCAAGGTGAAGATCAACCAGTTGCAGACGGAACACCGGGACCTCGATGACGTCATTTCCCGCCTGTCGCAAAGCACCGCGCAAGACCAGATCCAGCTGCAGCGCCTCAAGAAACGCAAACTCCTTCTAAAAGACCAGATCACGATGCTCGAGCGCCAGCTCGAGCCCGACATACCTGCTTGATTGGCGAAGGCGTGGCTCGCGGACAGCGGGTTGCGGGCCGGCTTCTGCTCCAACCGCCATCCGCTAACCGCGCTTCTCCTGCGTGCCGAGCAGGCGTAGCGCGTTGCCGCTCCAGATCAGTTCCTTGTCCGCCGGGCTGATGTCCGCCCGCTTCTGAAGCAATTCTACGTCCCTGAACTTCATGCGTCCGCCCGGGTCGTCATGCGGGTAGTCGGTCGCGAACAGGAACTGCGAGGCGCCGAAATGCGCCACTGCCTCGCCCAGTTCCGCTTCCTCAGTCTCAATGGTGAAAAACAGGTTGGTCCGGAAATAGTGTGAAGGCGGCTTCGCGTTCTTGGCCTTGTAGTCCACTTCCGACACGATGCGCTTGCCGCCGGTCAGCTTGCGATAGTTGAAGCGCGCAGCGGCGTCTTCCGACTCGTAGTCGACCAGCGAGTCGCCGTGCGCGGCGTCGAGGTGCGCGGCGAGCGGCTTCAGAAACGACACGCCGGCCTCCGTGAATACGAAGTTGAGCCGCGGGAAATCATCGAGCAGCCCGCTGGTGATGAGCGACACCAGGCTCATCTGCCCTTCCTGAGGCGCGAGCACGTCGAGGCCGTTGAACTGGTAGTTGAGCAGGTTGGTGATGCGGTGGCCGTGCTGGATGTTGTGCAGGAACAGCGGCATTCCGAGCGCCTCGGCGCGCGCGAAAAACGGCCACAGCTCGCGGTGCGAGCCGTAGGGGTCCGAATAGCAGTGCTCCTGCACCGGGAATACCTTGTCGAGTATCACCGCGCGGAAACCGTTCTCCCTCGCCCACTCCATCTCGCGGATCGCGCCCGGCACGTCCTGCAGCGCCACCATGGCGCCGCCGATCAGCTCGCGCGGGTGCTGCTTCATCTGCCGGAGAATGGTCAGGTTCCAGGAGTGCGCCATCGCGTTCGCGAGGCGCGGCTCGACCAGGTAGGAAAACACCGTGGCCGTCAGTTGCGGGAACAGGAACTGCTGCTCGATGCCGAGCTTCTCGTAGTCGCGCAGCCGCTCATCCATGTAGTACATGCCGCGGTAACGCGCGCCGGTGCCGGGCGGATCGAGCGGCGTTGCGCCTGGAACCGGCGGCGGCGCGCCCGGAAAATCCACATCGGTCAGGAAACCCTTGTCGTCCCAGACGAAGCGCGGGCGCTTTTCCTCCCACTCCGGGCCCATGTGGTCATAGGCGTCCGGCGGGAGATAGTGCGTATCGCAATCGATGATCATTTCCGCGCCTGCATTCCCAATCGCGTCAGGTAAACGGCAAAGAGACCCAGCAGCACGAACCAGACCAGCGACCAGCCGGCAATGGTGAGTCCGAGAAACTTCCAGCCGGCCTCCGCGCACTGGCCGGTGCCGCCGAATATCTTCTCGAACGCCTGGAACGTCTGATACTTCCGGAGTATGAATTCCAGGCTCGGGCCGCATTCCGGCGCCGCGTCAGGCGGCACGTTCTGCAGCCACACGTGGCGCGTGGCAATCGCGGCGCCGAGCGCCGCCGTCAGGAACAACAGTCCGCCGTAGATCTTCGCGCCGGTGCGCGCGGGGCCATGCACGGCCGCAACCAGGAACACCGCCATCAACACCATGTAGACGATGCGCTGGAGCAGGCACAGCGGGCACGGATCCTGGTACTCGTAGTACTGCAGGTAGAGCGCGTAGCCAATCAGCCCGGCGCAGACCAGGAAGCCGATGGCATAACCCAGCCGTGGCACTAGAGGTAAGCCAGCAATCGACCGCATGCAATAACACCCATCCAGATAGAAAGAGAAAGCAGAGCGTGAATCTTGGCCAAGGCCGGTGTCGCCGCACCGCTGTCCCACTGGTCCACGCTGCGGTAAGCGCCGACATGGAATGCGGCGGCATTGATGCCGGCCGCGAATATGAGGCAGAGCTTCGCCAGGAACGCGCGGTTGCTCACGAAGTCGGTTGCATGCGCGAGAAACATCATCAATCCGGTTGGCACGATCACGATCAATGCGCCCAGCGCCCATGGCAGCACGTGGCGGGCGAGCCCGCGCACCGTCACCTGGCGGGACAGGCCCAGCAGCCGCAGGTCGAGCACGGCTATGGAACCCACCAGCGTCACGAACCCGAGGATATGGAGTATCTCGACAGAGGGATAGAGCCAGAGTTCCTGGCGCATCGCGACCGCGAGCGCCGAGCGCTCGATGGCCGCGAACGCGCCGTCCCCGCCCTGCCCCATCAGCGCAGCTCGACGGTCTTGCCGTCCGCCGTGATGCGCTCCGCGCGCATTTCCTCGGGCTTGGTGCGGTTGGGATAGCCGACCACGGTCACCTTGCTTCCCGGCTTCAACGCGGAAGCCGGCAGGCCGCGCGACTGCATGCGCGAGGGCGGCGCGAGCACCACCTGCCACGTCTTGCCCGGCGTCTCGAGATGGACGTGGCCATGGGGATGCTCGTAGCCGGCTTCCCTGATAACGCCGGTCAGGGTCAGCGCCTTCGAGCTGTCGTACTCGCTCCAGCCGTGATGCGCATGAGTGTTGGCAGCCGCCAGCACGCCGGCAAGCAGCCAACCGCCCGCTTGCAAAGTCCACTTCGTCCTCATCCACCGCCTCCACGTAACCGAATCGAAGGCGACAGTTTACCGAATCCCGGTTGTGGGCAGTGCGGCGGCGCCGTACACTTCCGGCCCATGATCAGCGTGGCACCCGGCATCGCGCTCGACGAGAACGAGATCGAGCTCTCCTTCATCCGCGCCTCCGGACCGGGCGGCCAGAACGTCAACAAGGTCGCCACCGCGGTGCAGCTGCGCTTCGACGTGTTGCGCTCGGCTTCGCTGCCGCCGTACGTGCGCGAGCGGCTGCGCGTGCTCGCCGGCAAGCGCGTGAGCCGCGAGGGCGTGCTGGTCATCACCGCGCACCGCTTCCGCAGCCAGGACCAGAACCGGCGCGATGCGATCGCGCGCCTGGTAGCGCTGATCCAGCAGGCCGCCGCGCCGCGTAAAACGCGCCGCGCCACCCGCCCCAGCCGCGGCTCCCGCGAGCGCCGGCTCGATTCCAAGCGCAGGCATGGCGAAACCAAGCGCAGTCGCAGCGCCAAGCCTGATTTCACATGACGGAATCGGGCGAGTTTGACGCCCCCGATTCGCGGCCCCTACACTCGAAAAGCGTTACCGTAGGTGCCGGAAAACAGGATGGAATAAAGACTGGGCCGTGTCTGTTTAGGCCGTGAGCAGTCAATATGTTGCCGGAATAACCCTAACCAGGAGACATGCATGAAGAAGAAGCTAATTTCAGCCTGTATTGCGCTGGCGTTCGGCGCAGGGGCAGGTTACGCGACCATGGTGATGGCGCAAGCCAAGCCAGAGCAGCTGGTCAAGCAGCGCCAGGCGGCCATGACGCTGATCAGCAAGTACTTCGGCCCGCTCGGCGCCATGGCCAAGGGCAAGGCCCCGTACGACGCGGAAGTCGCCGCGCGCAATGCAGGTTACCTGGTCGCGCTCTCCCAGATGCCCTGGGACGGCTTCCACGCCAGCACCAAGGGCGTCGAAAGCAAAGCGCTGCCAGCGGTGTTCGAGAACGAGGCGAAGTTCAAGGAAGGCCAGGAGCGGCTGCAGGGTGCGGTCAAGAAGCTGGCAGGCGCGGCCAAGGACGAGAGCGCGTTCAAGGGGGCGGCAGGCGAAGTCGCCAAGGCCTGCGGCGCCTGCCACAACGACTTCCGCCAGAAATAACCGGCGGATTCCGTTCGTCAGAAAGCCGCGCTTCGGCGCGGCTTTTTTATTTCCACTTGTAATTGATGATGAAGTACACCGCCGAGACCGCGATCGCCAGCACGACCAGCGCAAGCCAGGTGCCCGCGATACGAGCGGCCGCGGGCGCAGCCGGAAGCGTCTTGTAGCCCGTAAACATGGCTTTCACCAGGTTCTCGGACTTGTAGAACAGGTAGTAGAGCACGGCCAGGACGTGCGCCGCAGCGAGTCCGAGGATGACGTAAAAATTGTAGCGGTGAATGGTCGTAATCCAATCGCTGGTTTCCTTGGCGATCCACTGCACCAGCGGCCCCTCGGTAAGCACGTCGTCGTTGGCGAACAACCCCGTGACCGCCTGCACCAGTACCGCGAGCAGCATCAGCAGGACGCTCAGGCCCCCGAGGGGATTGTGACCGGCGAACTTCGCGGCCTCGCGTCGCGGCAGCGTCCTGATGTAAGCGAACATGGCTCCGGGGCCGTAGAGGAAATCGCCGAAGCGCGCGTGCGTGCTGCCGACAAAGCCCCAGATGATCCGGAACAACAGCAGCGCCAGGATCGTATAGCCCCCGTACATGTGCCAGGTCATGTAGCTCGCCTTGACGGTGACGTACTGGAATATCAACAGCAGCACGAGCAGCCAGTGGAAGATCCGCACCGGCGCGTCCCATACTTTCACCTTCACCGTTCCCTGCATTCCGTCCTCCGATTCCCGCCTGGTCAAATGCGTGCGACACGCGCCCGCCCGCGCGCCGCGCGTTGAACGGCGCTACCGTCCGTTCGAACGCGCGGAGTTGGCCGGCGCTCGCGTCCGGTCAACCGTCGTATTTGAAGGACAGGCTGACGCGCGCGCGATACGCGACGACCTTGCCGCCTTCGATCACCAGGTCGGTCTTCGTCACTTCAGCTACGCGGAGGTCGCGCAGCGTGCGCGCGGCGGTCTGCACCGCGTTGCGCGCCGCATCCTCCCATGAATTCCTGCTGGTGCCGACGAGTTCGGTGACGCGGTAGACGCTGCTGCCTTTACTCTTGGCCATAAATCCTCCTGGCAGTTGTCGGGCCGCCGCTTGCGGCGGGCGTATTCATCATAGCACCGGGGTCGGTTCCAACCGTTCAGTTGTGGGCCTGCTCGCGGCCAGGCGCCCCGGGATCCGCGAGGCTCTTCAGCTTGACGTAATCGGTCTTGCCGCTGCCGAGCATCGGCAGCGCAACGACCCGTACTACGCGGCGCGCAACGGCGAGGTCCTGAGCGCCGAGCTCGCGCGCGGCCTTCTGCAGCAGCACGCGGTCGAGCACAGGATCCGTGGTGAACAACACCGTGCTCTCCCCCTGGCTCACCAGCTCGATTGCTGCTGCGTGCTGGTAGCCGGGCGATGCATGCTGCGCGATGCGTTCCACGACTTCGAGCGAGATCATCTCGCCCGCGATCTTGGCAAAACGCTTGACGCGGCCGTGGATGGTGACGAAGCCCTCCTCGTCGAGCTCCACGACGTCGCCGGTGTTGTACCAGCCGGCCCCCGCCTCGGATACGGGCGGCTGCAGCTCCCCCGGGCGGTCGTAGAGATAGTAGCCGCGCATGACGTTGGGCCCGTGCACGTGCAGCACGCCCCCGCGCGCGATGCCTGACACCGGCAGCAGGCGGTGCTCGACGCCGGGAAGCAGCCGCCCGACCGTACCCGGCCGGTAGTTGAGCGGCGTGTTGAGCGAGAGCACCGGCGCACACTCCGTCGCCCCGTAGCCCTCCATGATGCGCAAGCCAAACCGGCTCAGCCACAGGCTCGCCACGTCGGGATTCAGCTTCTCCGCGCCCGAGACCACGACGCGCGTGCGATGGAAATCGTAGGGATGCGCCTGGCGCGCATAGTGCGCGAGGAAGGTGCTGGTGCCGAAAACGTAGGTGCAGCCGCGCGTGTAGGCGATCTCCGGGATCACGTGGTAATGGAGCGGCGTGGTGTAGAGATACATCCGCGTGCCGGTGAGCAGCGGCTGGAGCGTGCACGCGGTCAGGCTGTAGGCATGGTAGATCGGCAGCGAATTGAGGAATTTGTCGTTCGGGCCGTAATCGATCACTGCGCCCATCTGCGCGATGTTGGCGAGCAATGCGCGGTGGGAAAGCGCAACGCCCTTGGGACGCGCTTCCGAGCCGGAGGTGAACAGCACCACGGCGGTTTCTTCCGGGTCGCGGCCACGGACAACCGAGAGCGGCCGCCACAGCGCCCAGCCGATCAGCCACAGCTTGTCCACCAGGCCAAACTTCGCACGCAGGTCCTCCAGGTAGACAATGCGCACGGTGGAGAGCGCCGCGACCGAGCTGCCCAGCTTCGCCACCTCGACGAAGCGGCGCGAGGTGACCAGCGTCTTGATGCCGGCCGCGATGCAGGCGCTGCGCAGCGCGTCGGGCCCCGCGGTGTAGTTGAGCAGCGCGGGGATGCGCCGCATCGCCGAGAGCCCGAACAGCGCCGCCACCGTGGCCGCGATGTTCGGCATCATCACGCCGACGATCTCGCCTTCCTCGGCGAGCTTGCCGCCCAGGCGCCCAAGCGCAAGGCTCGCCTTGATCAGGTCGCCGTAGCTGTGCTCGCGCTGGGTGTCCTCCAGAATGCGGGTGCGGCGGCCGTGCAGCTGTGCGGCCGCAACCAGCGCCTCGAACAGCGTCAGCCGCGGCTGCGAATCGAACATCATGTGCTGCATGATCCCGAGCAGCGCGTCCGCCTGCTGACGCCGGCGCCGCTTGCCGGCAGCCTGCGAGGCGGGCGGCAGCTTGCGCGCCGGCAGCACCTGAATGCGGATGCGGGGAAACACGCGCTTCGGGAAATTCCCGCCGACCGCCGACCAGGAACTGTAGAGCGTGCCCGTGATGCGCACCGGCACGATGCTCGCGTCGCAATGCGCGGCGATCACCGCCGCCGCGTCGTAGATCTTGGTGAGGCTGCCGGTCGCGGTGGCCGGGCCTTGGGGGAACACGACAACCGGACGCCCGCGCCGCACCAGGCGGATCAGCCGTTTCAGCGCGAGCGGGTCCGACGGGCCGAGTATGACGTGAGGCACCCAGCGCATGAGCAGGCGCACCAGCGGCCGCCGCAGGCCGTCGCCGGCTATGGCCACCGTTACGCCGGGCAGGAACAGGCCAAGCAGTGCGCCGTCCAGCATCGAATCGTGGTTGGCCACGACCAGCACCCGCCCGGCGCGCAGCGCGGGTAGGTCCCCCTCCACCCGGATGCCAAAGCAGCACCGAAGCAGGAATCTGAAAAAACGGATGATCACAAGGACTTACTGGTATTATTTAATGCTGATTATCAGCTGATGGTTCGCGGAGAGTCAAACCAGCCAGCACTTTCCGCCTGTTGGCAGTACGCCACAAATAATTTTTGAGGGACGCTCCCTGGGGCATTGGGGTCGGCCCTCTTACCCTCTGTTTCTAAACCAAAAAGTTAAAATCTATCAAAATGTTAGATTTGATTTTGAATCTTGATTGGGTCTTAAATCAGCGCGTGACGTAAATCACACAAACGCTCCAATCGATTTCTCTAAGGGGAGAGTCATCATGGAAATGCACGTCCCGTCCGCCGTACTGGAAGTCCGCCATCCCGTACCCGCCACCCAGCCACTCCCGAGCGGCGTCGCGCTAAATTTTTCGCCGCAGTTGAGCGTGAGCTACGACAAGGACTCGCGCGCCATGTGGTCGCGCTGGGCCCCGGAGCCTCGACCGTGCTTCAACCCCGCGCTGCTCGCCGACATCCGCGCTTACTACGATTACCTCGGCGCGAGCGGCGCGCGCGTGGACTGCCACGGCGAGGAGCACCCCATCGCGTACGTGGTGCTCGCCTCCGGCATGCCGGGCGTATTCAACCTGGGCGGCGATCTCGACCTCTTCAAGCAACTGATCGACACCCGCGACCGCCAGGGCCTGCTGCGCTACGGGCGCGCGTGCATTGACGTCCTCTACCGCAACTACGTCGGGCACGACCTGCCCGTCACCACTGTCTCGCTGGTGCAGGGCGAATGCCTGGGCGGCGGCTTCGAGGCGGCGCTCTCGAGCGACGTCATCGTGGCGGAGAAGAATGCACGCTTCGGCTTCCCCGAAATCCTGTTCAACCTGTTCCCGGGCATGGGCGCCTACTCCTTCCTCGAGCGCAAGATCGGCCAGAAGGGCGCGGAAGATCTCATCTCCAGTGGCAAGATCTACGGGGCGGAAGAAATGCTCGCGCTGGGCGTGATCGACGCGGTGGCCGAAACCGGACAGGGCGAGGCCGAGGTCGCGGCGCTGATCCGGCGCCGCAGCCGCAGCCGTAACGGCCTGGCGGCGCTCGCCGCAACGCGCCGGCGCGTTCACCGCCTCGAGTTCTCGGAGCTGCTCGACGTGGTGCAGCTGTGGGTGGATGCCGCGCTGCGCCTGACGCCGCGCGACTTGAAACTGATGCAGCGCCTGGTCTCCCGCCAGAACGGCATCGGCGGCAGCGAACCGCACCAGATCCACTGAGCGCGCCGCGCGTTGGCCAGCCTGCATCCCCCTCTGCTAGACTCATGAGAATTAACCCTTACAAGAATCCGCGGCCACGGGCCGCGGCCAGGGGGGCATTGGTGGGAGCCAGGCCGGACACCGAGTACAGCATCCAGCAGGTATCGGAGATGCTCGGCATCCCGATCCAGAAGCTGCGGCGCTGGGACGAGCTGGGCGTGCTGGTGGCGAGCCGCAGCCAGGGCGGCCACCGGCGCTACTCGCGCGAGCTGATCGATCGTCTCGCCGGGACCGCCCCGATCGCGGCGAGCGACAAGACCAGCAAGGAGCTGGCGACCATCCGCAAGTCGCTCGCAGAGAAGCGGCGCATCATCCAGCTGCTGCTGGAGAGCGAGAACCGCTACCGCGACCTGGTCGAGACCTCGCACGACCTCATCTGGACCACCGATTCGAGCGGGCGCTTCACCTATCTCAACGCCGCCGCGCAGAGCATCTTCGGGCTTGCGCCGAAGGACCTGATCGGGCGCTGCTTCTTCGATTTCGAAGCGGGCACCTCGCATGTCTCCAACCGCCGCTTCCTCGCAATGCTGAAGAAGAGCGGCGAGGTCAAGCACTACGTCACGCGGCTGGTCACGGCCAACGGCCAGGACCGCTGGATCGGCATCAACGCGCGCGTGCTGAACGACGACGGCGGCGCCATGTTCGGCATCCGCGGCACCGCGCGCGACATCACCGAAGAACATCTGGCGACACAGCGCATCGAGCACCTTGCGCTGCACGACTCCCTCACCGAGCTGCCCAACCGGCACAGCCTGCAAGCCCGGGTCGAGGCGGCGCTGCAGTCCGGCGGCGTCGGCGCGCTGCTGTTCCTCGACATCGATCACTTCAAGTACGTGAACGACAACCTCGGCCACCGCGCCGGCGACCAGCTGATCGTCGGGGTAGGCAGCGTGCTGCGCGACGCGATGCGCGGAGTGAACGGCGAGCTGTTCCGGCTGGGCGGCGACGAGTTCGCCATCCACCTGCCCGCCGCCCTGCGCCGGGAGGCAATCCAGGCCGCCGAGAAGGCGCTCGACGCCGTGCGCCGCTACCGCTTCCACGCGACCGACAACAAGGTGATCTCGAATCTCGCGGCCTCGGCCGGCATCGCGCTATATCCGTTCCATGGTGCCGACGTGCTCGCGCTGATGTCGAATGTGGACATCGCGATGTACCAGGCAAAGGACCTCGGACGCAACCGTCACATCCTGTTCGACCAGGCCTCGGACAGCCTGCGCAGCACGCACCGGCGCATCCATTGGGCGAAGAAGCTGCGCGACGCGCTGGACGAGGACCGGCTAGTACTGTTCCAGCAGCCGGTCGTGCGGCTGAAGAACCGCAAGCCGGTGCACCACGAAATACTGGTGCGCATCCGCGACGACAACGGCGGCCACATCCTGCCGGGCAACTTCGTCGAGATCGCCGAGTCGCTCGGCCTGATCCAGGAAATCGACATGCGGGTGGTCGAGAAGCTGCTCGCCTGGCTGCGATCGAGCGGCCAGGCCAACGGCAAGCTGCGCTATTTCGTCAACCTGTCGCGGGTGTCGATCTCCGACCGCCACTGGATCCAGAGCTTCATGGCGATGCTGCGCGCGAGCAAGGTCAATCCGAATCAGCTGGTGTTCGAGATAACGGAAACGGCCGCGATGTCGGAAATCGACGTCACGCTCACCTTCATCAAGGGGCTGAAGGAGCTGGGCTGTCGCTTCGCGCTGGACGATTTCGGGGCGGGCTTCAGCTCGTTCTACTACCTCAAGCGCTTCGACGTGGACTATCTGAAGATCGACGGCAGCTTCATCCGCGATCTCGCCAACGACGAGAGCAGCCGCATCTTCGTGCGCGCGCTGAACGACGTCGCGCATGGCCTCGACAAGCAGGTCATCGCGGAATGGGTGGAAACGCCCGAGGCGCTGAACCTGCTGCTGGGCATGGGAACCCAGTTCGGGCAGGGCTTCCTGTTCCAGCGCCCCGCCCCGCTCTCCGAGCTCGGCGTGCATGTCGAGCTTGACCGCGGCGTCAGCGCCGCATAATGCGGTGACGAGGTAACGAACTGACGAGGTGACGAAAAACACGTCACCGCATCACTGCTTCACTGCGTCACCAGTCCTTAAATTTGTCGGCCCACAGTAGGCCGATGATGGTCTTCTGGTCGGTGATCTTGCCGTCGCGGATCCATTCCAGCGCCTCCGCCAGCGCAACCGGCACCACCTCCAGGAATTCCCCGTCGTCGGGCGCATGGCCCACGTGCGTCAGGTTGCGCGCGAGAAAAAGCTCGATCGCCTCGTTGGAATAGCCGATGCAGGGATGGATGGTGGCGAGCCGCTGCCACTGCCCCGCTTCGTAGCCGCACTCTTCTTTCAGCTCGCGGCGCGCCGTCTGCAGGGGATCCTCGCCGGGGTCCACCTTGCCCGCGGGTATCTCGAGGAAATGCCGGCCGAGGGGGTAGCGGTACTGGCGCACCAGCACCACGGTTTTCGCGTCCAGCAGCGGCACCATCATCGCGGCACCCGGGTGCCGCACGTATTCGCGCCGCGCCGGCTTGCCGTCGGGCAGCCGCACCTCGTCTTCCAGCACCTGCAGAAGCCGGCCGCGATAGACGATCTTCGAGGAAACCTGTTTCTCGGTGAAATCAGAGGATTTGTCGGTCATGGCCTGAACAATGACGAAGTGACGAAGTGACGGAGTGACGGAGTGACGAAGTGGCGTGGCAGCGCGCATCACTGCGTCACTGCGTCACTGCTAAAGGGACTTGTCGATCGCAGCCAGGCACAGCGCCATCAGCCGCTCGGGCAGGATGCCGAATGCCAGCACCGCCAGGCCGTTGAGGCTCATCACGATGCGCACGTCGAGGCTGGGAGCAAGCGGCGCGGTGTCCACCGGCGCGTCGAAGTACATCAGCTTGACCAGGCGCAGGTAGTAGAACGCCCCGATCAGCGAGAAAGCCACCGCCACCACGGCGAGCCAGACGTAGCCGGCGTTGACGACCGCCTGCAGCACCGAGAGCTTGGCGTAGAAGCCCACCGTCGGCGGCACGCCCGCCATCGAGAACATCAGCAGCAGCATGATGAAGGCGTACCACGAGCTCCTCTGGTTCAAGCCCTTGAAATCGTCCAGCTCTTCCGCTTCAAATCCCTTCCTGGAGAGCAGCAGGATCATGCCGAAGCCGCCCAGGCTCATCAGGACGTAGACCACCACGTAGAACATGCCCGCGCCGTAGCCGAGGAAATTGCCGGACAGGATGCCGAGCAGCAGGAAGCCCATGTGCCCGATGGTCGAATAGGCCAGCATGCGCTTCAGGTTGGTCTGCGCGATCGCAGTGACGTTGCCGATCGCGAGCGAGAGCACCGCCATCACGGTCAGCATCTGCTGCCATTCGACCACCAGGCGATCGGCGCCGAGCCCCTGCACCAGCAGGCGCATGATGAAGGCGAACGCAGCGAGCTTGGGGGCCGTGCCGATGAACAGCGTCACCGCCGTCGGCGCGCCATGATAGACGTCGGGCACCCACATGTGGAACGGCACCGCGCCGAGCTTGAAGCCGATGCCGGCCACGATGAACACCAGCGCGAACACCAGCACCACGTCGCGCGTGCCGCCGGAGATGATGGCGCTGGCGAGCTGCGGGACGGCGAGCGTCCCGGTCGCGCCGTAGAGCATGGACATGCCGTAGAGCAGCATGCCCGAGGCGAGCGCGCCCAGCACGAAGTACTTCATCGCCGCCTCGGTCGCCGTCGCCGAGTCGCGCTGCAGCGCCACCAGCGCGTAGAGCGAGAGCGCGAGCAGCTCCAGGCCGAGGTAGAGCGTCAGCAGGTGGTTCGCCGAGATCATGACCATCATCCCGAGCGTCGCGAACAGAACCAGCACGAAGAATTCGCCGCGGTAGAGCCCGCGCGCCGCGAGGTACGCGCGCGAATACACCAGCATCGCGGAGACACCGAGGTAGGCCAGCAGCTTCAGCACGTCCGACATGAGGTCGTCGACGAACATGCCGCTGAAAGTGGTGACCGGGTCGATGCTCGCCGTCACCAGGGTGATCGCGAAGCAGCCGGCCAGGGCAAGCTGGGTCAGCACGTAGGTGACGACGCGGTTGTCGTCGCTCACGAAGAGGTCCGCGATGAGGATCGCGCACGCCGCGGCGAGCAGGAACAGCTCGGGGTAGGCGGGGGCGAGAGGCAGGATGTATTCCATCTACCGGACCTTGCTCTGAACAACGTGGTTGAGCAGTTCGCTCACCGGCGCGTGCAGCACCTCGGCAAACGGGTTGGGCCAGATGCCCATCAGCAGTACCGCGGCAGCCAGCAGCCCCAGCACCAGGAACTCGCGCAGGTTGATGTCTTTCAGCTCCGCAACGTGGTGGTTCGC
>Ga0247825_10000508_pt1 | contig 24734 bp, 24 predicted proteins | sample 13C_Vanillin_Day_FD_194413 | JGI IMG/M metagenome (GOLD analysis project Ga0247825, IMG submission 194413) | Soil microbial communities from agricultural site in Penn Yan, New York, United States - 13C_Vanillin_Day48 | ecosystem: Environmental > Terrestrial > Soil > Agricultural land | place...
CGCCTCCTCGGCGCTGCGCCGTGTCGAGATCTCCTGTTCGAGGCGCGCCTGATCTGCCGCCACACGTTCGGCAGCATGTGTTCGCTCACGGGAAAGCTGCTCGCTCGAGGCAAGGAGCGCAGCTTCGACATCAGCGACTCGATGTTCGAGCGATGCGCGGACCGCGGCCTCGGCGACGGACTGAGAGGTGAGTTCCAGTTCGCGTCGTGTGAGGCGCTCGACCTCGGCCACCGCCAGGGCGACACGATGGCGGGCCGAGTCAAGCGCCGATTCGGCGGCGCTGAGCTGCTGTTCGAGTGCGTCGTAAGTTGCCGTGATCGTCGACAGCTCGGTGGCGAACTGGTCTTCGCGTTCGGCCAGTCGGGCGACGGCGTCGGCTTCAGACAGCCTCAGTCGATTGACACGCGCCACGGCGGCCGCCTCGGCTTGCTGCGCACGTTCGACCGCCAGAGCCGCCTCGCGGATCTGCTCGTCAATCATGGCGCGCACCGCGTCGGCCCGCGCGATGTCGATTTCGTACCGGGCCTTCCGCTCGGCGAGTTGCTGTTCGAGCGCGATTCGCGCCGCACGTTCCCGGCGTATGACCTGGGCGAGGTCGCCCTCGGAATCCGAGGCTGCGGCGAGTGCGGCGGCCCAGCCCTTCTGGCGACGCCGCACAGTGTCTTGCAGGTCGGCTAAACGCGTGTCCAGTAAAGACTTGGCGTCAGTCGACCGTGAGTTGCCGTGGCTGTTCGCAATGTCCATGGCTGCATGCACTCAGACGCAAAAGCGAGAACGGTTCGCCTGTGTATCGGTCACAGGCTCACATTCCTGCACACGGGCTCAGATGCGGCTGGATTCGATGGGCGATACTGGGCGCATGCGCGCGCGTCCGTTGCTCGCCGTCGCGCTCGTTGCCGGACTCCTCCACTCGGCCAGCGCATTCGCGCAGATCCAGCTCGTCCCTGTGGCGACCGGGCTCACCAATCCGGTGTTCGTCACCGGCGCCCGCGACGGCACGCGCCGGCTGTTCATCGTGGAGCAGGCCGGCAGGATCCGCGTGATGCCGACCGGCGGCGGCGCGACCCCCGTGTTTCTCGACATCCGCTCGCGCGTGCGAGCCGGCGGCGAGCAGGGGCTGCTCGGTCTCGCGTTTCACCCGTCGTACGCGAGCAACCGCCGCTTCTTCGTCTACTACACACGCGCAGCCGATGGCGCGATTGTGGTTGCCGAGTACGCGGCGTCGCTGGCCAATCCGGATACCGCCGACACAACGGAACGCGTGCTGCTCACGATTCCGCACCCCTCTTTTTCGAACCACAACGGCGGCATGGTCGCGTTCGGCCCGGACGGTTATCTCTACATCGGCGTCGGCGACGGCGGCTCCGGCAACGATCCGCCGAACAACGCACAGAACAAAAACGTGCTGCTCGGGAAGCTCCTGCGCATCGATGTCGACCGCCAGAGTGGATCGCTTTCCTACGCCATTCCGTTGTCCAACCCGTTTGCCGGATTGATCGACGGGCGCGACGAAGTCTTCGCGTACGGCCTCCGCAACCCGTGGCGCTTCGCTTTCGATCGGCAGACGAGCCAGTTGTGGATTGCCGACGTGGGGCAGGGCGACCGCGAGGAAGTGAACACGCCGATCCAGCATGGGGGCAACTACGGGTGGCGCGTTTTCGAAGGCTCGGCCTGTACCAACACCGACCGTGCGCGCGAAGACGATGAGGGTGAGATTTATGTTGTCGCGCTGGACGGCGTGGTGAGCCGAATCGCCGGCACGGGCACGGGCGATGCCGTGTGCACCCCGAACGTCTCGCCCACGCAGCTCGTCGTCAGGCGCGGTGGCGACACGGCGACGATATCCGTGACCGCTCCGGCCGGGTGCCCATGGACCGCAACGGCCTCGGTCGAGTGGATCACGTTCCCATCGGGAGCGACTGGCGCCGGCTCCGGAACCCTTACGGTTACGATTCAGCCGCGTAGCTGGCTGATTCCGCGGTTCGGCGTGATCACCGTCGCAGGCCGAACGGTCATCGTGATTCAGAGTTGAGCGGCATGAACCGACGACGCCTCACAGGATTCGCCGGTGCGATCCTCTTCGCGATCGCAGTCGGTCAGGACCACGCAGCCACGCAGGAACCGGCGTTCGAGGTCGCCTCGATCAAGGCAAATACGAATGTGGGAGTGGCCGAAGCGATTGCGGTGCAGCCGGACGGCGTGCGCTTTACCGCGTTCCCTGTGCGCTCGCTGATTACCATTGCCTATCGATCGGAAGGGATTCAGCGATTCGATCAGCTCGTGGGCGCACCACCCTGGATCGGTGCCGACCGTTTCGACATCATCGCCAGGGCGCGGGAGGCTGACAGTCAGGGCGGCATACAGAGCCGGTTACCTGCGCTGCTGCGCACGCTGCTTCGTGATCGCTTCCGGCTGCGACTTCACTCTGAAACCCGCGATATGCCGGCCTACGCGCTCGTCGTCGCCCGACGAGACAGCCGGCTCGGGCCGGAGCTTCATGAATCAAGAATCGACTGCAGTCCGGGGGCATCGGCCACGAATCCGGATCCGGATCGCTGGTGTGGCATCCGCGCGGTGGGTGGGGTGATCACCGGACATGCCGTCTCGACCGGGCAACTTGCGGGAAACCTGAGTGGATATCCGGCGATCGATCGTCAAGTCATCGACCGAACCGGATTGACCGGCCGCTACGATTTCCGACTCGAATACTCCCCCGCATTTCTGCAGCAGCCAGGGGACATCGCGCAAAACCCAGGGCCAAGTCTCTTCACTGCGTTGACAGAGCAACTGGGTTTCGCGCTGCAACCGGAAACGATCCGCTTACCGGTGCTTGTCATCGACAACATCGACAGACCGACGCCCGACTGAAATTTGGCGTCGGTCGGCGGGCCGCTGTCAGCAGCGACCCTTCTTCGCCTGGCCTGGAGGGCAATGCCCGCCCTTCGCGCGCTTCAGATGACCCGGCGGCACGTGGTAGTACGCAACAGGAACCGCCAGGATCTGCTGCGGCACCTTGCCAATCGTGATCGACACCCATGGCGCGTTCAGCCGCGAGGCGTAGAACCACCGGTCGTCACGGACGGTGTAGTAGCGGCCGCCATAGAAAAACAGATCGGCCCCGTGAGACGGCGCGTAATAGACCGGCGAGGCCTGCACCGGCACCAACACCGGCTGCGCGACGATGACAGGCGGCGGCTGCCCGATATTGACGGATACGTTGACCTGACTTCGCGCGGGCACAGCCATCGCCAGACTTGCGGCGAAGAGCGTTGCAACAATCGGCGCCTTGACCACGATGTCCTCCACATTGCGTTCGGGGGTGCCGTGTGGTTGAGCAACCGGGGTGCCAGCGCATCTCTTCCTGAGACTTCGCCGGATTGCACGTTTGGACTGATGCCTCGCAGGGACAGCGGCGAACGTTTCAGGACACTGAGATCACGGAGGCGCAGGCGCTGAGAAGGGGGGATCAATTCGGCGTCGGCATTTCCACAGAATCAATCACGTGCACTTCGTATGGCCCCGTCTTCGGCACAATCCGCAGGCCGAGATTCTGCCGGACCGCGTCCTCAAACAGCGGCGCGTCGATCTCCTGCCGCGGACCGCGGTACCTGATCGACCACTCGTAGTTCCCCGTCAGTCCCGTCTCATCGACGACCGGCCGATCGAGCTGGCTGTGCATCCGCCGCACCATGGCGGATATCGGTCCGGCACCGCGAAAGATCCGGATACCGCCCACCAGCTCGCTCCGCGCGACGCCGCAGGGTGTCGGCTTGTCGAAGTTGGCGGAACGCAGCGCCCGGCCCTGGTCCGAATCGCAATCGAGCGTGGACGGCTTGAGCCCTGAGCCAGGCGTCTTGTTCGCCAGCGTCACCGCGTAGAGCGGCACCTGGCGTGTCTCCCTCCGGATACGCAGCTTGAAGCGCTCCGCGAGCAGCGTGCGCAACATGGCCTTCTTCTGTTCGACCGTCGCGTCGGGCGATGTTCGTGCATCAATGTCGAATGACCGCGAAAGCAGCGCGTCCGCTCCTCCGACCAGCCGGTATTCGGCTGGGTCGCCCGCGATGCTGGGACTCCCGATGTCGTAGGCCCAGCCGATGATGTCCCGCAGCGGCTGGTTCGCCACTCGCGCCGCCGGGCCACGGCCGAAGTTGATCTCCGAGCTGTTTTGATTCGGCGCGCTCGGCTTGACGGAGGCGACATCGAACCTCGGCGCCTGTGCCTGTGCTGCGAGCGACACTCCGGCTGCGAACAGAGCAATCAGTATTCGACGCATTCCGACCCAGAATACAACCCTCACAGGTCAGTTCTCCTTCGGCACGTCAGCCTTCGCGATGATCACGTACTCGACCGATCCGCGTGCGTTGCGCTCGAGTTTCAACCCAAGCTGCTCTTCGGCGGCAACAAAGACAGTCGGTAGATTTGTCTGCCCTGCGACCGGAGATGCATCGGGAACGAGCGGGGTGTAGGCGAGCACGAAATCCCATCGTCCGGGAAGGCCCGTCTGATCGACGACTGCGAGGCCGAGGTTGCGTGACAACCCCGTCGCGATACCAGCCATGGTCGCGCACCATCCGGAGAACGTCGGTGTGGCTCCGGTCGACGATTTCAAGACCGTCCGCTCCCCGGTCTCGAGGCAGTCGTCAGCCGCGCGGCGCAAGTCCGGACCGGTGCGGCCATCGCCTCCTGCGACCCGCAACGCGTAGACCTCCTGTTCGCGCTGTTCTCGGGTCAGCGCAACACCGAATCGCTGCTCGAGCAGACGCTGGGCCATGGCGCGCAACTGTTCGCGGGGCAGCGCCTGCGCAGCCTTGCCGTTGACGTCGAAACGCGCCGTTCGCACCCAGCTCGGCCCGCCAACCAGCCGCTCGTCCAGCTGGATGCCATAGGCGGATTGAATCAATGCCGCCAACGTCGCGTTCGTAGCGCGCAGCGAGTCGGCCGTGTAAGTGATGGACCAGCCGAAACTACCTGTGGTGTTGCGTTTGACCGAAGTCACTTCGAATGCGCTCTGCGCCAATACGCTGAACGGAAGGAGCAGAACGGACACCGCCAGGGCTACGTTCCGGGAGTGCACGCGCCGATCCTACGCACAATCGGCGCGCAGGCTGACTGACCGCTATTTTTTCCGCTCCTCATTTCCTGACTCGTCAGGTGTCAGCCGACGGAAACTGGTGTCAAATGATCGCGATGACCCGTCGCGGCGCGCGATTCCTCGTCTTTTTCGCGGTACTCGCCGCGTTGGGCTGCGCCAAGCGCTCCGCGAAGACGACGCCCGGACCGGACGTCGCGGATGAGCTGGTCAACGCGGGATGTTATGACTGTCTGCTCGAGGCCCGCACCGAATACGAACGCCGCGCGCTGAAATCCGCGGCGGCTACAGTACGCCTGTTCGAAGTCGATCTGCTGCTGGCCCTCCGCGAGAAGGAACTGGCGATTGACCCGACGGAGACCCTGGACCGCGCGGGGTCGCTCGTTCCCAAGCTGTCGAAAGTGCCCGCTGAGCAGGTCCTGTCGATGGTCAAAGTCCTTCCGTCCGACGCGACCGGGAGACGCGGCCTTCCTCCAACCGCAACCGTCCAGGAGGAGCTCAAGGCCACGATTGCCGCGCTCGACGCCAGCGCGTTCAGCGGCGTCTTCAAGAGCTATCTCAAGCTCTCCATCCAGTGCGGCCGGATGGCCGTCGACGCGTTGCCGCTGGAGGACGCTCCCCTGCTGACCTATCGGCGCGCTGTCTGCGAAAACCCGATCAGGGTCGATCCGCTGCGGGGCGTGCGCAAGTCTGTCCCGCGTTTCATCGAGACCTCGTTCTTCCTCGGGCGTGCGGCCATGGCGTCGTTCTTCCGGACCGATGGGCGGGAAGCTCGCGAGTTGTTCGAAGAGGCGTACGCACGGTTCTCCAACTCATCGTCGATCGCATTCGACCTCGGAAACCTGTACCAGGCGGCCAATGAGTGCCGCCGCGCCGAGACGCTGTTCAGCCGCGCGCTCGAGCTTCGCCCGGCTCACGAGGAAGCCCGTCTCGGCCGGACCATCTGCCGGACGTACCTGTTGCGAAACGAGGAGGCGATCGCCGACGCCACGGTACTCATCGACAGGAGCGAATCCGCATCGAATCGGGGAGAGGGGTTCTACTGGCGGGCATGGAACCGGCGGCACCTGAAACAGACCGAGCTCGCCCGCTCTGACATCGACCGTGCGCGGACCCTTCGCTACAACGCGCGCGTCATGACGCTTGCGGGACAGATCGAGTACGACCAGCGCGAATACGACAAGGCGCGCCAGGACCTCGAGAGCGCCCGCGACATGGAAGCCACGCAATGCGAAGCGCGGTGGTACCTCGCCCTCGTCGAGTACGCCGTCGAGGCCTGGGCGCCGGCCGCGAACGCCTTCGCGTCGTCCGCGACGTGCTACGACATCCTCGTCAAGGACTCCGAGGCGAAACGGGCCCAGATGGCGGGCCGCAACGACGTGTCCGAGGAGTTCCGGACCAGGCAGCTCGCGGGCTTCGACGCCGCGATTGCCGAAGACAGCGTCCAGCGCAGCGCGTCCGAGCTGAACGCCGCGATCAACTACGGACGAGCGGGCGACCTCTCGAACGCGACGACCTACATGAAGCTAGCAGCGGTGGATCCGCAGCGCCGCACGGCCGTCGAGGACTTGCGGCAGGTGTTAGGCGTACCGCGCTGGTAGGCGGAGGAAACGGAGTCCGGCGGAGGACACGGGTCAACACGGAGGAACGGAGGCACGGAGGGCCGTTCGATTGGCCGCCGAAGGCGGCCTGCCGTGATGTACGAGGGCACAAATACAAGCCGTGGATGAACACGAGTGCGGTTTGTATTTGCGCCCTCGTACATCGCAGCCGTCGGCGCGCTCTGCGCGCCGACCATTCGAACGGCCTCAGATCTTCGCGGTCTTCGTGGTTAAACGTGATTGCTCCGTGCGTCTCCGTGCCCCCGCGCCTCCGTGTTGAAAACCGTGTCCTCCGTCCCCTCCGTTACCTCCGGAAATGCAGTACGACCGACAGCCCCAAGTAGTAGATCGGAAAGATCAGCGACCCGAGCAGCAACGGCCGTGACACAGCCGGGTACTGCCAGATCATCACGAAGAGCGTCACGCCCCACGCAACCCCCAGCAGATTCGTCGGCCACCGCAGCACCGTCATCCGCGATGGATAGACGTAGCGGATCGGCACGAACACCATCACCGCCAGCCCGAGAAGAATCGCGCCGTTGACCACGGCAGGCAGCCGCAGCAACAGCAGGTAGAAGACCACGATGTTCCAGTACGACGGGAAGCCCAGGAAAAAGTGATCCTCGGTCTTGGCGTCGGTGCGGTTGAAACCGTACGCGCTCGACAACAGCATGGCGCTGGTGACGTAGAGCATCCACGACTCGGGAACGAGAATCGCCCTCCAGACGAGCAGCGCCGGCACGAACACGTACGTCAGGTAGTCGATGATGTCGTCGAGCTTCGCGCCGTTGAACCATGGCAGGCGCTCCGACACGCGAACCGCCCGGGCAAAGATGCCGTCGGTGGCATCGACGACGATCTGGACGCCCAACCAGAAGAATGCCGCCTGATAGTCGAAGTCGATGGCGGCGCGGGCGGCGAGAAACGCGAAGACGGCGCCTGAGGCCGTATAGAGATGGGCGAGCCAGGCGAGCAAGCCAGGATCTCGATCAGAGCCGTCGTACGGCGGCCGGGAAGTCCTTCCAGACGGGAACGCCGCAGAAGTGGGACCCTTCAGTGCAGCGTGGAGAAATCAGCCCGTTGCGAATGACGCAGGGCGGCCCCAGATGCCGGCCGATGCGGGGATGCAGCGCCCGCACCGCGGTGATTTCATCCATCGAGGCCAGGTAGATCTCCTCCTGGGCGTTGAAGCAGGTGCGCAGCGTCCACTTGTGCAGCAGCGACAGCAGCGATCCTGACTCCACGAACCGGAGGGTCTTGGCGTTCGGCAGCACGTACAGCGCGAACTCGAGCGGGACGCCAAGCTCCAGCAGCCGGTTCTTGGCCGCCCACGCTTCGCGCATCGACTCGTCGTACACCGCCTGGGCGCGTGCGTTGGCGGCAATCAGCCGCGGCGTGATGTAGTCCGGCTGCTGCGTGTCGGAGAAGGTCATGAGCGGCCGCGAGGCGGGCACCATGCGGTGCCGCTGATCCTGCGAGTCGGCCGTGTGGCTCAGGCGCTTCTCGAAGACGTACGTGGCGTGATGCAGCGCCCGCATCAGCGGCGAATGATGCGACACGTTGAGGATATCGAGCCGGTAGCGATTGCGCGCCGGATTCATCACCCGGTCCAGCGCCTCGTCATCCGGCATCTCATCGCGCGTCAGGCCGAACACCGAGCGCACGGCCTCGGCGACGATCTCTTCCGCATCGGGCGACGCGTCTCGGAGGTGCGACCAGCGTCCATTGAGACGCGCGTCGAACTCGGCGGCATACCGGTCGCCGCCCGATCGCGGCTTCGGCAGCGACATCTCGGGAACGTCGTCGGACGCGATCGGTCCGGGACCGATCCTCTCGAAGAAGTTCGGATCCCACTCCTTGACCAGGCGGACCATCTCGGAGATGACCAGGCGCGCCTCATGCGGCGTGTCGCCCGTGTTCATCATCCGGTAGAGACGATGCAGCACGATGCCGGACACGGTGTGCACCATCGACGTGAACGCACCGATCGGAATCACATAGCGCGCCGTCTCAATCGCGCGCTTCTCGGCGTCCTTGTCGATCTGCTTGAGCCGCTCCGGGTTGGTCGTCGGCCGGACGTAGCGCAGCTCTTTCAGAATCGCGTGGGCATCGTCTTTCAGGAGCGCGGAGAGCTCAGCGTAGCGGTCCCAGGCGCGAACGACCGCCGACTCATAGACGCCACGCGCTTCGCCCGTGAGCGGCGGAACGAACGCACGCGGCTCCTTCAGCTTCACGTAGCGCTGGCTCGACTGCTCGGAGTTGTAGAACGGGTACGAGTGCAGGAACGCCCACACGAATTGCCTGGAGACGTTCTCGAGGCCGAACTCGAAATGCGCGTGCTGATACACCGTGTGGTGGCCGGCGTCGAACGTCAGTCCGCCGATCAGATCACGCTGCGGCTCGGTGACCTCCGACGCGGCGACGACGCGCGGCGAATAGCATGTGCGTGCGGCGGCGATGGCGCCGTCGAAGGGCGTCATCGGCGCTGTTCTCAGTGTGATGTTCGGAGACCCGGTGGAGAGCACTGCGGGAGGATTATAGGACATTGGGGATTGGTGATCTGTGATTGGCGAATCGCTGGTGATTGATGAGTGCTGATGGAAGATTGAAGGATTCGCGACTGAAATCGCCGCGTGTCATCACTGGCCATCAATCACTCAGTCACAATTCTCCGATCATCAACTATTCACTAATCACAGATCGCAAATCATCCAATACTCAGTCTTCGTCCTTGGAATGGTAACGCGAGTATTCGTCGAGAAAGGTCAGCGACTGCATCGAGGTCATTCGATCGAAAAACAGAATCCCGTCAAGATGATCGGTCTCGTGCTGAGCCACACGCGCCGCGAAGTTCTTGAGGCGCAGCTCGATTGGATGCCCGTGACGGTCCAGCGCCTTCACCACGATCGTGGTGAAGCGGGGAACCATACCGCGGATGTCAGGGATGCTGAGGCAGCCCTCCCAGCCTTCCTGCGTGTCGGTGCCCTCCGGCGCAATCTCGGGATTGATCAACGCAACCGCCTCGCTGTCGGGATTCGGGTCCTCGTCGAGCAACCCGACGAACAGGCGAATGTCTTCGTGTACCTGGGGCGCCGCCAGCCCGACGCCGTGATACTCGTGCATCGTCTCGATCATGTCGTCGATGAGTTTCTGCAGCAGGGGGTTGCGGAGCGCAGTCTTGTCCAGCGTCCGGGCCTTCTTGCGGAGCACCGGATGGCCCATCCGCGCCACTTTGAGGATCGACATCCAATGAATTGTACAAGGTAGACTGCGTCACTCATGCACCCGCACGACGAACGGCCGTACAGCCACTGCCCCATGTGCGGAGGCGATCTCGAACCCCGAAGCCTGCGGCCGCACGAACCAGAGCGTCTGGTCTGCGTTCGCTGCGGCTTCATCTTCTATCTCGACCCGAAGGTGGCCGTGGGAACGATCATCCGCGACGAGCGGAATCACCTGCTCTTCCTCCGCCGGGCGATCGAGCCTGGCTACGGCCGCTGGGTCTTTCCGGGCGGATACGTGGATCGGGGCGAAGAGGTCCATGTGGCTGCGCTGCGGGAGGCGCGCGAGGAGGCCGGCCTCGAGATCAGACTCGACTACCTGATCAACGTCTATTCCTACCCGGGCAGAGCGCCGGTCATCATCGTCTACGCGGCGACCGTCGTGAGCGGAGACCTGTTGTGGGACGACGAGAGCCTGGAGGGGCGGTTTTTCGCGCCTGAAGAGATCCCATGGGACGAACTGGCGTTCAGGAGTACGTATCAGGCCCTTCGCGAATACCTTGGGGGTGGCCCTGACGGCCCGCCGCAACGGGCCCTCCTGCAGCGGTAGAGGCCGACCTTCCTTGGCCCGCCGGAGCTTCAGCGAAGGCGGCAGGTCGGCCTACGCGATGGTGACGTCCTTCGCCAGATATACGTCCTGAATCGCATTCAGGAGGCCGACGCCTTCTTTCAACGGGCGCTGGAACGCCTTGCGACCCGAGATCAGCCCCATACCACCGGCGCGCTTGTTGATCACCGCGGTCTTCACCGCTTCCTTCAGATCGGTCTCACCCGCTGACGCGCCGCCGGAGTTGATGAGCGGCGATCGGCCCATGTAGCAGTTCGCGAGCTGGTAGCGCGTCATGTCGATCGGGTTGTCGCTCGAGAGCTGCGAGTAGACAGTCTTGTGCGTCTTGCCGAAGTTCAATGCCGTGTAGCCGCCGTTGGTCTCAGGCAGCTTCTGCTTGATGATGTCAGCCTCGATCGTCACGCCAAGGTGATTCGCCTGCCCCGTCAGATCGGCGGCCAGGTGATAGTCGACCTCCTTGGTCTTGAACGCGGAGTTACGCATGTAGCACCAGAGGACGGTGAACATGCCCAGCTCGTGCGCCTGCTGGAACATCGTCGTCACCTCCTGCAGCTGGCGCTTCGACTCCTCGGACCCGAAGTAGATCGTGGCGCCGACGCCCTGCGCGCCAAGATCGAACGCCTGCTTGATGCTCGCGAAGCGGATCTGGTCGTAGGTGTTCGGGTACGACAGGAACTCGTTGTGATTGAACTTGAGGATGAAGGGAATCCTGTGCGCGTACTTCCGCGAGACCGCGCCGAGTACGCCGAGCGTCGAGGCCACTGCGTTGCAGCCGCCCTCGATGCCAAGCTTCACGATGTTCTCGGGGTCGAAGTACGCAGGATTCGGAGCGAAGGAGGCACCCGCGGAGTGCTCGATTCCCTGATCGACAGGCAGGATCGACACGTACCCGGTTCCCGCCAGGCGGCCCGTGTTCAGCATCGTCTGCATGGCGGCCAGCACTCGCGGCGACCGATCGGTCTGCGAAACTACGCGGTCGATGAAATCCGGACCGGGGAGGTGCAGGTCCTTCTTCGATATCGTCTTGCACTCGTGCCGCAGGAGACCTGCGTCGTCACCAAGGATCGACTCGATGCGGGAAATGCCGGCGTCGGCTACTCCAGTTGCCACGATGTCACCTCTTTGGTCCGGCTGAAGCCGGACACTACGCCCAAAAATCGTATCACCGGCGCGTTTCAGACTTCTGCGAGTGATTGTGTCCTCGTGCGCATCGATGGGAACTCGAAATCCTCAACTGACGCCTCGCGGATCGCCCGCTCGACCAGCTCTTCGATCGGCAGCGCCTGCTCCGCCGCTTCGATATCCGCGAGCCTGGAGCGGGTCTGCGGGTTCCGGGGCGTGAACAGCGTGCAGCAGTCCTGGTCCGGGATGATCGAGATTGGATACGTGCCGAGGCGCTGCGCCTCAGCAGTGATCTCGTCCTTGTCCATGCCGATGAGCGGGCGGAACAACGGCAGCGTCGCCACGTGGCCGACAACGGCAAGATTTTCGAGCGTCTGTGAAGCCACCTGGCCGACCACATCGCCCGTCACCAGCGCCTGCGCCTGGCGAAGGCGTCCGATTCGCTCGGCGATCCTCAGCATCAGCCGGCGGTAAACCACGACGCGCATCGGGCCGGGCACGCTGAGCACGACCTGCTGCTGGATCTCGCCGAAGGGAACCAGGTAGAGCCGCGACCGCTGCTGCCACGTGGTCAGCAGACGCACCAGCTCACGCGCCTTCTCCTGCGACGCGCGCGAGAGGATCGGATAACTGTGAAAGTGAACGAAGGTGACGGCGCAGCCGCGCTTCATCATGCGGTGCGCGGCGACGGGTGAATCGATTCCTCCGGACAACAGGCACGCCACGCGCCCGGCCGTCCCCGTTGGCAGGCCGCCGGCGCCCTTCTCCTTCCCGAAGAAGTAGAAGGCGTCGTCCGTCAGCAACTCGACGTGAATGACCAGGTCCGCATTTTCGAGATCAACGCGCCAGCCGCGCGCCTGCTTGATGCGGCCGCCGATTTCGCGCTCGGCCTGTGGCGAGGTCAGCGGGAACCGTTTGTCGGCCCGCCGCACGGACACGCGGAAACTCTCGCAGGTCCGCTCGCCGAGATCGTCCAGGATGGCCGCTGCGATGCCGTCCAGGTCGAGAGCCGTCCGGCGGGCATACGAGAAGTTCGCCACGCCGAACGTCCGGCGGATGCGATCGCCGACAGCGTCAGGCTTCGCCGTCGGGCCGAGCACAAGCTCGATGCGGCCCATGAGCGAACGGACGGACTTCACGTCGAGGTCGGACGTTGCCTGGCGCAGGTTGCGCACCAGCCGGGCGAGAAACCACGGGCGGTTCTTCCCTTTGAGGGCGATCTCCTGATAGTGAACGACGATCGAGGTCATGGCCTGGCTACCATTCGGTCTCCGGAATGCCAGCGCGGTGGTTGACGGCACGGGCCATGACGAAGAGCAGATCGGACAGTCGATTGAGATAGATCATCACACCCGCTTCGACTGCATCGGGACCAAGACCGATCACGCGTCGCTCTGCCCGCCGGCAAACAGTGCGAGCCAGATGCAGAAGGGCGCCGGCGGACGATCCGCCTGGAAGAATGAACCGCCGAAGCGGCGGAAGCTCCTCTTCGAGCCGATCGATCGTCGATTCGAGGAGCTCGATATGTTGCGCGGTAATCGCCGCCTTTGTTACCCGCTCCGCTATGCGAGACGACGGATCCGCCAGCCGCGCGCCGACGGCGAACAGATCCTTCTGGATCGTCTGGAGCACCGCCGCGATGTCCATGTAGCGTCCGGCTTCAGCCGGACCCGCATTGATCGCCGCGAGAGCGGCGCCGAGGCAGGCGTTGACCTCGTCCACCTCGCCGTACGCGTCCACGCGAGGGTCGGCCTTCGAGACGCGTGAGTTGTCGAAGAGCGACGTCTCCCCTGCATCGCCGGTCTTTGTGTAGATCTTCATATCGCGGAAGGCCGATCCGAATGTCGGCCTCTACCAATCTACCTGAAGGTCGGCCCCTGGCAATCTAATATAGGCGCGGATGACACGCGTGCCCCCGCCACCGCAGCGACAACGCTTTCGCAAACGACTGCTCACCTGGTATCGCGCCAACGGGCGCGACCTGCCGTGGCGCCGGACCGACGACCCGTACCACATCCTCGTGTCCGAGGTCATGCTGCAGCAGACGCAGGTCGATCGCGTGCTGCCGAAGTATCACGAGTGGCTCGAGAAGTATCCGTCGCTGGAGGCGCTCGCTTCCGCGCCGATCCGCGACGTGGCCCGGACGTGGCGGCCTCTCGGCTACAACATCCGTCCCCGCCGGCTGCATGCAATCGCCCGCGAGTCGGTCGCGAGATATGGCGGCGAGCTGCCGTCCGATCACGAGACGCTGATGTCGTTCAAGGGCATCGGTGCATATACGGCCGGCGCGATCCGCAGCTTTGCGTTCCGTCAGCGCGCCGCCATCCTCGACACCAACGTCGCGCGCGTGCTGTTTCGCGTGTTCGTCGGAAGCGGCGACATCAAGGCGCATGCGATGCGCCGGCAGCTGTGGACGATCTCGGAGGCGCTCGTGCCGTACAAGCACGTCTTCGACTTCAATCAGGCGCTGATGGATTTCGGCGCGACGATCTGCGTCGCACGAAAACCGAAATGCGACGCCTGTCCAATGACGAAACTGTGCACCTCGTTCCCCGTTTTGTCATCACCTGTGCGCGACTGATCCGCAGACGCAAAAATATTCGCTGTTGATGAGCTCCGCTGCTCTGGCGGCGTGGTTAGATCGGGCGATGGGACACGTACCCGCGACAGCGAGTCGAGAGGCTGAGGGCTCACGTGTGCTGCCGGAGCTCGACACCATCCGCGTCCTGATCGTCGACGACGACCCGCAGGCGCGCGGCCTGATCGAGATGGCTCTGGCCGACGCGCGGTTCCGCGCCGCGCTCGACGTCGTGCCCAACATGCGTAGCGGACTCGAGCGCATCCGCAAGGACGAACACGACATCTACCTGATCGATCAGCAGCTGCCTGACGGCACCGGCGTGGACCTGATCACCGAGGCACGCCGCCGCGGCGCGCACAAACCGTTCATCCTCCTCACCGGTTACGGGAGTCTCGCCCTGGACGAGGAGGCATCGCGCGCCGGCGCGTCTGAGTACGTCGAGAAGCAGATGGTCACTGCGCAGCTCGAGCGCTCCATCCGGTACGCGCTGCGAACGTGGCAGGCAACGCGACTCCTGCACGATCGCGACGAACAGCTGCGGCAGGCGCAGAAGATGGAAGCGATCGGCCGGCTCGCCGGCGGCGTCGCCCACGACTTCAACAACCTGTTGACCGCAATCATCGGCTACACCGACCTGATTGCCGAGCATCTCGAAGAGACCGACGCCATCCATCGCGACGTGAGCGAAATCCGGAAGGCGGCCGATCGCGGCGCCGCGCTGACACGCCAGCTCCTGGCGTTCAGCCGGAAGCAGTTCCTCACGCCGACGGTGGTCGACCTGAACGAGACGGTCTCCGGCCTGCTGCAGATGCTGCCGCGGGCGATCGGCGAGCACATCCGGACGACGGTGCGGCTGGCGCCGGACCTGGCGCGCGTGAAGGCCGATGCAAGCCGGATGGAACAGGTCCTGGTCAACCTCGCGCTGAACGCACGCGACGCAATGCCGGACGGCGGCGAACTGACCATCGAAACGACGAACGTGACGCTCACGGAGCCACGCCTTCGCACCGAGGGGCTCAGGCTCGCACCGGGCTTCTACGTCATGCTGTCGATCACGGACACGGGCACGGGCATGGATCCCGCAACGCGCGAGCGCGCCTTCGAACCGTTCTTCACCACCAAGCCGCAGGGAAAGGGCACGGGCCTCGGCCTGGCGACGGTGTACGGGATCGTCGATCAGAGCGGCGGCAGCATCTCCCTCGAGACCGGCAAGGGCACAGGCACGACGGTGCGCATCTATCTGCCAGTGACGACGGCCACCGATTCGCCGCGCGTCCGCGAGGTCGTCAACATCCGGAAGGACTCCGGCACGGAGACGATCCTCCTCGTCGAGGACAACGACGGCGTCCGCGACCTGGCTGCCAAAGCGCTGCGGCGGCGGGGCTATACGGTGCACGAGGCCCGGGACGCGGATAGCGCCATGCAGTGGATGCAGAGCGAAGGAATCAAGCCCGATCTGCTGCTCACAGACGTCGTGATGCCTGGCCTGAGCGGGCCGAACCTCGCCGCGCGGCTGCTTCAGCTCAATCCCAATCTGCGGGTGCTCTACATGTCGGGCTATACGGAGGATGCCGCCGCTGTGCACGGCAACTTCTGGGCCGGTGTGCCGCTCCTGCAGAAACCGTTCACGCCAGCGGCGCTTGCCGAGCGAGTCCGCCTCGCGCTCGACGCTCAGTCAAGCCAGGTGTGACATCCACCACCACAATCGTCGTCGTTGCTGCTGTTGTCGAGGAGAACGACGCATTCCTCGTCACGCGGCGTCCCGACGGCGTGCACCTGGCCGGAATGTGGGAGTTTCCTGGCGGAAAGATCGGTCCGGCCGAAAGCCACGCCGACGCGCTGACACGCGAGATGCGCGAGGAGCTCGACGCTGAGGTTGACGTGCACGATCTCGTCTTCGAGACGGTGCACGCCTACCCGGAACGGACGGTTGCCCTCTATTTCTACCGGTGCACCCTGCGCGGCCAGCCCCGGCCGCTGCTCGGCCAGCAGATGCGATGGGTCCGTCGAGCCGATCTGCCCTCTCTAGGCTTTCCGCCTGCTGACGAGGAGCTGATCAGGCTGCTATCCGCGCAGTGATCTGAGTCCTGCCCGAACTTCTTCTGCGAACAGTTGCGGCTGTTCCCAGGCAGCAAAGTGCCCGCCTTTGTCGAGGGCGTTGAAGTAGATGAGTTTTTTGTAGGCGCGCTCGGTCCAACTCCGCGGAGCCTGGTAGACCTCTTCAGGGAAGACGCTGACAGCGGCCGGAACCGAGATGTCGTAGTCGATGAAGAAGGCGCCCTTGTACTCCCGGTAGAGGCGAGCGCAGGACACGCCCGTGTTCGTCAACCACGCAAGGGTGATGTTGTCGAGGATGTCGTCCCGCGTGAGGTCGCCATAAGGCTCCCCATCGAGAAAGAGCTTCGCGATGTGCGCGTAGCTGGCCACGTCGTGGTCGATCATCCAGGCGGCAAGGGCGATGGGTGAATCCGCCAGCCCGTACAGGGTCTGTGGGTGTGCGGCCATCATGATTTGCGTTGGAACGTGCTGGTACAGGAACGCCATCTGGTCGTAGGCCCGCCGCTCCTCAGCCGAGAGACCCGCCGGCGCCGGCTTGCCGGACTGAAGCGCGCTGGAAACTTCAGGGGGCGCGGCACCGGAGAAGTTCACATGGATGCCGATCAGCTCCGGGGGCGCCTGTTGCGCCATCAGGTTCGTGACGAACCCACCCCAATCACCGCCTTGCGCCGCGAACCGGCTGTACCCGAGGCGCTTCATCAGCTCCACCCACGCGCGCGCCATGCGAGCGGGGTCCCAACCGGGCGTCGTGGGCTTGCCTGAAAACCCGTAGCCAGCCATCGACGGGATCACCACGTGGAAGGCGTCCGACGCGCTGGCGCCGTGAGCCGTGGGGTTGGTCAGCCTATCGATGATCTTCAGCTGCTCGATGGGCGACCCAGGCCAGCCGTGGGTGACGATGAGCGGCAGCGCGTTGTCATGTTTCGATCGGACATGAATGAAATGGATGTCCAGGCCATCGATCTCGGTGATGAACTGCGGATACGCGTTCAGTCTCGCCTCGCACGTGCGCCAGTTGTAGTCGGTCGCCCAATACCGCGCGACCGATTGCATGACGGCGAGCTGCACGCCATGCGAAAAGTCGGAGACGGTTTCCTTCTCGGGCCACCGCGTGGCCTTGATGCGCCGGCGCAATTCGGTCAGTTCCGCTTCCGGAGCCTCGAAGCGAAACGGGCGAATCGCGGCTTTGTCCGCTGCCTGCTCGCTGCGTGGTGGTGTAGCAGTCGCCTGGGCCATGGTGTTCTCCTCGTAAGTGGTTGTCGATATCCGGCTCCTGCCCGCCACTCGTCGCGGCGGTCACCACATACCGTGACCGGGACAGACCAATGGCCTGTTACCTCAAAGATTCCGCAGGCTCGGAGAATCAGTTCTTCTCACCAAGCACGTGGCATACCCGAAATTAGGAAAGGCGGGGGAGTTTCACTTCATCGGGAGAGCGCTGACGACAGCGGAACGCCCGTCGACCTGCACGGTGGTTCCGGCCGCCGTGAAGTCCCGGTGGACGTAGCCAAGCGCGATCGGGCCACGGTCCGGTGAGACCGCGACGCTCGTGATGAACCCGATCTCTTTCGCGCCAGACAAAATCTTCGCGCCGGGACTCACCGTCTCCGCGAGATTCAGGCCGACGAGCCTGCGCGCGACGCGTCCTCCGCCGCGGTGCACCACACGAATCACGACTTCCTGGCCGACGAAGCATCCCTTCGTGAAGGAGATGGCGCGATTCTCGATTCCGGCCTCGAGTGGAATCGTGTCGTCGGTCATATCCACTCCAAACACGGGATAGCCCGCCTCGATGCGCGCGGCGTGTATCGCTTCTGAAGGGACAACGCGCGCGCCGGCGGCAATCACCGCCGCCGTAAAGCGCTCTTCGGCCGTGCGCGCAAGAAACACGGAGTAGCCCGGAACGCCGAGCTGATCGATGCGCGCGACCGAGACCGGATTGCCGTCGAACGTGGCGGTGTCGTGCTCGTAGTCAGCCCAGTCGTTCAGGGTCCGGCTAAAGCCGGACACTACGGCAGTAATGACCTCCGCTGCCCGTGGGCCGTGCACCCAGACGCTGGTCATCGACTCCTCGAGCGACTCGAGCCGGACGTCCTCGGAAAACAGAAACTGGTCCAGACGGGCGAGCGTCGAAGACGCGAGGTCAGCCGGCAGGTCAAGGAGGATCATCCCCGCCGACTGAAGCACATGCATATCAGTCAGCATGCGCCCCTGGGGAGTCAGCCAGGCCGCGTAACAACCCGTGCCAGGCGTCAGCGCCTGGATGTCGTTGGTGAGCAGCCCCTGCAGGTAAGCGGCGCGATCCGGCCCAGCCACGGCTATCTGCGCCCGTGGGGCAACGGCTCCGATTGCGGCGCCCTCACGCACGGCGGAGTGGTCAGCGGGGTCAGTCCGGGAACTGCTAGGATTCAAGGTAGATGCGGCCCTACTTGCGGCTTCTCTATTGTACGTGGGCATTTCTGCTGATCGCGCCTGCATTTGCGGCCGCGCAGGACACGGGTGCCACGGGCTATACGACATTCGTTCGTGGCAATCCGATCGGGCGCGAGGACGTCACCGTCCGGCAGGACGCCTCAGGCCTCACCGTCACAAGCGAAGGGCGCGTAGGCGCCCCGGCCAACCTCACTATTCGACGCTCGGAGTTCCGTTACGGTCCCGATGGCGCGCCGCTGGGTTTCGAACTGCTCGGCACCGTCAACGGTGGCGACGTGACGATTCGCACGACGGTCACCGGGAATAACGCGACGACCCAATCGAGCCAGACAGGCACCAGGACGACGGCGCTCAACCCGCGGGCGCTTCTCCACGCCAACGGCATCGTCGGTTCGTACGTCGCGCTGGCCAGGCGGCTCGGCGAGACGGCGCCGGGAAGCGAGGTCCGGATGCTCGTGATCCCGGAAACCGAGATCGGCGTCCGGCTGCTGAACGTGCAGAACGAACGCATGCAGCTCGGCTCGGAGTTTCTCAACGCCAGACGCTACGACGTCCTCCTGATGAGTCCAGGCTCCAACACGGCGGTCACGATCACCACCGGCGTTGACGGCAACCTGCTGAGCGTGCGGGTGCCAAGTCAGGGCGTTGACATCATGCGGGTGGACCTCGCATCGGTGACGACGCGCACGCAGGTCCACAGCAATCCTGGCGATGAGGCGGTGACGATTCCCGCCACCGGTTTCAATCTTGGCGCCACTATCACACGCCCGAAATCCGCCGCCCCGGGAGCGCGACTGCCAGCCGTCATCATCGTCAGCGGCTTCGGCGTCAACGACCGGGACGGATACGTTGTCGGCATCCCCGTCATGGGACAGCTCGCCGGCGCGCTTGCGGACGCCGGGTTCCTCGCGGTTCGCTACGACAAGCGCGGGTACGGCCAGAGCGGCGGACGGTCTGAGTCCGCGACGATCACCGACTACGCAGACGATGCCCGGACAGTGCTGCGTTGGCTCCTCGAGCGCAAGGACGTCGACCCGAAGCGGATTGCGCTGATTGGCGACAGTGACGGCGGCTGGGTTGCGATGCTTGCCGCCTCGCGCGAGCGGCGCTTTGCGGCCCTCGCGACGATTGGCGCTCCGGCCAGCACGGGAGCCGAGCTCGTGCTCGATCTGCAGAAACGGACGCTCGACCAGCTCGATCTCACACCCGAGGAGCGATTGAAGCGAGAGACGCTGCAGAAGCAGATCATCGCCGCGGTCAGATCCGAGAAGGGTCTCGCGGATCTTCCGCGCGAGATCCGGACGCAGGCCGACACACCGTGGTTCCAGAGCGTGCTGAACTTCTCGCCGGCGAAGACGCTGAAGGAAGTTCGCCAGCCGATGCTGTTCGCGCACGCCGGACTGGATCACGAAGTGCCTGTTGCCGATGCGGAGCGACTCGCCCAGATCGCGAACAAGGAAAGCGACTCGCCGTCGGTGGAGCTGCTGATTATCAAAGGCGTCAATCACCTCCTCGTGCCGGCGGTAACCGGCGAGTTCCGCGAATACGGCTCCCTTCCCGATCGCAAGCTGGCCGCCGATGTCCCGACTGCGCTCGCGGCCTGGCTGACCCGAACGTTCGCGACGATCAAATGACCCCTCGCCGCACGGCGATCGTCGGAAGCGGCCGGGTCGCACAGGCACTCGGCCGGCTTCTGGCCGAAACGGGGCTGCCGCCGGTTGCGATCGGCGGGCGAACTGCTGCCCGCGCCGAGCGCGCGGCGTCCTTCATTTCTCCCACGGTAAAAGCCGTGCGCATCGCCGAGGTGCCCGCCGTGGCCGATCACGTGCTCATCGCGGTGTCGGACGAGGCGATCGTGCCGGTGGCCGAGGAACTGGCAGCGGCCGGCATGAGCGCTGGAGTCGCGCTGCACACGTCGGGAGCGCACGGTCCGGAGCTGCTCGGCGCACTCGCCGCTCGCGGCGTTTCGTGTGGAGTGCTGCACCCGCTTCAGACGATTGCCGATCCGACGTCAGGCGTCGTGGCGCTCAAGGGCGCCAGCTTTGCCGTTGGCGGTGATGCCGAGGCCATCGACTGGGCCGGGCAGCTCGTCATCGCGGCAGGGGGAACGCCCCTGAGGATCCGGCCGAAAGGGTTTGCGTCCTACCATGCAGGAGCCGTCATGGCGAGCAACGCCGTGGTTGCCGCGATTGACGCGGCGGTGGTCCTGATGGGGGCAGCCGGGGTGGATCGACCAGCGGCGCTGAAGGCGATCCGCCCGCTCTGTCTCACAAGTGCGCAGAATGCGCTCGAGATGGGACCCGAAGCGGCATTGACTGGACCGGTCCAGCGGGGAGACGCTGAGACTGTCCGGACTCATCTCGAGGCGCTGGAGACCAGCCCGCGGTATGTTGCGGACCTGTATCGCGCCTCGGGACGGGCATTGCTCGACATCGCGAAGCGGCGCGGGCTGGCGGAACACGCGGCCCTCGCGGTCGAACGAGCGCTCGAACAGTAAACACGAACAGAGACTGAACGAGAGTATTCGCATGGATTCCAAACGTCTTCGCGTTCCAGACTTCGCCGCCCGCAAACGTCAGGGCGAGAAGATCGTCATGCTGACCGCCTACGACGCAACGATGGCGCGCCTCCTCGATCGTGCCGGCGTTGACGCGCTGCTCGTCGGCGATTCGCTCGGAACGGTGATCCTCGGCCTCGACACCACGCTCCCGGTCACGCTGGACGCGGTCGTGCACCACACCCGCGCGGTCAGCCGCGGTGCCGAGCGCGCGCTCGTCATCGCCGACATGCCGTTCCTGACATTTCAGATCAGCGTGACGGAGGCCGTCCGCAACGCCGGCCGTCTGCTGCAGGAAGGCGGCGCAGCCGCCGTCAAGCTCGAAGGGGGCCGTCCAGTCGCGGACGTCGTGAAGCGGCTCGTAGACGTCGGCATTCCGGTGATGGGCCACCTTGGCCTGCAGCCGCAGTCGGTCCACCAGGCGGGCGGCTACATCAAGCAGGCGACGAAGCCGGAGCAAGCCGATGCGCTGATGATAGACGCACTGGCTCTTCAGGACGCCGGAGCGTTTTCGCTGGTCCTGGAATCGATCCCGGCGGACGTCGCCGCGACCGTCACGCGCGAGCTGTCGATTCCCACGATCGGCATCGGCGCCGGACCTGATTGCGACGGGCAGATCCTCGTGAGCTACGACATGCTCGGGCTGTTCGACGGATTCGTGCCCTCGTTCGTCCATCAGTACGCGCGGCTCGGCGATGCGGTCGTTGCCGCAACGCGCGAGTACGCGTCGGACGTGCGCTCCGGCCAGTACCCGCACCGCGCCAGCCCGGTGCCGGCCGGGGCCGCTCCACATCACGACAAATGAGCGCGGAGGTCGCCGGCTCCATCGCACGCGTCCGCGCGTGGAGGGACGGCCATCGCCTTGCCGGACGGCGCGTCGGTTTCGTGCCGACGATGGGCGCGTTGCACGAGGGTCACGCCCGCTTGATTGAGGTCGCCCGCCAGAACGGCGATCGGATCATCGTCAGCATCTTCGTCAACCCGCTGCAGTTCGATCGGAAAGACGATCTGGAGCGATATCCGAGAACGCTCGACGCCGACCTGCAGATCTGCAACCGGCTTGGCGTTGAGTTCGTGTTCGCACCGCCGGTGGAAGAGATGTATCCCGCGGAGCCGGTGTGCACCGTCACGGTCAAGCGGATTACCGATCGGCTCTGCGGACAGTTCCGCCCGGGCCACTTCGACGGCGTGGCCACTGTCGTGACGAAGCTTTTCGAGATCGTTCAGCCTGACGTCGCGTATTTCGGTGAGAAGGACGCCCAGCAGCTGGCGGTGATTCGCCGGATGGTGAGCGACCTCAACATGCCGATTCAGATCGCCGGCGTCGCCACGGTGCGCGAAGCCGACGGCCTCGCCCTCAGCTCCCGCAACGCGCGCTTGAGTCCGGAGGAACGGTCGAAGGCCACAGCGCTGTATCAGGCCCTCCGCGAAGCGGAGCGCGCCATCGCCGCCGGCGAACGGGACGCCCGCGCCGTCGAGCGCCGGGCGGCGGCGGTGATTCCGCCAGACGCCTCGCTCAGGCTAGAGTACTTGGAAGTGGTGGACCCCATTGAACTGCAGCGCGTGGTTACGATTGCCGGAGACGTCCTCGTCGCCGGCGCCCTGTGGGTCGGGAGCACGCGGTTGATCGACAACATCACGTGCGGCCCGGCCAGGAATTCACAGTCATGAAACTCCGCGCCATCGTCAAATCCAAGATTCATCGTGCCATCGTCACCGGCGCCGACATCGACTACGTCGGCAGCGTTGGCGTGGATCAGGACCTGCTCGAACGAACGGACATCATCCCCGGCGAGCGGGTGGCGATCTGGAACATCAACAACGGGATCCGGATCGATACCTACGCGATCAGCCTGCCGCGCGGCTCGGGCCAGATCGTCATCAACGGTGCCGCCGCGCGGCACTTCCATGCCGGCGACAAGGTGATCATCGTGGCGTTCTGCCTGACCGACGAGAGGGTCGAGCCGAAGATGATTGCCGTTGACGAGCAGAACCGGTTCGTCCGCGACCTGATCGCGAACGGCGCGCCGGAAGACACTCCCGATCCTGTAGAAGCGTGGAACGCATGAAGACATACCGCATAGCAGTCATTGCCGGCGACGGCATCGGCAAGGAAGTCATCCCGGCCGGGATGAGCGTTCTCAACATGGCCGCCGAACAGGGTGGCTTCCGCTGTGAGTTCACCGAGCTGCCCTGGGGGTGCGACTACTACCTGAAGACCGGGCGCATGATGGACGAGGACGGCCTCGAGCGCGTCAAGAAGTTCGACGCGATTTACCTCGGCGCCATCGGCGATCCACGTGTTCCCGATCATGTGTCGGCGCGGGACCTGATCCTGCCGTTCCGTCAGCGGCTCGGCCAGTACGTCAACCTGCGGCCGATGCGGCTGCTCTCCGGGATCACGTCCCCTCTGGCCAACCGCGGCACCGCGGACATCGACATGATCTGCGTGCGGGAAAACTCCGAAGGCGAATATTGCGGCATCGGCGGCCGGCTCCACGGCGGCACGCCAGACGAACTCGCCGAGCAGACCGGCGTCTTCACGCGCCGCGGCATCGAGCGCATCGTCCGATACGCGTTCAAGCTCGCGGAGACGCGGCCAAGAAAGATGCTGGCCAGCGCGACGAAATCAAATGCGCTGCAGCATGCGATGGTCCTCTGGGATGAAGTGACGGCTGACGTCGCGAAAGACTTCCCAGGCGTCGAGCTGCGGAAGTATCACGTGGACGCGCTGTGCGCGCGCATGGTCACCCACCCGCAGACGCTGGACGTCATCGTGGCGTCGAACCTGTTCGGCGACATCCTGACGGACATCGGGTCGGCGATCTCAGGCAGCCTTGGCGTCGCGCCCGGCGGCAATATCAATCCTGACCGGACGACGCCGTCGATGTTCGAACCGATCCACGGCTCAGCGCCTGACATCGCCGGAAAGGGCATCGCCAACCCGATCGCGGCTATCTGGGCCGGCGCGATGATGCTGGACCATCTCGGAGAGCGCGACACCTACGAGCGGATCCTCCGGGCGATCGAGGCCGTCATCGCCGACGACCGCGTCAGAACGCCGGATCTTGGCGGCAAGGCGACAACCGCGGACATGACGAAGGCGGTCACCAGCGCACTGATGCAGCCGGCATAACCGCGGGACCCTCACGGCGGAAAACCAACCGCCAGCTTGACCGCCGCGTACTCCGGATGCACCGTGCCATCAGAGCTTCGGATCACGAGCGGCGGCTCGATCCAGGTCCGGCCGTGCATCGCGTCGGGCAGATCCGATGCGCGCATCATCGCGAACAACCCCACCAGCGGCGGCTCGCCCTCACGAAAGACGACAGGGCGCCGCCGGACGATGACGAGCGCGGCGTCTTTGGCCGACTGCTCGACCCGCGCCCGCTGCTCCTCAGGAAAGACGCACGCGAACAGGCCGCCGGCGGCCAGGTGTTTGGC
>Ga0247825_10000509_pt1 | contig 24689 bp, 29 predicted proteins | sample 13C_Vanillin_Day_FD_194413 | JGI IMG/M metagenome (GOLD analysis project Ga0247825, IMG submission 194413) | Soil microbial communities from agricultural site in Penn Yan, New York, United States - 13C_Vanillin_Day48 | ecosystem: Environmental > Terrestrial > Soil > Agricultural land | place...
GTCGTAAAGGTCGGCAAGACCGTGGAGCTGGAGGTGATGGACACCCCGGGCCACACCATGAGCCATGTCTGCCTGCGCTCGCATACCGACCAGCCGGCCCTCTTCAGCGGCGACACGCTGTTCAACGCCGGCGCGGGCAACTGCCACAACGGAGGCCACCCGGCCGAGCTCTACAAGACCTTCTCGGAGCAGCTCGCGAAGCTCCCGGGCGACACGCTCATCTACCCAGGGCACGACTACATCGAGAACAACCTGCGCTTTACGCTCAACCGCGAGCCCGACAACCGGCGCGCGCAGGAGATGCTCGACAAGCTGCGCGGCCAGGATCCGGCCAACGCCTACGTCTCGACGCTCGACGTGGAGCGCGAAGTCAACACCTTCTTCCGCCTCACCAGCCCGACGGTCATCGCCAAGCTGCGCGAAGCGTTTCCGGATCTGCCGGACAAACCGGATCCAAAGACCGTGTTCTTGAAGCTAAGAGAGCTGCGGAACAAGTGGTGACGTTTCTGGCCCCCTGACCTAGCGGCGGCCGACCAGCGAGAGGAACTCCTCGCGCGTCGCCAGGTGGTCGCGGAACACGCCGAGCACGGACGAGGTCAGCATGGTGGAGTTCTGCTTCTCCACGCCGCGCATCATCATGCACAGGTGGCGCGCCTCGATCATGACGCCGACGCCCTTGGCATCCACTGAATCCATGACGATCTGCGAAATCTGGTCGGTGAGGCGCTCCTGCAGCTGCAGGCGCCGCGCGTAGACGTCCACCAGCCGGGCGAGCTTGCTCACGCCAAACACCTTGCCGTTCGGGATGTAGGCGATGTGGCAGCGGCCGAAGAAGGGCAGCATGTGGTGCTCGCACAGGCTGTAGAGCTCGATGTCCTTCACGATCACCATGCCGGTGGTGGTCTGGGTGAAGAGCGCCCGGTTGATCACTTCGTCCGGCTCGGTGCGATAGCCGTGGGTGAGGAAGGCGAGCGCTTTCGCCACTCGCTCGGGGGTTTTTACCAGCCCTTCGCGATCGGGATCCTCCCCTAGCTCGATCAGGAGCTGCCGCACCAGGGTTTCCATCTTCTGGGTGTTTGGTTTCATGGCACTATTTTGCGCACAGGAGGAGCCACCATGAAACCGTATCTTGGGGCCGTTTTTGCCGTAATCGCCGCTCTCGCCTTGCCGGTCCAGTCTCAGGAGTACCCGATCCGTCCGGTGCGGCTGCTGGTGCCCAATGCGCCCGGAAGCTCGGTCGATACCATGAGCCGCATCGTCGCCGGGCGGCTGGGCGAAGCGCTCGGGGCGTCCGTGGTGGTCGAGAACCGCGACGGTGCCGGCGGCCTGATCGGCATGGAAGCCGCTCGTCAGGCAAAGCCCGACGGCTACACGCTCATCTGCGTCTCCAACGGCTCGATGCTCATCGCGCCGCAGCTGAAGAAGGCGCGGCCCTATGACGCGCTCAACGACTTCGAGCATATCGGCAGCTTCGCCGTCACGCCCAACGTGCTGGTGGTCAATCCGCAGCTGCCGGTCAATACGGTGAAGGAGTTGATCGACTACGCGCGCGCCAACCGCGCCACCATCAACATGGCGTCCGCCGGCATCGGCTCGCAGAGCCATCTCGCCGGCGTGCTGCTCATGAGCATGGCGAATTTCGAATCGCTGCACGTGCCCCACAAGGGCGGCGGCCCTTCGGTCGCCTCGGTCGCCGCAGGGCAGACGCACTGGACCATGGTGCCGGCGCCGGCCGCGATGTCGCAGGTGAGAACCGGCCGCCTCCGCGCGATCGCCCACAGCCTGCCCCGCGTCTCGCCCATGCTCGCGGAGCTCAGGCCGGTCGCGGAGACCGTGCCGGGCTACGACTTCAACGGCTGGGCGGGGCTCGTCGCACCGAAGGGCACCTCCAAGGCGATCGTCGACAAGGCGCACGCCGCGCTGGGCAAGACGCTGGCGCTGCCCGACGTGCGCGAGGCGCTCGCCAAGCAGGGCGCCGAAGTGTTCGCCGGCACCCCGGCGGAGTTCCGCGCCTTCCTCGAGCGGGAGATCGCCTCTACAGACCGCGTCATCAAGGCGGCCCAGCTGCAGCCGGAGTAGGCACGCGGTTTGCTGCCTTTCCATCAGGTCCGTAAATGGCGTGGAGGCCATATGGAGAAGCTGCAGCAGTGGCGCCGGAAGCAGGAAGGCAAGATCGGCTACATCCTGTTGTGGGCCCTTGGCGTGCCCATCCCGGTGCTGTTCGTGATCTTCCTGCTGCGCGGCTGCAACTGACGCGCCGCAGGTACTTTCAACTCTTCATGGAGGCAGCATGAACAGGCTGTTCATTGCGTTTGGCATTGCACTCGGATCGGTCCTCGGCATTGCCGGCTGCGGCAGCACCGGCGAGACCGTGGGCACGGTAGGCGGCGCTGCGGTCGGCGGTGCGATCGGCTCGGAAGTGAGCGGCGGGAGCACCATGGGCACGATCGGCGGCGCAGCCGCCGGCGGCTACATCGGCCACCAGATGGGCGAGCGCTACGAGGAACGAAACCGCTAGGCGGCAAAACCGCGTGAAAAGGGCGCCCGCGGGCGCCCTTTTTTATTGGGCCACTATAATTCGGCCCCATGGGAACCATGGACGAGCTCGAAGTCACCACGGCGCGCATCGATCTCGCCGCCGCGTTCCGCCTCGCCGTGCGCATGGATCTGCACGAAGGGGTCTGCAACCACTTCAGCGTGATGCTGCCGGATGCGAAAACCTTCCTGCTCAACCGCTACGGGCTGCACTGGAGCGAGGTCACGGCGTCGAACCTGCTGGCGCTCGATGCCGCGGGCAACATCCTGCAAGGGGAGGGCGAGCTCGAGAAGACCGCCTTCTACATCCACTCGCGCATCCATCTTGCCAACCCGCGCGCGGCGTGCGTGCTCCACACGCACATGCCGTACGCCACGTCGCTCACGCTGCTGGAAAACGGCCGCCTCGAGATGGTCGAGCAGAACGCGCTGCGCTTCCACGACGACATCGCCTACGACGACACCTATAACGGCCTGGTGGTGGATAACGCCGAAGGCGACCGTCTGGCGCGCGTGCTCGGCAGCAAGCGGGTAATGTTCCTCGCCAACCACGGCGTCATCGTGGTCGGGCCGTCGGTGGCCGAGGCCTTCGACCTGTTGTACTACCTCGAACGCGCCTGCCGCCTGCAGGTTCTGGCGAAGTCCATGAACTCGAAGTTGCGCGCGGTGAGACCTGAAGTCGTTCGGGAAACCTACCGCCTGCTGCTCGCCGACTCGTCCAAATATGCCGGCGCGCATTTCTCGGCGCTGAAGCGCATCCTCGATCGCGAGGAGCCGGACTATTCTCGCTGAGCTGGTGCAGGTGCGCCCGGCGCTGCCGGACGACCTCGCCGCCATCCAGGCGATCTACTCGCACCACGTCCTCACCGGGCTCGCTTCCTTCGAGGAAGCGCCGCCGCCGGCGGCCGAGCTGGGCCGGCGCTACGACGAGGTCATCGCGAAGAAGCTGCCGTACCTCGTCGCCGACTTCGGCGGCACCGTGGCCGGCTTCGGCTATTGCGCGCCGTACCGTGCGCGCTCGGCCTATCGCTACGCGCTCGAGGATTCCGTCTATGTGCGCCCGGATGCGCAAGGCCGCGGCGTGGGCAGCGCGTTGCTCGCCGAGCTCATCCGCCGCTGCGAGGCACTCGGCTACCGGCAGCTCATCGCCGTGATTGGCGACAGCGGGCACGCCGCGTCCATCGGGCTGCACGTAAGCCAGGGGTTCCTGCGCGTCGGCACCCTGCGCTCGGTCGGCTTCAAGTTCGGCCGCTGGGTCGACAGCGTCCTCATGCAACGTCCCCTCGGAAGCGGCGACGCCACCAAACCCGGTTAAGGGGTAAGAACGATCTTTCCCTTCACCTGGCGCGCCGCCATGAGCTTGAGCGCATCGGCGGCCCGGGATAGCGGCAGCGTCTGCGACACATGCGGGCGCAGCCTGCCCTCGGCGTACCAGCGGCGCAGCTGGCGCACGCTGTCGGCGAAGGCCCACGGCTCGCGGCGGGCGAAGTCGCCCCAGAACACGCCCACTATCGACGCACCCTTGAGGAGCGCGAGGTTGAGCGGCAGCTTGGGGATGTCGCCCGCGGCGAAGCCCACCACGAGCAGGCGGCCGCGCCAGGCGAGCGAGCGGAACGCCGGCTCGGTGTAGGGCCCGCCGACGGGGTCGTACACCACGTCCACGCCGCGTCCGTCGGTGAGGGCCTTGATGCGCTCTCGCAGGTCTTGCGCGGTGTAGTCGATGCCTTCGTCGGCGCCGTGCTGCCGGCAGACCTCGAGCTTCTCCGCGCTCGAAGCGCACGCGATGACGCGCGCGCCAAGCGCCTTGCCGATCTCGATGGCCGCAAGCCCCACGCCGCCGGCCGCGCCGAGCACGAGCAGCGTTTCCCCTGCCTGCAGCGCTCCCCGGTCGCGCAGCGCGTGGTCGGAAGTGGCGTAGGTCAGGAGGAACGCGGCGGCGCTCGGGAAATCCATGCCCTCGGGCATCGGCAGCAGCCGGCCGGCCTCGGTCTTCGCTTCCTCGGCGAATGCGCCGTACGTGGTGAAGGCGATCACCTTGTCGCCGGGCTTGAAGCCGGCGACCCCTTCGCCCACCTCCTTCACGACGCCCGCGAGCTCGCTCCCCGGCGAGAACGGCAGCGGCGGCTTGAACTGGTACTTGTTCTGGATGATGAGGATGTCCGGAAAGTTGACGCTTGCCGCCTTGACGCTCACCACCGCTTCCCCCGGGCCGGCATGGGGCGACGGCAACTCTTCGAACGTAAGCGATTCCGGCGGCCCGTACTGCTTGCAGAGAACGGCTTTCATGGCCATAGAATGCCATATGCCAATGCTGACCACGGATGACGGCGTCAAGCTGTTCTACGAGGAGGCCGGCGCCGGAACGCCGGTCGTGTTCGTGCACGAGTTCGCCGGCGACCACCGCAGCTGGGAGCCGCAGGTGCGCTATTTTTCGCGGAGCTACCGCTGCATCGCCTACAACGCACGCGGGTATCCGCCGTCCGAGGTGCCCGAGGATTTCGAGCGCTACTCCCAGGAGCGATGGCGCGACGACGTACGCTCGGTGCTCGACGCACTGGAGCTCGAGCGAGCGCACATCGTCGGGCTGTCGATGGGTGCTTTCGCCACGTTGCATTTCGGCATGCAGTATCCGCAGCGCGCCATCTCGCTCGTGATTGCGGGCGGCGGATCGGGAGCGCATCCGGCGGCCTACCGGTCGTTCCAGGAGGATGCGAAGAAGAACGCCGAGCTCATGCGCCGTGAAGGCATGGCCCGCTTCGCGGCCACGTACGGGCTCGGCCCGGCGCGGGTTCAATTCCAGAACAAGGATGCGCGCGGCTTCGCCGAGTTCCAGCGCCAGCTTGCCGAGCATTCCGCGGCCGGCTCCGCCAACACCATGCAGGGATACCAGGCACGCCGGCCGTCGCTCTACGACCTGACGGCGGAGATGGCGCGCATCGAAGTGCCTACGCTCGTCATGACGGGCGACGAAGACGAGCCTTGCCTGGAAGCGAGCCTGCTCATGAAGCGCACCATCCGTACCGCGGGCCTTGCCATGCTGCCGCGCAGCGGCCATGCGATCAACCTGGAGGAGCCGGCGCTCTTCAACCAGCTCGTGGACCAGTTCTTCCACCAGGTGGAGGCTGGCCGCTGGGGCGCGCGCGACAGGCGCTCGGCGGTCGCGTCCATCTACGGCCCGGGAGGAAAACCCTGATGCTGCGCGTCGAAAAGCGCGGCGCCATCGGCTGGATCGTGTTCGACCAGCCGGCGAAGAGGAACGCCATCAACGACGAGATGTGGCGCGGCATCCCGCGCGCCATGCAGGAGCTCGACGCCGACCGGGAGGTGCGCTGCGTCGCGTTCCGCGGCGCGGGCACGGCGGCGTTCTCGGCCGGCGCCGACATCTCCGAGTTCGACAAGATCCGCGCTCAGAAGGCGGCGGTCGCCGAGTACGACAGCCTGCTCGACCAGGTACTGCACGCGATCCAGGACTCGCGCAAGCCGTCGGTCGCCATGATCTACGGCTTCTGCATGGGGGGCGGGCTGGAGATAGCGCTCGCCTGCGACCTGCGCTATTGCGCTCGCTCGGCGCAGTTCGCCATTCCGGCGGCGAGGCTCGGCCTCGCCTATAACGTGGAAGGACACAAGCGGCTGCTCGAGACGGTGGGCCACGCGCGCGCGAGAGAGATCATGTTCCTCGGGCGGCGCTACAGCGCCGACGAGGCGTTCCAGATGGGTCTGGTCAATGCAATCGTGGAGGACCAGGAGCTGGAAGCGCATACGGCGGGAATCCTGAAGACGCTGTGCGAGAACGCGCCGCTCGCCATGGCGAATTCCAAGACCATCATCGAGCAATACGTGAAGGCCGAAGGCGCTCCCGACCACGCGGTGATGGAGGCGGCCATCGACCGGTGCGCGCGCAGTGCCGACTATCATGAAGGCCGGCGCGCGTTCATGGAAAAGCGCAAGCCCGTGTTCCGCGGCGAATGAAGATCCAGGCCATCCGCGCGCGGCCGGTAGCCGCGCCCATGAAGCGGCCGCTCGCGACGAGCAGCGGCAAGCTCGCCGAGTCGGCGCTGCTGCTCCTCGACCTGCAGACCGACCAGGGCATCGTCGGCCGTTCCTACCTGTTCGGCTTTGGCCGGCGGAACAACCTGCCGCCGGTCGCCAAGGTGATCGAGGCGATGTCGGAAATGCTCGAAGGGGACCCGGTGGTGCCCTTCGACATCGAAAAGAAGCTCCGTGCGCGCTACACGCTGCTGGGCGTGCACAACATCATCCTGTTTGCCATGTCCGGCATCGACATGGCGGCCTGGGACGCGCTGGCGCAGTCGCAGCGGCAGCCGCTGGTCCGCCTGCTAGGCGGCGCGCCGAAGGCCGTACCGGCCTACAACTCGAAGGGGTTGGGCATCATCCCGCCCAAGGAGCTGGCGAAGGAAGCGCTCGAGCTGGTCGAGGAAGGCTTCCGCGCAGTGAAGCTGAGGCTGGGCAGGCCCGAGGCGGCCGACGACCTGGCGGCGCTGCGCGCGGTGAAGCAGGCGATCGGCCCGCAGGTCACCCTCATGGTGGACTTCAACCAGGCGCTCAGCGTGGCCGAGGCGGTGAGGCGCGGGCGCATGATCGACGACGAAGGCGGCGTGCTGTGGATCGAGGAGCCGGTGCGGGCCGACGACTTCGCCGGAAACGCGCGCGTGACGCGCGAGCTCGCCACGCCCATCCAGATAGGCGAGAACTTCATGGGCCCGGAGCAGATGGCACAGGCCATCGCCGCGGGTGCCTGCGACTACGTCATGCCGGACGCGCAGCGCATCGGCGGGGTCACCGGGTGGCTGCGCGCAGCCGCGCTGGCCCAGGGCGCCGGCATGGAGATGTCCAGCCATCTGTTCCCCGAGGTGAGCTGCCACCTGCTCGCCGTGACGCCTACCTGCCACTGGCTCGAATTCGTCGATTGGGCCGATGCCATCCTGCAGGAGCCCCTCGCGGTGAAGGATGGCTTCGTGACCGTTCCCGAGAAGCCGATGCTCTGGAACGAGGAAGCGGTCCGGCGCTACCAGCTCTGATGTTCACCCGGCACTTCGCGCACTGGCCGCCCGGCCAACCGAAGACGCTCGAGCTGCCGCGCGAAACCGTTTACCGCAATCTGGAGCGAAGCGTTGCGCGCCATCCCGAGCGCGCGGCGATCGACTACTACGGGCAGCGGCTGTCGTATGCCGAGCTCAAGCGCCAGGCGGACGCGCTCGCCGGCTGGCTGCAGCAGCGCTGCGGCGTATCGCGCGGCGACCGCGTGCTGTTGTACCTGCAGAATTCGCCGCAGTTCGTGATCGCGTACTACGCGGCGCTGCGGGCCGACGCCGTGGTGGTTCCGGTAAACCCGATGAACCGGACGGAGGAGCTACGTCATTACGTCGCCGATTCGGACGCGCAGGTGGCGATCGTGGGCCAGGATGTGCTCGAGCAAATCGCCCCTCTGCAACTGCAACACGTGCTGGAGGTGATCTACGCCGACTACCTCCCGGCGCATACCGATCTTCCGGTTCCCGAAGCGCTTCGCAAGGGCAAAGCCTCGGGTGGCTGGACCGATGCCATCCAGGCGGGGCTTGCGCCCGGGCCGCACACGGCCGCACCGGAAGACCTGTCCGTGATGCCGTACACCTCGGGCACGACCGGCAAGCCGAAGGGCTGCATGCACACGCATGCCAGCCTGCAGGCGACCACGGTGCCGTACCTCAACTGGCGCGGCACGCAGGAGGGTTCGGTGGTGCTGTGCGCGCTGCCGCTTTTCCACGTCACCGGCATGCAGGCCGGCATGAACTCCCCCTTGCACCTCGGGGCGACGATCGTGCTCCTGTCGCGCTGGGACCGGGACTGCGCGGCCATGCAGATCGAGCGCGCCAAGGTCACGAACTGGTCGGCAATCACCACCATGATGGTCGACTTCCTGTCCAACCCCCGCCTGCCGCAGTACGACCTCTCGTCGCTGCGCGTGCTGGGCGGCGGCGGCGCGGCGATGCCCGAGGCCCTGGCGCGCAAGCTCGAGGAGGTGATCGGCCTGCCGTTCGTCGAGGGCTACGGCCTGTCGGAAACCATGGCGCCTTCGCACATCAATCCGCCGCACCGCCCCAAGCGCCAGTGCGGCGGCATTCCGTTTTTCAACACCGACGCCCGCGTCGTCGATGTCGAGACCCTTGCCGAATTGCCTCCGAACCAGGTGGGCGAGATCATCGTCCACGGCCCGCAGGTGTTCCAGGGTTATTGGAAGCAGCCGGAGGCGACCGCGCAGGCTTTCATCGAGCACGACGGCAAACGCTTCTTCCGCACCGGCGACCTCGGCTACTATGACGAGGAAGGCTATTTCTTCATCACCGATCGCCTGAAGCGCATGATCAACTGCGCGGGGTTCAAGGTATGGCCGGCCGAGGTGGAGGCCATGCTCTACGCGCATCCGGCGATCCAGGAGGCCTGCGTCGTCGGCGCACGCGACGCCTACCGCGGCGAGACCGTCAAAGCCTTTATCGTGCTCAGGAGAGAGTTCAGGGATACAAGTTCCGAGCAAATCATCAGCTGGGCGCGCGAGCGCATGGCCGTCTTCAAGGTGCCGCGCATCGTGGAATTCGTGAACGAGCTGCCGCGCACCGCCACCGGCAAGGTGCTCTGGCGCAAGCTGCAGGAAGAGGAGAACCGGAAGACTTCATGAGATACCTGATTTTGCTGTTGCTGCTGGCGACGCCGCCGGCCTTTTCCCAGGTGCAGGTCGAAAAGCCGTGGGCGCGCGCCACGGCGCCGGGCGCCAAGGTGGCCGCCGGCTACATGATCGTCCGCAACAAGGCCGCGTCCGCGGACCGCCTGGTGAGCGTAACGTCGCCCGCCGCCGAGCGGGTCGAGACGCACGTCACGGTGCGCGACGGCGACATCATGCGCATGCGCCAGGTGAAGGGCTACGACGTCCCCGCCAACGGCAGCCTGGAACTCAAGCCGGGCGGGGCGCACCTCATGTTTGTCGACATCCGGGCGCCCTTCCGCGAGGGCGAGCGTGTCCCGGCCACGCTGCGCTTCGAGAAGGCGGGCGAAGTGCGCGTCGAGTTCAACGTCGGGCGGCTCACCGCCCAGGGGCACGGCCACTAGAAGAGCTGTCGACCGACCCACCACGCCAGTCCGGCCATGAAGGCCGAGCACGGGATGGTGAGCACCCACGCCCAGACGATATTGCCGGCGATCCCCCAGCGCACCGCGGAGACCGCCTGCGTCGAGCCGACGCCGACGATGGAGCCGGTGATGGTATGGGTGGTGGAGACCGGGATGCCGAGGCTGGTGGCGAGAAACAGCGTGATCGAGCCGGACAGCTCGGCACAGAAGCCGCCGACGGGGCGCACCTTGGTGATGCGCTGCCCCATGGTCTTCACGATGCGCCAGCCGCCGAACATGGTGCCGAGCGCGATGGTCACGTAGCAGGCGACGACGACCCAGGCGGGTACCGGGTCCTTGACGCCGAGGTGGCCCGCGGCGATGAGCAGCATCCAGATGATGCCGACGGTCTTCTGCGCGTCGTTGCCGCCATGGCCGAGGCTGTACATCGACGAGGATACGAGCTGCAGGCGGCGGAACAGCCGATCGACGCGGCTCGGCGTCTGGCGCGCGAACAGCCAGGAAATCGCCAGCATGAGCAACGAGCCGATGACAAATCCGAGCATGGGCGAGACGAAGATGAAAGCCACCGTCTTGAAGATGCCGGCAGGGATGAGCGCCCAGGTGCCGGCCTTTGCCACCGCCGCGCCCACCAGCCCGCCGATCAGGGCGTGCGACGATGAAGACGGGATGCCGTAGTACCAGGTGATGACGTTCCAGGCGATCGCCCCCATCAGCGCGCCGAACACCACGTAGTGATCGACGATGCCCTGGTCGATGATGCCGCGGCCCACGGTCGCCGCCACGCTCAGGTGGAACACGAACAGGGCGACGAAGTTGAACGTCGCGGCGAGCAGCACCGCCTGGTAGGGCTTCAGCACGCGCGTCGAGACCACCGTGGCGATGGAGTTCGCCGCGTCGTGGAAGCCGTTCATGAAATCGAACGCCAGCGCCACCAGCACCAGCGCAACCACCACACCCAGGCTGATCTGGAAGCCGGTGCCGGCGTCCATCAGGAGTTTTCGAGGACGATGCCTTCGACGACGTTAGCCACGTCTTCGCAGCGATCGGTGATCGACTCCAGCAGGTCGTAGATCACCCGCAGCTTCATCACCTGCTTGAGATCGTTTTCCTCGCGGAACAGCTTGGATACGCCGGCGCGCATGACGCGGTCGGCGTCGGACTCGAGGCGGTCGATCTCCTCGCAGCACTTGAGGATCGCCTCGGGTCGCTTGATCTTGCTGAGCAGGTCCACCGTGGTCTTCACCCGGTCGCACGACATCTGGCAGATGTCGGCGAGCTGCTTGGCTTCCGGGGTCACGCGCCGCAGGTCGTAGAGCGCGACCGATTCGGCCACGTCCTGGATCAGGTCCAGGATGTCGTCCATCGAGGTGATGAGCGCGTGGATCTGTTCCCGGTCGAACGGCGTGATGAAGGTCTTGTGCAGCAGCGTAATCGTCTCGTGCGTGATCTTGTCGGCGGCGCGCTCGGCGGCGTCGATGCGCTGCGCGTGCGCCTCCAGGTCGTCGAACGTGCCGATCATCTTCGCGAGCTCCCGGCTGCCCTCGACGATGCGATCGGCGTGCGCGTTGAACAGGTCGAAGAACTTTGCCTCGCGGGGCATCAGGCGGCCGAGCATGGTTATCTTTCCCTGTAGCGGATTCCGAGCGATGTTAGCCTGTCCAGGTCCTCCCTGCCGAAGCCCCAGTCGCGCAGCGCCTCGCTGCCGCCCTCGCCGCGCTCGGGCGGAGCGCGGCGCACGCCGCCCGGCGTGCGCGAAAAGCGCGGCGCCGGGGACGGCTGGGGCACCTCTTTCGAAGTGATGAACGAGTGGCGTTCCACGGCGTGCGCATGCCGGCGCGCTTCGCTGAACGACAGCACCGGTGCGAAACAGGCATCGGAGCCTGCGAACACCGCGCACCATTCCTCACGGGTCTTGGTCAAAAAAAGATCGGTAAATCTCTTGTGCATCTCGGGCCAGCGGGCGCGGTCGTGCTGGGAAGGCAGGGGTTCCCTGTCGAGCTCCAACCGGGAAAGCAGCTCGCCGTAGAACTTGCCTTCTATCGCGCCGATCGAGACGTACTTGCCGTCCTTTGTCTCGTAGACGTCGTACCAGGGCGCGCCGGTGTCGAGAATGTTGGTCCCTCGTTCTTCCGACCAGTTCTTCGAAGCGAGAAAACCCGAGAACATGGCCGCCAGCAGTGACGCGCCATCGACCATGGCCGCATCGACCACTTGCCCTTTGCCCGAACGGCGCGCCTCGAGCAGCGCGCTCGTCACGCCGAAGGCGAGCAGCATGCCGCCGCCGCCGAAGTCGCCCACCAGGTTGAGCGGCGGCACCGGCGGCTCGCCTTTGCGACCGAACGCGTTCAGCACTCCGGCCAGCGCAATGTAGTTGATGTCGTGGCCGGCGCGCGGCGCGAGAGGCCCGGCCTGTCCCCAGCCGGTCATGCGGCCATAGACCAGCCGCGGGTTGCGCGAAAGCGCGGCGTCCGGTCCGAGGCCGAGGCGCTCCATCACCCCCGGCCGAAAGCCTTCAATCAGCACGTCTGCGCGGCCCAGCAGCTCGAGGACAACCTCCGTGGACGCGGCGTTCTTTAGATCCAGTGTGACAGACCGTTTCCCGCGCATCATCACGTCGTACCAGCGCTCGCGCGTCAGGCCGAGGTCGCTCGATTGCGGCCGGTCCACGACCAGCACGTCGGCGCCCATGTCTGCGAGCAGCATGCCCGCGAAAGGCGCCGGGCCGATCGCTTCGAACTCCAGCACGCGGATACCGTCGAGCGGCCCCATGGCCCGATAATACCTGCCTAGACGGTTTTGCTTATATGCCTGCGCGCTATCCCGAGCGCATCGTGTGCCTCACGGAGGAGACGACCGAGACCCTTTATCTGCTCGGCGAGGAGCGGCGCATCGTCGGCATCTCCGGCTACACCGTGCGCCCGCCCCGTGCCCGCCACGAGAAGCCGAAGATTTCCGCCTTCCTCACTGCTCGAGTCGAGAAGATTGTGGAGCTGAAGCCCGATCTGGTGTTGGGCTTCTCCGACCTGCAGGCCGACATCGCGCGCGATCTTGCCAAGGCCGGGCTGAACGTGATGATCTTCAACCAGCGCTCGGTGGACGAGATCCTGTCGATGATCTTGACGCTTTCTTCGCTTGTCGGGGCTCCGGACAAGGGCATTGCCCTCGCAAGCCACCTCGAAGCCCAGCTGGATCAAATACGTGAAAAGGCCAAGGCGTTTCCGCGGCGGCCCCGCGTGTATTTCGAGGAATGGGACGAGCCGATGATCAGCGCCATCCGCTGGGTCAGCGAGCTCATCGAGATCGCCGGCGGCGAGGACGTGCTTTCCGAGCTGTCCCATTCGCAGGCGGCGAGCGGCCGCATCCACGACGGCAAGGACGTCATCGAGCGCGACCCGCAGGTAATCCTCGGTTCCTGGTGCGGCAAGAAGTTTCGCCCGGAGCGTGTCGCGGGCCGCCCCGGCTGGAACGGCATTGCCGCGGTAAGAGCAAATCAGCTTTTCGAGGTGAAGTCTGCGGACATCCTGCAGCCCGGGCCGGCGGCGCTCACCGACGGCGTGCATCGCATCTACTCGGTCCTGGCGGACTTCGTCTCGTCGAGCAGGTGAAACGGCGGCGCGCTGCCGTCCTTGAGCTTGCCGGCGTACACGGTGACGTGCGGCAGCGGGATCTCGATGTCGCTCTTGTCGAACAGCAGCTTCAGCCGGCGAAGGTACTCCCGCTTCACGTTCCACTGCTGGATAGGCGGGACCACCTTGAAGCGCGCGCGCAGCACGAGGCCCGACGCCTCCCAGCGCTCGACGCCGATGATTTCCAGGTCGTCGACCAGACGCTCCTTCCATTGCTCATCGGCGCGAAGCTCGGCGCCCACGTGGCGCATCATCTCCAGCACCTGGTTAGGATCCTCGCGGTAGGAGATAGACACGTCTATGACCGGCGTCGCGTATTCGCGCGTGCGGTTGGTCACGAGCTTGATTTCGCCGTTGGGGATGTAGTGCACGTGGCCTTCCATGTCGCGCAGGCGCACGTAGCGCAGCGTCACTTCCTCGACCAGCCCGCCCTTTCCGGCCACTTCCACCACGTCGCCCTGGCGCACCTGGTCCTCGAACAGCAGGAAAAAGCCGGTGAAGTAGTCCTTGATCAGGCTTTGCGCGCCGAAGCCGATCGCCACGCCGGCGACGCCGGCAGTCGCGAGGATGGGCGCGACCGAGATGCCGAGCTCGCCCAGGATCAACGTGCCCGCAACGATGAAGATCACCACGCTGGCGGCGTAGCGGAACACGCGCGCCAGCGTCTGAATGCGGGCCACCTCGTCGCCGCTTGCGATGCGCCGCGACATGACCTCGCGGAACAGGCGGATGAGGCGCGCGGCGATCGCCTGGAGGATCCAGGCGAGCACCAGGATGACGACGATGCGCAGCACCGGCGTCAGCGCCGCGCGCAGCTCGGGGTCGACCCCCTTGAGGAAACCGGCTAGGAGCTGATCCAGAAGATCAGTGCAATCCCAGCGACGCCTCGATGTTGCGCACCATGGCGACCAGGCGCGGGCCGATGTCGTCCTCGAGCTGGCCTTTCTTCAGCACGAAGGCCGGCACGCCGCAGTTGAACGCCACGATCTCGCCGTCCACCGTGCGCCGCATCGGCACGCCGACCGCGAAATGCTCGCGGCGCAGCTCGCCCATCGAAGCACAGAAGCCGCGCGCGCGGATGTCCTCGAGCGCCTTGTCGATGAGCGGCCGGAACTTGCGGTGCGAGTCGGGCTCCTTCACCTTCATCTGGTTGAGCACCGCCTCGCGCTCCGGCGGCGTGCACGCCGCGAGGAAGGCGCGGCCGATTACCGACTGCGAGATGGGCACCGAGGTGCCGATGTCGGGCAGCGTGGTGATGCCGTTGCCGCTGCGCGAGGACTCGACGTAGACCATGTTGAGGCGGTCGCGCACGCCCATGGAAACCCAGCCGTTGCAGTAGTCGGCGAGCTCCTTCATCAGTGGCCGCGCCACCTGGCGCACGTTCATCGAGGCGAGCAGCGGATAGCCGATCGACAGCACCGCCGAGCCGAGCTGGTACTTCCCCAGGCGCATGTTGTGACGCAGGTAGCCGAGCTTGGTGAGCGTGTACGTGAGGCGCGACACCGTCGGCTTGGGCAGGCCGGTGCGCACCGAGATCTCCTTGTTGCCGAGCAGCGGCTCGAGCGGCGTAAAGCAGCGCAGCACTTCCAGCCCCCGCGCGAGCGTGGTGGCGAACTGGCGGTCGCCTTCGTGCTCGTAGCTGAACGTCGCGGTCGGCTGGGAAAGGGGTGCCGTGGCTTCGGGTGCGCCCATGGAAAGCTCTCCTCCTTCTAGTTCTGGTTGATGCTTTGTGGAAATTGCAGCGGAATGCTTCGCGTTTCGATATTCTGTCGACCACGCTTGCATGTCAACTTAGTCATACCAGATTTCGCATAGTGAAACCAGGGCTGTTCGATTTGAAAGGCAGGGTCGCGCTGGTAACCGGCTCGACACGCGGCATCGGCAAGTCGATTGCAGAGGAGCTGGCTCGTGCAGGGGCCCGGGTCAGTGTGTCCAGCCGCAAGGTCGAGGCCTGCGAACAGGCGCGGGCCGATCTGGCGGAGCAGGGGTTCGAGGTAATGGCCCAGCCGTGCAACGTTTCCCGCAAGGAGGACCTGCAGGCGCTCGTCGACGCCACCCGCAGGAAATGGGGCGCGGTCGACATCGTCGTTTCCAATGCCGCTTCCAACCCGTACTACGGTCCCCTGACCGGCATCCCGGACGAGGCTTTCGACAAGATCATCGGCAACAACGTGAAGAGCGTGCTGTGGCTTGCGGGGATGACGCTCGAGGGTATGGCGCAGCGCGGCGGCGGAAGCTTCATCGTGGTGGGCTCGATCGGCGGCCTTGTGGCGAACACGGTGATCGGCGCCTACGGAATCTCCAAGGCCGCCGACCACCACCTGGTGCGAAACCTCGCCGCCGAATGGGGGCCGAGGAACGTGCGCGTCAATGCCATAGCGCCGGGCCTGGTGAAGACCGAATTTGCGCGGGCGCTATGGGAGGACGAGATGCGCGCCGCGGAGCGCATCCAGGCCACCCCGCTGCGCCGGCTGGGCGAGCCGCGCGACATCGGCGGCATCGCGGTGTTTCTCGCTTCCGAGGCCGCGGCGTTCATCACCGGGCAGTGCATCGTGGCCGATGGCGGCGTTACCATCCTCTAGCCATGGACCTCAACTACTCCGCCGAAGAGCTGGCCTTCAGAGACGAGGTACGGTCCTGGCTGCAGGCCAACCTTCCCCGGGACTTGAAAGAGAAGGCGGCGAGCTACGGGCACCTCTCCAAGGGGGAGTTGCTGCGCTGGCACAAGATCCTGGCGAAGAAAGGGTGGGTTGCGCCGGCGTGGCCCAAGGAATGGGGCGGCACCGGCTGGAACCTGGTGCAGCGCTATATCTTCGAGGAGGAGCTCGGCTATGCCGGCAGCCCGCCGCTCATCCCGTTCGGCCTCGCCATGTGCGCGCCGGTGCTGCTGCGCTTCGGCACCGAGGCGCAGAAGCAGCGCTTCCTGCCGCGCATCTACCAGGGCGAGGACTTCTGGTGCCAGGGCTATTCCGAGCCGGGATCGGGCAGCGATCTGGCCTCGTTGAAAACGAAAGCGGTGAGGGAGAAGGATTTTTATGTCGTGAATGGGCAGAAGATCTGGACGACCCTGGCCCATTACGCCGACTGGATCTTCTGCCTGGTGCGCACCGATCCCGGCGTCGAGCGACCTCAGGAGGGCATCTCGTTCCTGCTCATCGACCTGAAGACGCCGGGTATCACCGTGCGGCCGCTCATTCTCATGGACGGTGCGCACGAGGTGAACGAGGTGTTCTTCGACGACGTGAAGGTGCCGGCGGAGAACCGGGTGCACGAAGAGGGCAAGGGCTGGACGGTGGCGAAATACCTCCTCGGCTATGAGCGCATGAACACCGGGCGCATCGGCGAATCGAAGCGGCAGCTGGCGATGCTGAAAGAAATGTCGATTTCGAGGATGCATGATCTTCGATACCGCGACCGCCTTTCGCGCCTGGAAGTGGAGCTGATGGCGCTCGAGATCACCAACCTGCGCTTCCTCGACCGCATGCGCCGCACCGGGCAGCCGCCGGGCGCCGACGTGTCGATGCTCAAGATCAAGGGCACCGAAATCCAGCAGGGGATCACCGAGCTCATGATGCAGGCCGCGGACCCGGCAGCGAGCGACGATTTTTCAGTCGCCTTGAGGAAGCGGTATCTGTCGATGCGCAAGACCACGATCTACGCCGGCTCGAACGAAATCCAGCGCAACATCATCGCCAAGATGACGTTGGGTTTATGAACTTTGACTACAACGAAGAGCAGCAGCTGCTTGCGGACTCAGTCCGCCGTTTCCTGGCGAAGGACTACGACTTCGATTCGCGCAGGAAGATCGTCGCGTCGGCCGACGGCTGGAGCCCGAAGGTATGGGCCACGCTTGCCGAGATGGGCCTCACCGGCCTGCCGTTTCCCGCCGAGCACGGCGGCTTCGGCGGCGGCGCGGTGGACCTCATGGGCGTCATGGAAGCCTTCGGCGAAGCGCTGGTGGTGGAGCCCTACCTGCCGACCCTCATGGCCGGCCGCATCGTGGCGCGAAGCCCGCTTGCCGGCGCGATTCTTCCCGGGGTGGTCCAGGGAAAGACGCGCCTCGCCTTCGCGCACACAGAGAAGGACGCGCGCTACGACCTCGCTTTCGTGAAAACGCTAGCCAGGAAATCGGGCAATGCGTGGACCCTGGAAGGAGAAAAGGCGCTCGTAGCCGGCGCGCCGATGGCCGACCAGCTCGTCGTCTCGGCGAAGACGGATTCGGGAATCGGCCTGTTCCTCGTCGATCGGCCCGCGGTCGCCGCGTTTCAGACTTTGGACGAGGTGCGTGCGGCCGATGTCGTCTTCCACGCAACGCGCGCGGAGAAGCTGGAAGGCGGCCTGGAGCTCATCGAGGAGGTGACCGACTTCGCCACCGCGCTGGTGTCCGCCGAGGCGGTCGGCGCCATGAAGTTCGCCTGCGACGCCACGCTCGAGTACCTCAAGACGCGCAGGCAGTTCGGCGTGCCGATCGGCACCTTCCAGGCGCTGCAGCACCGCATGGTCGACATGTACATCGCGCAGGAGCAGGCGCGCTCGATGGCCTGCCTTGCGTGCTCGAAGGCAGACCAATCACCCGACGTGCACGAGCGCATGCGCTGCGTGTCGGCCGCGAAGATCAAGATCGCGGACAACGCCCGCCATATCAGCCAGGAGGCGGTGCAGCTCCATGGCGGCATGGGCATGAGCGAGGAGCTGAAGATCAGCCATACCTTCCGCCGCCTCACCGTGCTCGCCTCGCAGTTCGGCGACGCCGACCACCACCTCGCGCGCCTGGCGTCGCTCTGATGCAGAACACGCGCGTGCTGCTCGCCAGCCGGCCGGCGGGCTGGGTGACCGAAGAAAATTTCCGTGTCGAGCAGGCGCCGGTGCCCGCGCCCGCCGACGGCGAGGTGCTGGTAAAGAACCTGTGGCTCTCGCTCGATCCCTACATGCGCGGCCGCATGAGCGACGCCAGGAGCTACGTCAAGGGCGTGGACATTGGCGAAGTGATGGTCGGGCAGACCGTCGGTGAAGTCCTCGAATCGAAGAGCCCGGCGCTCGAGCCGGGCGCGAAGGTCTTGACGCAACTGGGATGGCAGCTTTACGGCACGACTCGCGAGGCCATCCCTATCCGGGAACCGAGCGCGCCGCTGAGCTGCTACCTGGGAATCCTCGGCATGCCCGGGTTCACCGCCTACTTCGGCCTGAAGGAGATCGGCCAGCCCAGGGCGGGGGACACCGTGGTGGTGTCGGCCGCTTCGGGCGCGGTGGGCAGCGTGGTCGGGCAGCTCGCGAAGCTCTGGGGCTGCCGCACCGTCGGCATCGCGGGCGGGCCGCAGAAGTGCGACTACGTGAAGCGCGAGCTCGGCTTCGACGAGTGCATCGACTACAAGGCGGGAAGCCTGCACGAGTCGCTCAAGGCCGCTTGCCCCAGGGGCGTAGACGTCTATTTCGACAATGTCGGCGGCGAGACGCTCGACACGCTGCTGCGGCACATGAGCCTTTTTTCGCGCATCGTGCTGTGCGGCCTGATCTCGGACTACAACGCCACGGCGCCTTACGCCCTCAAGAACATTCGTGCCGTCCTGGTCAACCGCATCCGCCTGCAGGGCATGATCGTGTTCGACTGGAAGGACCGCTACGGCGAGGCGCTGCAAACCCTCGCTGACTACCTCGCGCAGGGCAAGCTGAGCTACCGCGAATCGGTGGTGCAGGGGCTGGAGAACGCCCCGAAAGGCCTCATCGCGCTCCTGAAGGGCGGCAACTTCGGCAAGCAGCTGGTGAAGCTTGCCTGAGTACGCAGGATTCGGCCCCCGGCTGCTGGCCTTCGCGATCGACTGGCTGATCTTTTTCGTCGTCTCTGTGCCGCTCAGCGTGCTTTTCTTCGAGCTGTCGCCGGTCCTGCCGCTGCTCGGGGGCGCGGCCGCGGTCGTGTTCTGGCGCCGCCCCGGCCCCACGCCGGGTAAGCTGGCGGTCGGCGTGCGCATCGTCGATGCGCGAACCGGCGGGACGCCTCCCACAGGGCGCTTGGTTCTGCGGCTGCTGTGCTATGTCCTGTCGGCCGCGCCGCTTTATCTCGGCTTCCTGTGGATCGCTGTGGATCGCCGCAGGCAAGGCTGGCACGATAAGATCGCCGGAACCCTCGTTATTCAGGACGATTGACAATGATCGAGCTCTACACTTGGCCTACTCCCAACGGGCACAAGATCCACATCATGCTCGAGGAAACCGGGCTCCCCTACAACGTGCACCCGATCGACATCGGCGCGGGCGAGCAGTTCAAGGCCGAGTTCCTGGAGATCTCGCCGAACAACAAGATCCCGGCGATGGTGGACACCGACGGCCCGGGCGGCAAGCCGTTCGCGCTGGCCGAGTCGGGTGCGATGCTGTTCTATCTCGCCTCCAAGACCGGCAAGTTCCTGCCGAAGGACCTGCGCGATCGCTGGCAGGTCATGCAATGGGTGATGTTCCAAATGGGGCACGTCGGCCCGATGCTCGGCCAGGCGCACCACTTCCTGCAGTACGCGCCCGAGAAGATCGAGTACGCCATGAAGCGCTACCGCAACGAGGCGAACCGCCTGTATGGGGTTTTGAACAAAACACTGGAAACCAGTGAATGGTTGGCCTGCGGGGAATACACCATCGCCGACATGGCGACCATGCCGTGGGTGCGCGCCCCGGAGCGCCAGGGGGTGGACATCGACGATTTCCCCGCGGTAAAGAAGTGGCGCGAACGCATCCTCGAGCGGCCCGCGGTGAAGAAGGCGCTGGAGGTGCTCGCCGACCGGCGCCGCGCCACGCCCGGCTTCACCAAGGAGCAGGCGGAAGTCCTCTTCGGTGCGACCCAGTACGCCCGGCGCTAGGCCCCGGGTCGCGGTCAACGGCGTGAGCTACCGCTGGCCGCGCCGCCCGGTGGCCGTGGTGTGCATCGACGGCGGGGATCCCGCGTACCTGCGGCAGTGCCTCGCCGAAGGCGACATCCCGAACATCGCGCGTTTCATGCGCGAAGGGTTTGCCGCGGTCGCGGAGGGCACGGTGCCGAGCTTCACCTGCCCGAACAACATGTCCATCATCACCGGCACGCCGTCCTCGCGGCATGGCATCTCCGGAAACTATTATCTGGACGTGAAGACCGGAGAAGCCGTGGTCATGACCGGCCCCGAGCTGCTGCGTGGCGACACGATCCTCGCCCGCTTCGCCGCCGCCGGCGCCAAGGTGGTCTCCATCACGGCGAAGGACAAGCTGCGCCGGCAGCTCGGCAAGGACCTCGACCTCTCGGGCGGCAACATCAGCTTCTCCTCGGAATTCGCGCACAAGGCGACGCGAGAGGAAAATGGCATCGAAAGCGTGCTCGAGCTCGTCGGCATGCCGCAGCCCGACATGTATTCGATGGAGCTGTCGCTCTTCGTCCTCGACGCGGGCGTGCGGCTGCTGGAGAAGGAGCGGCCCGAGCTCCTTTACCTTTCGCTCACCGACTGGGTGCAGCACAAGTACGCACCGCATGAGCCCGAGGCAAGGCGCTTCTACCGCGAGATCGACCGGCGCTTCGGCGAGCTCGCCGAGCGGGGCGCGCTCGTGGCGCTGACCGCCGACCACGGCATGAACGACAAGTCGAACGCCGCCGGCGAGCCGAACGTCATCTGGCTGCAGGACGTCCTCGACGCGCGCTTCGGCAAAGGCGAGACGCGGGTCATCTGCCCGATCACCGACGCGTTCGTCGCGCACCATGGCGCGCTGGGCGGGTTCGTGCGCGTGTGGTGCCAGGGCAAGGCGCAGCCCAAAGAAGTGATTTCTCTGGTAAGGCAGTTGGATGGCATCGAGTCCGTTCTCGACAGGCAGACCGCCTGCCGCGTGCACGATCTGCCCGACGATCGCGAGGCCGACGTCGTGGTCATTTCCACCGCCGATGTCTGCATCGGCGGGGCGCAGGCGCAGCACGACCTCTCCGGGCTCGAGGGGCACCGCCTGCGTACCCACGGCGGCGTATCGGAAGCGAGGGTGCCCTTCATCCTGAGCGAGCCGCTGAACGACGACTACCGGCTCGAGGCGGGCGTGGCGACGCCGAAGAGCTACCGCATTTTCGATTTTGCGCTCAACGGCACGGGAGAAGCGTGATGGGAGAGCTGCAGGGCAAGGTGGCGTGGATCACGGGGGGCGGCTCGGGCATCGGCCTCGCCGGCGGCATCGAGCTGGCCCGCGCCGGCGCGCATGTGATCATTTCGGGGCGCAGCAAGGAGACGCTCGCTCCAGCTCTGCAGCAGATCAAAGCCGCAGGCAGCGGCGAGGCGATGCCGCTCGATGTCGCCAGCAAGGAAGAGGTCGCCAAGGCGGCGGCAAAGATCGGCCGCGTCGACATCCTGGTGAACAGCGCCGGCATCAACAGCCCGCGGCGCAATTTCCATAACGTGTCGCTCGAGTCCTGGGACCAGATCGTCGCCATCAACCTGTCCGGCATGTTCTACTGCGTGCATGCGGTGCTCCCCGGCATGCGCAGCCGCAAGGACGGGCTGATCATCAACATCTCGTCCTGGGCGGGGCGCTATGCGAGCACGCTGACCGGACCTGGCTACAACGCCACCAAGCACGCGGTGGTCGCGCTGACCGAGTCGATCAACATGGAGGAGTGCGCCAACGGCATCCGCGCCACCTCGGTGCTGCCGGGGGAGGTGGCCACGCCGATCCTGGAGAAGCGCCCGGTGCCGCCGCCGCCCGAAGTGCGCGCGCGCATGCTGCAGGCCGACGACCTCGGCAAGACCATCCTCTTCGTCGCCTGCCTGCCGCCGCGCGCCTGCGTCAACGAGGTCATCATCAGCCCCACCTGGAATCGCTTCTACCTCGGCGGCCTGGAATCGTCCCCCAAGGCTTGACCGCCGTGCGGGTGGTCCTGCCATTCCTGGCGGGCTACTTCCTCTCGTACGTCTATCGCGCGGTCAACGCCGTGCTCGCGCCTGCGCTGGTCGGCGAGTTCGGCATTTCGGCGGAGCAGCTCGGCTTCCTCACCGGCGTCTACTTCTTTTCCTTCGGCCTGTTCCAGATTCCGCTGGGGCTGCTGCTCGACCGCTTCGGTCCGCGGCGCGTGAACGGCACGCTTCTGGTGCTCGCCGCCGCGGGCGCTTTGTTTTTCGCCTATTCCGATTCCTTCGTGGACCTGGTCGCTGCCAGGGCGTTGATCGGGCTCGGCGTATCGGCCTGCCTGATGGCTTCCATCCAGGCGTTCATCCTGTGGTTCCCGCCCGAGCGCATGAGCACCATGATCGCGCTGGCCTACTCGATGGGCGGCCTCGGCGCCATCACCGCCTCCGTGCCGCTCGAGATCGCGCTACGCGTCCTGTCGTGGCGGGAGGTATTCGAGCTGCTCGCGGTATTCACCCTTCTCCTGAGCGCCGTCTTCGCGCTCGCCGTTCCCGAGCACCCGGGAGCCCGCAAGCCGGCCAGCCTGAAGGAGCAGCTCGCCGGCCTGTTGACCATTGCGCGCGATCCGGCCTTCCGCCGCATAGCGCTCGCGATCGGCTCGACGCAATGCGCCGCGGTCGCGCTGTTCACCCTGTGGATTACCGCCTGGCTACGCGACGTGGCCGGATACGACCGCGCGGCCGCGGCGCGCGGCCTGGCCATCGTGGCCATGGCGCTGATCGCAGGCTACTTTTTCTTCGGACGCATCGCCGACCTGCTGGCGCGGCGCGGGCGCTCGCAGCTGCCGCTTTTCGCCGGCGGGGTGGCCGCGGCGCTCTTCTTCCTCGCGCTGCTCGCGCTCGGGGTCACCGCGGGTGCGGTGGCGCTGTGGTCGGCGTTCGTGTTCTGCTGCACCGGGGCCACGCTGGCGCACACCATCGCAACGCGGCGCTACCCGCGCGAGATGGCCGGCCGCATCAACACGGCGCTGAACACTTTCACCTTCATGGGGATCTTTCTCGGCCAATGGGGCACGGGCGCGATCCTCAACCTGTGGCCGCCGCTAGAAAGCGGCGGCTACGACCCGCGCGGCTACGGCTGGGCGCTGGCTGCGCTCTGGGTGGTGCAGGCGGCCGGCTTCGCCTGGCTATGGGCCGGCCGCCAGCGTTTCGCTACGTGAAGTAGATGTCGCGGTAGGCGGTGTACATCGAGGCCGCGAGGACCGGGCCGAGCACCAGCCAGCCGAGCGCCATCGGGATCGAGGCCACGATGCCGAGCACCATGGCAACGATGCCGTATACCAGGAACGGCACGATGTTCCTGAGGCAGCCGGTGAAGCTTTCCTTCATCGCGTCCACGGCGCCTCGCCCCTCGAAGGCCACGAGCGCGGGCGCGAACCATACCGCCATGATGATCGGGATCATGAGCGCCAGCATCACCAGCGCCGCGAGAAGTATGCCGGTCAGCGCGCCGGCCGCCGCGGCCGGGTCGTTGCCGACGGCCGCGCCGCCGCCCATCATGGTCATCATGCCGACGCCGGTGACGATGCCCACCACCAGCGCGATGACCATCGTCGCCACCAGGTAGATGGCGCCTACGCCGGCGAGCGAGCCGAAGCGCTCGCGGAAGCCGGCGAAGAGGTGGCCGAACTGCAGCTCGCCGCCTTCGTCCTGCGCCCGGCAGCCCATCATGATGCCCGCGGTGAACACCGGGAACAGGACCATCATGGCGAGCGAGCCGATGACCGGTATGAACGCGGCGACGATCGAGATGACCAGCAGGACCACCACGATGGCGATCCAGGCGCCCGGCTGGCGCTTGAACAAGCCCCAGCCTTCGGCGATCCATTTCCAGCCGTTGCCGGCTGGAACGCCGCGCCCGCCCTGGACGAAATTGCCCTGCTGCGGCGTCGCGGCGTCGGCGACGGTTGCACGGGGTGCTGCGTACGGATTCGGGGTGCTCATGTTTTCTCCTTTTGTCTCACCCTCACGGTTGCGATCGCTTTTGCGACCAGGGAGCCGTCTTCGTTCTTCGCCTCGGCCTCCACGAAGCTCATGGTACGCGCATCTTTCAGGACCCGCGCTTCGGCCACCAGCCGCGCCCCGCTGCCCGCCCCTGTGAACGAGGTGCTGAGGTCGATGGTCACCACGCCGACGGAGTCCGGATGCAGCGTGCGCGCGGCAGTGCACAACGCCACGTCGAGCAGCGACATGATCACCCCGCCGTGCACCGTGCCCAGGCTGTTGGTGAACTGCGGCTCGATCGGCAGCGAGAGGCGCGCCGTGCCCTGGCCGAGCGCGTCGGTGCTGATCTTGAGCAGCGCGATGAACGGGATCTTCTTCTGGTACTCGCGCGTGAACTCGAGGGGGTTGTTCATATGGCGGTGGCGCCGCCGTCGACCGCGATGGCCTGCCCCGTAATGTGGCGCGAGGCTTCGGAAGCGAGCAGCACCACCAGCCCCTTCAGGTCCTCGTCGTTGCCCAGGCGGCGCGTGGGCGTCCAATCCTTGATCAGCTCGCCGGCCGTGCCGAG
>Ga0247825_10000510_pt1 | contig 24653 bp, 20 predicted proteins | sample 13C_Vanillin_Day_FD_194413 | JGI IMG/M metagenome (GOLD analysis project Ga0247825, IMG submission 194413) | Soil microbial communities from agricultural site in Penn Yan, New York, United States - 13C_Vanillin_Day48 | ecosystem: Environmental > Terrestrial > Soil > Agricultural land | place...
CGGCGCGCGCGTCCTGAATCGCCCGCCACACGCGCTCGGGCGTCGCCGGCATCTCGATGTGTTTGACGCCCAGGTCCGCGAGCGCATCCACGATCGCGTTGATCACGACGGCGAGCGCCGGCGTCGTGCCGCCCTCGCCCGCCGGGCGAATGCCGAGCGGGTGCGTGGTGCACGGCACTTCGCTGATCTCGGTGTCGAAGAACGGGAAGTTGTCGGCCCTGGGCATCGCGTAGTCCATGAACGATGCGGAGAGCATCTGGCCGGTGTTCGGGTCGTAATGCGCCTTCTCGAACAGCGCCTGGCCCACACCCTGCGCAATGCCGCCGTGAACTTGTCCGTCGATGATCATTGGGTTCACCGCGCGGCCCACGTCGTCTACCGCAGAGTGGCGCACGATCTCCACCATGCCGGTCTCCGCGTCGACCTCGACTTCGCAGACATGGCATCCGTAGGGAAAGGCCGCGACGCCGACGGTTTCGTCCGAGATCGCGGCCAGCGGGCCGCGCAAGTCCTCGGGCCAGTCCTTGCCCTGTTCAGCCGCGGCCGCGACTTCGAACAGACCCAGCGAGCGGCCGGAGGATTTCCGCGTGAAGCGGCCGCCCCGGAACTCGACGTCGCCCGGCTCGCATTCGAGCAGGCGCGCCGCGATGCGCGCGCCCTTCTCGGCTATCTGCTGCGACGCTTTCCAGATCACGATGCTGGCGAGTCGCATGCCGCGGCCGGAATGCGTGCCGCCGCCCACTTTCACGATGGCGGTATCGCCCTGGATGAACTCGACCGAGTCGAGCGGCACCCCCAGGAATTCCGTCACCAGCTGGGCGAAGCTTGTCTCGTGGCCCTGGCCGTTGGAGACCGTGCCGATGACGAGTTGCACGCGCCCGTCGGGCCGGACCGTGATCTCGGCGCGCTCGCGCGGCGCGCCGGTCCCGGTGTCCACGTAGTTGGCGACGCCGATGCCGCGGTACTTGCCGCGCTTGCGCGCCTCGGCGCGGCGCGCAGGGAAACCCGCCCAGTCGCCGAGCTTCAGGGCCTTGCGCATGACCTCCGGATAATCGCCGCTGTCGTAGATCATCCCGAACGGGTTGGTGTGCGGCAGCTCGCTCGAGGTCAGCAAATTCCGCAACCGGATCCCGGCACGGTCGAAGCCATGCTCGCGGCAGGCGAGGTCGATCAGGCGCTCCATCACGAACATCACCTCGGGGCGGCCCGAGCTGCGGTAGGGTCGAGTGGGCGCCGTGTTGCTCACCACCGCGCGCGCGCGAAAGCAGGCGGCGGGGAAGCGGTAGATGCTGGTGGCGATCTCGACGCCCTTCTGCAGAGGCGAGAAGCGTCCGGTGTGCGCGCCGCAGTTGCTGATGTTCGAGCCGCGCATCGCGAGGAACGTGCCGTCCTTGTCGAGAGCAAGCTCGGCCTCCACGGCGAGGTCGCGACCCTGCCAGTCGCTCACGAAGGACTCGTGGCGCTCGGCAGTCCACTTGACCGGACGTCCCACGCGCCGCGCCGCCCACGCCACCAGCGCGAACTCCGGATAGATCATGCCGCGGGTGCCGAAATTGCCGCCGACGTCGTGCATCACGGCGCGCGTCTGCGTGTTCGGCACGCCGAGCATCGTGGCGAGATCGTTCTTCATCCGCACCGCGCCGCCGTTGCCGGCATACACGGTGAACTGCCGGGTCGCGGGATCGTATTCCCCGAGCGCCGCGCGCGGCTCCATCGGCACGCCGGTCACGCGCTGCACCCAGGTTTTCAGCTTCACCACGTGCGCCGCCCGCGCGAAGGCTGCGTCCGTCGCCTCGCGGTTGCCGACTTCCGCGTCGACGCACACGTTCGACGCATGGTTTTCCCAGACTTTCGGCGCGGTGGGCTCGGCCGCGTCGCGGGTGTTGACGATCGCCGGCAGCGTCTCGTAGTCCACGTCCACGAGCTCCGCAGCCTCGCGCGCGGCGGCGAGCGTGTCCGCCACGACCATCGCCACGGCCTCGCCCACGAAGCGCGCCTTGTCCGGCGCGATGGGGTACTGCGGCGCGACGAACACGGGCGAGCCGTCCTTGTTCCTGAGCGTCTTCTCCGCCGGGTGATCGACGAACACGTTGTGCGGGATCGGCTTGATGCCGTCGGCCAGCATGTCGCGCCCGGTGAGGATCGCGAGCACGCCGGAGACGCCGAGCGCCTTCTCGATGTAGATGCCGCGGATGCGGGCGTGCGCGTGCGGCGAACGCACCATGCAGGCGTAGGCCTGTCCCGGCAGGTTGTAGTCGTCGCTGAACCGGCCCGCGCCGCTGACGAGACGCTGGTCTTCCTTGCGACGCACCGGCTGGCCGATACCGGTTCCCGTGGCGATGTGGGTGGTCATGGCGCCGGGCTCTACGCTATTCGCCGCGCGCGGCGGCCACCGCGCGCCTGGCCATCACCGTCACGCAATGCGCCCGGTATTCGGCGCTCGCATGGATGTCGGAATTGAGGCCTTTGGCGTCGAGCGCAATTCCCTCGAGCGCCGCCGGATCGAAGCGCCGTGAGAGCGCCGCCTCCGCCTGCTGAAAGCGGAAGACGGAGGGCCCCGCGCCGGTGACCGCGACGCGCACTCCCGAGGCGAATTTCGCCACGAACACGCCCACGAGCGCGAAGCGGGACGCGGGCTGCCGGAACTTGGTGTAGGCAGCCGCCTCGGGCACCGGGAAGCGCACCGCGGTGATGATCTCGCCGGGATCGAGCGCCGTCTCGAACAGCCCGAGGAAAAAGCGGTCGGCGGCGATCGTGCGTCGATTGGTGACGACCGTGGCACCGAGCCCGAGCACGCCCGCGGGATAGTCGGCGGCGGGATCGGAGTTCGCGATGGAGCCGCCCATCGTTCCGCGATTGCGCACCAGCGGATCGCCGATGCCGCCCGCCAGGGACGCCAGCGCCGGGATGGCGCGGGCCACCTCCTGCGAAGCGGCAACTTCCGCGTGCGGGGTCGTCGCGCCGATGATGAGCGCATCGCCTTCACGGCGAATGCCCTTCAGCGCCTCGATCGCTCCGAGGTCCACCAGCCCCGCATAGCGCGCGAGCCGCAGCTTGAGCGCGGGCAGCAGGCTCATGCCGCCGGCGAGCACCTTCACGTCCTCGCCCCCCGCCGCTTTCACGGCCTCGTCGAGGGTCCTGGGCTTCTGATAATCGAAATCGTACATTTTGAAAACCGTGATCCGTGAGTCGTTAATCGTAAGTCGAGGTCGGGGCTGCCCGCTTCATGTGTTCTTCATCGCGGCGGCGCCGGCCTGGATTGCCTTCACGATGTTGTGATAACCGGTGCAGCGGCAAATGTTGCCCTCGAGCTGCTCGCGCACGGTGCGCTCGTCCAGGTCGTGCCCCTTGCGCTTGACCATGTCCACCGCCGACATGATCATGCCGGGCGTGCAAAACCCGCATTGCAGCGCGTGATGCTCCCGGAACGCCTCCTGCATCGGGTGCAGCTTGCCTTCGCCGGGGGCGAGACCCTCGATGGTCGTCACGGTCGAGCCATCGCACGCGAGCGCAAGCACGGTGCAGGACTTCACGCCCTTTCCGTCCAGGTGCACGGTGCAGCACCCGCATTGCGTCGTATCGCACCCCACGTGCGTCCCCGTGAGCCGCAAGTGCTCGCGCAGCAGCTGCACGAGCAGCGTCCGGCCTTCCACTTCCGCGCTGACCGGCTTGCCATTCACCGTCAGCGAGACTTTCTTCAACATCCCTGCCTCCGTTGCCTTCAATCCGTGGTTCGTGCATCGTGATTCGTGCCTCGATTGCGTTCCGGATCACAAAACCCGGATCACGACTCACGACTCACGATTCACGCCTCAATCGACTCTGATGTTGCCCGCCTTCACCACCTTCGACCAGGTCGCGATGTCGTCGGCGATCACGCGCCCGAACGCTTCCGGCGTGGAGCCCACCGGCTCGAGGCTGTCCTTGCGCAGCCGCTCCAGCATCTCGGGCTCCTTCAATATGCGCGCCAGCGCCTGGTTGAGCTGGGTGACGACCGCCCTCGGCGTGCCCCTGGGCGCCCACATGCCGAACCAGAAATCCGAGGCATAGCCGGGCAGCAGCTCGCTGATCGACGGCAGATCGGGCAGTACCGGCGACCGCTTCGCCGTGGTGACGCCCAGGCCGCGCAGCCGCCCGGCCCGGATGTGTCCCCCGGTGGACGGGCCCGAGCCGAAGAACATCTGGATCTGGCCGCCCAGCAGATCGACGAGCGCCGGGCCCGCGCTCTTGTACGGCACGTGCACCATCTGCGTCTTCGACATCTGCCGGAACAGCTCGGCCGTCAGGTGCGAGAAGCTGCCGTTGCCCGACGAGCCGAAGTTGATCGCGCCGGGCTTCGCGCGCGCGAGCGCGATGAACTCCTTGAGGCTGGCGGCCTGCACCGATGGATGCACCGTCAGGATCAGCGGGCCGGTCGTGATGAGGCTGACCGGCGCGATGCCCTTCACCGGATCGTACGGCAGCTTGTAGAGCGCGGCATTGGCCGCGTAGCTCGCCGGCACCGTAATCAGGGTATAGCCGTCGGGGTTGGCGCGCGCGGCAATCTCCGCGCCGATCGTGCCGCCCGCGCCGGAGCGGTTGTCCGAGATGAACTGCTGGCCGAATTCCGCCGTGAGCCTGGCGGCGAACAGGCGGGCGACGATGTCGGTGCCCCCGCCCGGCGCGAGCGGGACGATCATGCGCACCGTCTTGTCCGGCCACTTGGCCGCCTGCGCGTGCGCCCGCGGCCACGCGGCGGTCAGCAGCAGCGCGACCAGCATCACAAGCGTCACTCGTGAATCGTGAATCGTGATTCGTGACTTGCCGGCGTTCATCGGGGGTTCGGACTACGCTTTCGAGCCTGCGGTGGCCGTCCGGAACAGCGTCTCGGCGGTGTTGCGCACGATCGCCTTGCGGGCCTTGCCGTCGATGCCGGTGGCGTCGAGCGACTCGGTCAGGCGCGGCCCCGGACGCTCGACCGGCCCGGCGGCGTAGTCGGAGCCGATCATCACCTGCCCCGTGCCGACGAGCCCGAAGAGGAGCTGCAGCGCGGGCGTCGACATGAATACCGTGTCGTAATAGAAGCGCTTGATGTCGTCGGAAGGCAGCTTGCCGTCCTTGCCGAATTCCCGGTCGAGGCGCCCGGACTGATACGGCAGGAAGCCGCCGCCGTGCACCAGGACGACGCGCAGCTTCGGATACCGGTCGAACACGCCGGCCAGGATGAGCTGGGTCGCGACGATCGTCGTGTCGATCGTGCGCCCGTAGAGATTCTTGAAGCGCGGCGTCTGGTGGAACATGCACGCGGCCGGGCCGTCCATCAGCGGGTGCAGGACGACCGGGATGCCGAGCGATTGCGCGGCTTCCCACAGCGCGTCGTAGCGGTTCTCGTGCAGCTCGCCCTTCGGCAGATTGGTCGGGATCATGCACCCCGTCATGCCGAGCTTCGTCGAGCAGCGCTCGAGCTCGCGCGCGGCGGCCTGCGGGTCCGCGAGGTGCAGCGTCGCATGCGCGAGCAGCCGCCTGCCCGAGGCGGCGATCGATTCCGCCATGGCGTTGTTGAGCTGCCGCACCCACTCCTGGCCGTCGGCCGCGGGCAGCTCCTGTCCGTGAACGTCGAGCCACGGCCCGATGAGCTGCTGCTGCATGCCCTGCCCGTCGAGCCAGCCGAGGCGCTTCGTGAAGTCGAGCATGATGCCGGCCGCCGGCCGCAGCGGCTTGCAGCCCGGGAAGGTGACGATGTAGCCGCCGTCGGTATCGGCGACCTCGACCTTGCCGAGGCGCGTGCGCTTCACTTCCTCGAGAAACTGCTTCGGAACGCCGTGCCCGTGAACGTCGATGCCGTCGATCTGCTGGCTCATGGAAAGTCTTTGAGTGGAAGGCGGATGATGCCGGCCGGCCTGCCGATACGGCGGCCGGGCCGGTCTGGATCGTTTATGCGGATATCAATCCACGAACTGCAGTGACCGGCCTGCCGCGAGCCGCGGAACCGCCGGAAAAAACAGCCGGTTCGCCGGTCAACTGCTTTCTCGAAACTACATCGTACCGGGCGGAGGGTCAAGCCTGCGCGGGGTCGTTCGTGAATGGAGAATGATGAATGGTGGACCGGCCATGCCGTGGCCGCCGGCATGCCGTCACATAGTGGATCTCGCGCGCTCCAGTGCGGCGGGCACAGGGATCGGCGGCGGCACGCATTCGCGCGGTGGTATTATCCCCGCTCGAAATCTCGCACGCGGCTGCGATTCGCGCGGCGGCATCATCCAAGGGAGCACGCATGGCGAAAGGCAAGACCGGCGGCAGACCGGGCGGCGCAAGAGGGCCGAAAAGTCTCCGCACCTATCTCGATCTCATCCGCGACGATCCCGCGGAGTTCAGGACGGTCAGCCGCACCGTCAACCCGATGAACTTCGACGTCACCGGGCTGCTCGGCGTGCTCAACGCCCGGCGCGAGTACCCGACGGTGCAGTTCAACAACCCGCTCGACATGCGCGGCAAGCCGTCGAAGTTTCCGATCGTCACCAACCTGTGGGGCACGCGCGAGCGCTGCGCCGAAATGGTGGGCCTGAAACGCAGCGAGGCGGGCGTGCGGCTCGGAACGCTCCTGTGCGAGCGCATCGACCGCAAGCAGAAGCCGGTCGTCATTCCCGGCCGCGCCGCGCCCGTCCAGCAGAACGTGCTCACGGGCAAGAAAGCCGACCTGTGGATGTTCCCGGTGGTGCGGCACTTCGAGATGGATCTCGGGGGCGTCATGCTGATGGGCCTGATCGCCAAGCCGCCGCGCGAGGATTTCTACAACATCACCTTCGTCAAGGTGTTCCCGGAGGAGCCGCAGCGCGCGGGTCTCACGGTGCATACGCTCCACATGAGCCGGATCCTGCGCGAGTGGGAAGCCCGCAAGGAGCGCTGCCGCGTGGCCTACGTGCTCGGCCATCACCCGGCGTTCTGGCTCGGCACGCTCAACAACACGCCGTGGGGCGACAACGAGTACGCGACCTGCGGCGGGTTCCTGCAGGAGCCGGTGCGGCTTACCCCTTCGGTCACCTGGGGCAGGGACTTCCTGGTGCCGGCCGACGCCGAGATCGTGATCGAGGGCGAGATCATTCCCGGCGAGCGCACGGTGGTGAACCCGTTCGGCGACATCAGCACGCAGTACCAGGCCCAGCAGCTCGGCCCGGTGATGGTGCCGAAAGCGGTCACCTACCGCGACGGAGCCATCTACCAGGATGTTTTCTCGGGCCACCGCGAGCACATGCTGCTCGGCAGCATCCCGCGCGAGGGCACGATCTACAACCAGCTCAAGCACAAGATGGGCATCGTGACCGCGGTGCACATGCCGTATTCCGGCTGCGCGAGGTTCACCGCCTACGTCTCGATCAAGAAGACCGAGGAAGGCCAGGCCAAGACCGCGGGATTGCAGGCGCTCGCGCACGTGCCGAACCTGAACGCGGTTGTCGTGGTCGACGAAACCGTCGATGTGTTCAACGAGGAAGAGGTGCTGTGGGCCGTCAACTTCCAGGTCGAGCCGCGGCGCGACATCACGGTCATCGAGAACCTGCGCCCGACGAGCGACCCGCGGGCGATGGGCGCGGCGCGGGTCATCATCGACGCCACCCGGCCGACGCATATCGCTTTCCCGACGAAGCTCAAGGTGCCTCAATCGGCGATGGACCGGATGAAGCTCGACGAGTGGCTCGACCCCGTTAAAGCGGCGGCGGCGAAGGGAGGTGCACGATGAGCGGCGGCATGAGGCTCTGGTGGTCGACCTGCCCGAAATGCAGGAAGGAGTTCGTGGTCGCGTGGGAGCTGCGCCACGCGAAGTACAAGCTCATTTGCCCGTACTGCGATCACCGCTATCTGCCGGACGAGTCGGCCAGGATTGACGAGCGACACACCGACTGATGCCGCGTGACCGGTGACCGGTGACTGGTGACCAGTGACCGGTGACTGGTGACCGGTGACCAGTGATCGGTCTCCCGCACTACGGAAAACCCGTCACCCGTCACTGGTCACTGGTCACCGATCACTGGTCACCGATCACCGAGATCAACGGGTGTCGGGCTTGATACCCGCGGCCTTGACGAGCTTGCCCCACTTCGCGAGATCGGAGCGGATGATCGCACCGAACTGTTCCGGCGTATTGCCCACGGTCTCCGCGCCGTCGGCGAGAAAGCGCTCCTTGAGCGTGGGATCCTGCAGGGCGCGCACCGCCGCGGCGTGCAGCTTCATGACTACGTCGCGCGGGGTCGCCGCCGGCGCGAGCACGCCGAACCACTGCACCACCTCGTAGCCCGGCACGCCGGCTTCGGCGATCGTCGGCACCTCGGGGACGACCGGCGAGCGCCGCGCGCTGCTCACGCCGTAGGCGCGCATGCGGTTGTTGCGCATGTGCGGCAGGGCGCCGAGCAGGTTCGCCATCATGAGCTGCATGTGCCCGGCGATGAGGTCGATCATGGCCGGGCCCGTTCCGCGGTACGGCACGTGGGTCACCTTGATGCCCGCCGTGGACAGGAAGAGCTCCATCGCAAGGTGCGGGTTGCTGCCCACCGAGCCGGTGCCGTAATTGAGCTGCCCCGGCCGCGTCTTGACGAAAGCGATCAGCTCCTTGAGGTTGCGCGTCGGCAGCGACGGATGCGACACAAGTATCAGCGGCACCACCACCGCCTGCGTGATCGGCGCGAAGTCCTTGATCGGATCGTACGGCGGCTTCGACTGGGTGTGGATGTTGATCGTGATGGAGCTGATGCCCATCAGCAGCGTGTAGCCGTCGGGCGGTGATTTCGCGACGAACTCGTTGCCGACCGCCGTATTGCCGCCTGCGCGGTTCTCGACCACCACCTGCTGGCCGACGAACTCCGAGAGCTTGGGGGCCAGCAGGCGCGCGGAGATATCCGTGCCCCCGCCGGGCGCCGTCGGCACGATGAGCCGGATCGGCTTGGTCGGGTACGCCTGGGACAGCGCCGCAACCGGCGCGGCAATCAGGCATGCAGCCAGCGCGCCGCGCGCGACGACGCTCCACGTTGCAGCATTCTCGATTCGCATCTTTTTATCCTCCTCGATCGCGGATCATAGCGCGGAACGAAAAGGCATGGCGAACGCGGATGCTGGACGCCGAATGGGGCGGTGTAGAATGTTTTTCGATGCGGCACGCATGCAAGCCGCAAGAAAATTCATCGAATCGAGGAGAGCCCCGATGCACTTGAAAGGTTCATGGACGCACCTGGCGCTCGCGGCATGCGTTGCGGTCGCGTCAGCCAGCGCAGCGGCGCAGGAGTTTCCGTCCAAGCCCCTGCGGCTGGTCGTCGGCTCGACGCCCGGCGGCGGCACCGACATCTCCGCGCGGCTGATCGCGCCGCTGATGTCCGAGCGACTGGGCCAGCAGATCATCGTGGAAAACCGCCCGGGTGCGACGACGACTATCGGCGTGAACCATGTCGTGCGTTCCGCGCCCGACGGCTACACCATGCTCATGGGCGTGAGCTCGCTGGGAATCAATCCCCACGTCCTGAAGAACGTTCCGTATGACGCCCTGAAGGATCTCGCCGCGGTCTCGCAGGTTTTGGTGGCTCCGAACATCATGGTGGCGCACCCCTCTCTGCCGGTGAAGACGGTCAAGGAGCTGATCGCATTCGCGCGGCCGCGCCCGGGGCAGCTCAATATCGCGGCCGGCGGCGCCGGCTCCAGCCAGCACCTTGCCATCGAGCTGTTCAACTACATGGCGAAGACGAAGATTCTTCACATACCCTACAAGGGCCAGGGCATGGCCATGATCGACGTCGTGGCGGGGCAGGTGACGCTCATGATGTCGAACCTGCTGAGCGCCTTGCCGCAGATTCGGGCCGGCCGCATACGCTCCATCGGCGTCACGGGCCCCCGGCGCGCGACGGTTGCGCCTGACATCCCGACAATCGCCGAAGCCGGCCTCCCGGGCTACGAGGTCCTGCAGTGGTACGGGGTGCTGGTCCCGGCCGCAACGCCGCGCGAGATCATCACCAGGCTCAACGGCGCGGTGACGCACGCCGTCCAGAACCCCAAGGTCCGCAGCCGTATCGTGGCCGATGGCGGCGAGCCCGTGGGCAACACGCCCGAAGAGTTCACCAGGATCCTGCACACCGACTACAAGAAGTGGGGCGACGTCGTCCGCCAGGCGGGAATCCGCGTCGACCAGCGTTAAGAGTGATGGCTGAGGACTGACGACCGATGACTGTTCTGCAGGGACGCCGCGGCGGGCGCCATCAGTCATCAGCGATCAGTCATCACGGTCGCCTGCTTACTCTAGCGGCACCTTCCCGCTGCCGAGCACCTTCTGCCACTTGGCGATCTCGGTGCGGATGTGAGCAGCCAGCTCTTCCGGCGTGCTGCCGATGCGCTCGGAGCCGGCCTTGGTGAACTGCTCGGTGACTTTCGGGCTGTGCAGGACTTTCGTGATCGTCCCGTGCAGCGTTGAAATGATCTCTTTCGACGTGGCCGCCGGCGCCAGAACGCCGACCCACTGCGCGATCGAATAGCCTCGCAGCGTCTCGCCGACCGTCGGCAGCGCCGGAAATACCCGGGAACGCTTGGTGCCGGTCACCGCGATCGCGCGCAGCTTGCCCGCTTTCGACTGCTGGACGATGCTGGTGCCGCCGAAATAGACCGAGGTCTCGCCGCTCACGGTCGCGACGACCGCAGGCCCGCCGCCCTTGTACGGCACGTGGGTCATGTCCACCCCGGCCGACTGCTTGAAGAGCTCGGCCGCCATGTGCCCGACCGACAGGTTGCCGGCGGAAGCGAACGCGATCTGGCCCGGCTTGCTGCGGGCGAGCGCCACCATGTCCTTTACCGTGCGCACCGGCAGCGACGGATGCACGACCATCACGTAGTCGGCCGAGTCCACCAGCGTCACGGGCGCGAAATCCTTGATCGCGTCGTACGGCAGCTTGCCGGGATACGCAGCAGGCAGGATCGAGTTGGGACCCGCGGTCGCGAGCACCAGCGTATAGCCGTCCGGCGGCGATTTGGCCACGAGCTCGGTGCCGATGCGTCCGGTTGCGCCCGGGCGGTTCTCCACGACGAGTTGCCAGCCCGGCCCGTCGGCCAGCGCTTGCGACAGGATGCGCGCCGACAGATCGGTGCCGCCGCCCGGCGGAAATGGCACGATCAGGCGGATCGGCTTGGAGGGATAGGCCTGCGAGGCCACCGGCCCAGGCAGCAGTGCGGCGCAGACCAGCAGCGGCGTAAGCGCGATACGAACACAATGCATGATGTCTCCTCGTTCTATTTTGATCCAGGCTTCATGAATGACGAAGGATGCCATGATGCCGTTCCCGCGCTGGCGGGAGCCCAGGCATCCGGCCTGACGGAATCCCCGCCTGCGCGGGGATGACGGCTCGAATCACGATTCACGATTCATGAATCACGGGTTTTTTCAACAGCGGCGCGCGCGTCGCGGATCGCGCGCCAGATGCGCTCCGGCGTTGCCGGCATCTCGACATGCTTCACGCCGTACTCCGCGAGCGCATCCACCACCGCGTTCATGACCACGCCCAGCGCCGGCGTGATGCCCCCCTCGCCCGCCGGCCGGATGCCCAGCGGGTGCGTGGTGCACGCGACCTCGGTGACCTCCGCCGAGAAAAAGGGGAAATTGTCGGCTCTCGGCATGGCGTAGTCCATGAAGGAGCCGGCGAGCGGCTGGCCGGCGCCGTCGTAGACGACGTGCTCGAGCAGCGCCTGGCCGACGCCCTGCGCAATGGCGCCGTGAACCTGGCCGTGCACGACCAGCGGGTTCACCGCGCGGCCGACGTCGTCCACCGCCGAGTAGCGCACGATCTCCAGCGTGCCCACCTCGGGATCGACCTCGACCTCGCACACGTGACAGCCGTACGGAAAGCTGGCCTCGTTGAAGTTCATGTCGCAGAAGGCGTAGAGCGGGCCGCGCAGGTCGTCGGGCAGATCGCTCGACGTCTCGGCAGCGGCGGCGACGTCGAACAGCCCGGTCGAGCGGTCAGCGCCATCGACCCGGAACCGCCCGCCCTCGAAGCGGATGACGCTGGGATCGGCCTCCAGCAGGCGCGCGGCGATGCGCGACCCCTTCTTCAGGATTTCCTGTACGGAGTTGAAGATGACGACGCTGGCCATGCGCATGCCGCGGCCGGAATGCGCGCCGCCGCCGGCCTTGACGATGTCGGTATCGCCCCAGATGACGCGCACGCGCTCGATGGGCACGCCGAGCCATTCGGTCACGAGCTGCGCGAACGTCGTCTCGTGGCTCTGGCCGTTGGGGACGATGCCGGTGACGACGTCCACCGTGCCGTCGGAGCGCACCGTGACATCGGCGCGCTCGCGCGGGACGCCGGTCGCCGTATCCACGTAGTTCGCAATGCCGATGCCGCGTCGCTTGCCGCGCTTGCGGGCCTCCGACTGCCGCGCCGGAAAGCCCGCCCAGTCGCCGAGCCTGAGCGCCTTTTCCATCGCGTCGGGATAATCGCCGTTGTCATAGACGAGACCGAACGGATTTGCATAAGGCAGCTCGCGCGGGGTCAGCAGGTTGCGTCGGCGAAGCTCCACCCGGTCGAAGCCGCATTCGCGCGCCGCCAGGTCGATCAGGCGTTCCATGACAAACATGACTTCCGGGCGGCCGGCGCTGCGATAAGGTCGGGTGGGCGTGGTGTTGCTCACGACGGCGCGGGCGCGGAAATGAGCGGCCGGCACGCGGTAGATGCTCGACATGATCTCGACGCCCTTCTTGAGGGGGCCGAAGTTGGTCGGGTGCGAGCCGACGTTGCTCACGTTCGAGCCGCGCATCGCCAGAAACCGGCCGTCGGCGTCGAGCGCAAGTTCGGCGCCGACCGCGAGATCTCGCGCCTGGTAGTCGGTGACGAGCGCCTCGTGGCGCTCGCACAGCCACTTCACCGGCCGGCCGACGCGGCGGGCCGCCCAGGCCACTACGGCGAACTCGGGGTAGATCATGCCGCGCGTGCCGAAGTTGCCGCCGACGTCGCCGATGAGAACGCGCACGCGCTGCGCCGGGATATCCAGCACGAGGGCGAGGTCCTGCTTCAGCCGCACGGCACCGCCGTTGCCGGCACGCAGCGTGTAGCGGCCGCTCGCCGGGTCGAACTCGCCGATCGCCGCGCGCGGCTCCATAGGCACGCCGGTTACGCGTTGCACCCATGTGTCGAGCTTGACCACGTGGGCCGCGCGGGCGAACGCCGCGTCGGTCGCTTCCCGCGACCCGAGATCTCCGTCGAAACACACGTTGGTGGGCAGCCCGTCCCACAGCCGCGGCGCATCGGGGGCAACGGCCGCGGGCGTCGCGGTTACCGCGGGCAGCACTTCGTAGTCCACCTCGACGAGTTCCGCGCCGTCCTTGGCGATGTCGATGGAGGAAGCGATGACCACCGCGACCGCTTCGCCGACGCTGCGCGCGCGATCGGTCGCCAGCGGGTAGTGCGGCCCTTCGAAAACGGGGGAGCCGTCGCGGTTGGCGAGCTTCGGCTCGGCCGGGTGAAGCGCCAGCGGCTTGTGCGGGATGGGCTTCAAGCCGTCGGCGAGGAGGTCCCGCCCCGTCAGCACCGCGATCACGCCCGGCAGCGCCAGCGCCGCCCCGGCGTCGATGGCGCGGATGCGGGCGTGGGCGTGCGGCGAGCGCACGAATACCGCGTGGACCGTGCCTTCGAGCCGCTCATCGTCGCTGAATTGCCCCTTGCCCGTGACGAGGCGCAAATCTTCCTTGCGCGCAACGGACGCGCCAATACCGGTCTGCCCGGCGGTCATCACTCGATTCATTTCGGAATGCTCGGGAGACAATGGAGAAGGCAATAAACGGTATTCACGCGATTTTCCCGATCAATACGATGAAAACGCTATTGTTGCCGATTGAATCGTGGAAATCCCGTCTATTCTATTCAATCGATTTTCACTCCGCTCGCCTTGACGAGCTTGCCCCACTTCGCCAACTCGCTCTTGATGTAAGCGCCGAATTCCTCGGGCGTGCTGCCGATGGTCTCGATCGCATCCCGCCCGAAGCGCTCGCGCAGCTGCGGGGCGGACAGCGCACGCTGGATTTCCCGGTTCAACCTGTCCACGGCCGCGCGCGGCACGCCTTTGGGCCCCGCCGCGCCGTACCAGTTGGCGATGTCGAAGCCGGGCAGCGTCTCGGCGATGGCCGGCAGATCGGGAATGGCCTCGGCGCGGTTCGCCTGCGTGACGCCGAGCGCGCGCAGCCGACCGGACTTGACGTAGCCGCCGCCCGTGCTCCACGCGAGAAACGACAGATGCGCGTGCCCTGCGAGCAGATCGACGAGCGAGGGTCCCGCGCCCTTGTACGGGACGTGCAGAATGTCGGCTTTGGCCAACGTCCGGAAGAGCTCGAGGCAGAGATGGCCGGCCGAGCCATTGCCCGCCGACGCGAGGGTTAATGCGCCTGCTTTCGCCTTCGCCAGCTGAACAAGGTCCTTCACCGACCGCGCCGGCACCGATGGATGCGCGAACAGCACGAGCGGCGTCCTGACCACCAGCGCGATCGGCTCGAAATCGCGCACCGGGTCGTACGGCAGCTTCGGGTGCAGCGCCGGGTTGACCGAAAACTGCGCCGGCAATGCGTAGATGAGGGTGTAGCCGTCGGGCGCACTCCTCGCCACGTGCTCCATCGCCGGAATGCCGTTGGCGCCGGCGCGGTTCTCGACGATGACCTGCTGGCCGAGCCCCGGCGTCATGCGCTCGGCCAGGGCCCGCGCATGGAGGTCGGTGCCCGCCCCGGGCGCATAGGGGATGACGATGCGGATCGGCCGCGATGGGTAGGCATCGGCCTGCGCGAGGACCGCGGGCGCGGCACCGGCGAGCAGAGCAGCGAGCAGCAGTTTTTGCATCACTTGAAGTTGCGGAGAAACCGCGAATGGTGAATCGAACGGCGCAGTCCAACTCGTGAAAGGGAAATCGAGCTGACTGCCCGAACGTAGCATCGCGCTGCGCGAGCGGTCAAGCCGCCACGCGCCACGCCAGCGCGCGAGGTGACGGGCGGATAGCGGATGGGTGCCCCCGCTGCGCGGGCGCCCACTGACGACTCACGAACAACGAATGAGCTCGGTTCGTGTTAAGTTTCCCTTCGATCATGCTCGACGCTGACCGCCCCGATACCGTCCGGCTGAGCGTCGCCGAGGCGACCGCCCTCGGCGAGCGCGCGCTCATGCGCGTGGGATACAGCGGCGAGGACGCGCGCATTATCGTCGACCAGCTCGTCGACAACGCGCTCTGCGGCTACCGCTTCGCGGGCCTGCCGCGCCTGCTGGCGATCGCCGGCGACGAGCGCACGGGCAAGACGCGCGCGCCGGTGCGCACCGTCCACGAGACGCCGGTTTCCGCGCTGATCGACGGCGGCAACAACGTCGGCTACATCGCCGCCTACCGCGCCGCCGAGATCGCGATCCGCAAGGGGCGGCAAGGCGGCATGGCCTCGGTCGGCGCCTACAACAGCTACTACAGCGGCCGCAACGCCTACTTCGTCGAGAAGATCGTGCGCGAGGGACTGGTCGCCTTCCACGTCTCGAGCGCCTATCCGCGCGTGCTGCCGCCGGGCGCCGCGCGCCCGATGCTCGGGACCAACCCGATCTGCTTCGGCTTTCCGTCGAGCGACGGCCCCGTCATCGTCGACATGGGCACCGCGTCCTTCATGTGGGGCGAGGTGATGCTGCACGCGCATCTGAACGAGCCGCTCCCGGAAGGCGTGGGCTTCGACGAGCACGGCAACCCGTCGCGCGACGCTGCGGCGGTGCTGAAGGGGGGGGTCGCGCCGTTCGGCGGCCACAAGGGCTACGGCTTGTCGTTCGCGATCCAGGCGCTGGGCCTGCTCGCCGGCGCGGCACTCACCCGCGGGCAGGTGCGCGATTACGGGTTCCTCTTCTGGGCGCTCGACCCCGACGTCATGCTGCCCGGGGGCGAGTTCCGCAGCCAGATGGCGGAATACGTGCGCCAGGTCAAGGCGACGCCCCGTCGCCCCGGCGTGGAGGCGATCCGCATTCCGTCCGAGCGCGCCTTTGCCGAGCGGGAGCGGCGGCGCAAGGAGGGCATCATCATCGAGCGGAAAGTGGTGGAGGCACTGGAGGCGCTATAGAATCGTGACGACCGCCGACTGACGACTGTATCGACAAGAGAGCCAGGGCACACCGCAGCCCGTCATCCGTCATCACCGACGCCGCCCTGAGGAGGGGGACGATATGAGAATCATGCGAGCCGTCGTACTGATGCTTGTGTCACTCCCGTCGGCGCTGGGCTGCGCGGCGGCGTTCGCGCAGTCCTATCCCAGCAAGTCGATCCGGCTGATCCTGCCGTTCCCGCCCGGGTCGCCCAGCGACATGGTGGGCCGCACGATCGGGCAGAAGATGGCGTCGCAGATCGGGCAGAGCGTGGTGCCGGACAACCGCCCCGGCGCGGGCGGCACGCTGGGCCTGGCCCTGGCCGCGAAGTCGCCCCCGGACGGATACAACATCCTCGTCACCTCGCCGACGATCGCGATCAGCCCCCTGCTCTACTCGAACCTGCCATTCGACTCGCTCAGGGACTTCGCCCCGGTCGCGCGGCTCGCAACCATCGAGAACGTCCTGGTGGTGCATCCGTCGGTGCCCGCGAAGACGCTGAAGGAATTCGTCGCGCTCGCGCGCCGGAATCCCGGCAAGCTCAACTACGGCTCGGGCGGCGCCGGGACGACGAATCACCTTGGCAACGAGCTGCTCAAGAGCTTGCAGAAGATCAGCATGACCCACGTCCCTTACAAGGGAGCGACGCTCGCGGCGGGCGCGCTCATCAGCGGCGAGGTCGACGAAGTCATCATCGGCGTGGCGCCGGCGCTGCCGTTCATCAAGGCGGGCCGGGTGCGGCCGCTGGCGGTGCTCTCCGAGAAGCGCCTGAAGACGCTGCCCGACGTGCCGACCGCGGAGGAAGCGGGCGTGCCGGGCCTCAAGATCTCAATCTGGTACGGGATGTTCGTGCCGGCCGGCACGCCGCCCGAGGCCATTGCGCGTCTCCACCGGGAGGTCTCGACCGCGTTGCAGGACCCCGAGCTGCTCAAGCGCATGAGCAACGCGGGCATGGACCCGTGGCTGGGCACGGCCGAGGAGCTCGGCAATCACCTGCGGAGCGAGATCGCGCGTTACGCGAAACTCGCGAAGAGCGCAGGCCTGCAAAGAGAATGAGCCGGTCCGCCTTGCGTCTTCTCGCCCGCTACTTGATGCCCGCCTGCTGGATCACCTTCGCCATCCGGGTCATCTCGGACTTGACCTTCGCGGCGAGCTGCTCGGGCGAGCCGCCCACGGTTTCCATGCCGAGCCGGAAGAACCGATCCTTCACTTCCGGCGTGGCCAGGACGCGCACGATTTCCCGGTTGAGCAGGCTGATGATCGGCTTCGGCGTCCCGGCAGGCGCGAAGATGCCGTACACCGCCAGCGATTCGTAGCCCGGGAGCCCGGATTCGGCGATCGTCGGCAGTTCCGGCGCGACCGGCGAGCGCTCGAGTCCCGTCACCGCGAGCGCCTTGATCCGCCCGCTCTTCATGAGCGGCACCGCCGCGCCCGCGGTGGGAAACATCACCTGGATCTGACCCGCGATGACGTCGTTGAGCCCGGGCCCGGCGCCCTTGTAGCCGATCCGCACGATATCGACCCCCGCCATGCTGTTGAACAACTCCGCCGCCAGGTGGTTGGAGGCGCCCATGCCGCTCGACGCATAGTTGAGCTGCCCGGGCTTTGACCTGGCGAGCGCGATCAGGTCCTTCACCGACTTCACCGGCAGCGCGTTGTTGACCACGAGGATGTTCGGCCCGATCGTGACGGTGGTGACCGGCGCGAAATCGCGCACCGGGTCGTACGGGGTCTTCTGCATGAGCGGCCCCGTCCACAGCGCATTGTTGTAGAGCAGCATTGTGTATCCATTCGGAATCGCCTTCGCCACGATTTCTCCCGGGATGACGCCGCTCGGCCGGTTGTCCACGATCACCTGCTGGCCGAGGGCCTGGGTCAGCCCGAGCGCGATCGTCCTCGCCTGGACGTCGTTTCCGCCGCCGGCCTGCGACGTCACGATGCGCAGCGGACGCTCGGGAAATTGTTGCGCCACGGCCGGGCCCGCCATGCCCACCAGGAAGGCGGCGGATGTAACAAGAAGACTCCGCCGCGCGAAGGATGAGGGATGAGGGCTGAGGGATGACGTCCCGCTTCGCTGAGATACTGGCACGACGTGGGCATCCATTTCGTTTCTCCTCGATTATCTTTTTTGGCTCGTGGTCGACTGACGACTCGCGAATAACGCCAGCCGGTTACGCGCTCAAGAGGCGAAGCACATCCGCCGCCACAACCCCTGCCTTGGCGTCCGAGTCCTGGTCGGACTCCATCGCGGGCGCATCCTGCTTGTAGACCAGGATCGAGGGGTCCTTGGCCCCCAGGCTCTGGCACTGCGCCTTCGCAAGGTTTGCAAACGGCTCGTGCACCAGCACCACGGCGGGCATGCCCTGCTTCCAGGCTGCAAAAGCGTCGCGCACGGCGGCGCCGGTGCAGGACCCTCAGGCGCCGACGCCGATGACCAGGCAATCGACCGCCGCCGCCAGCTCGCCGAACCTGGCTTTGTCGAGCGGCGTCCAGGTGTTCGCCTTGTACGCCCGCTGGACCGACGCCGGCTTGCACACCGCCTCGACCGCGCGCTCGAGCCGCGGCCAGAAATTGCGGGTGGTCTGATACTGGTTCCAGATGAATCCCAGGCGCCGGCCGACGGGCGTGCCCAGCGTCCTGCGGGCAGCCTGCTCCTCGACGCGCGGATATCCGACGGGACTGATGAGCTCGATCACGTTGCCTCCACTATGAATTCGGGAACCGCACTTTTTTCGTCAGCAGCGGCTTGCCCGCGGAGCTGCGGCTGGAAATCGCCACGCATTGCCCCATCTGGGGCGAGACGCCGCCGCCGACGCAGACGAACACTTCGTCGGCCAGCACCGGGGCGACCAGGGTCTGACGCCGGCTCGGGGTCCGGGCATACAGGTCCGCGACCGGCACGGCTTCGCCCTGCTTGCGGTCGTTCTGCCAGTCGTAGGAATACTTGAAGGCCCGGCCGGCGATCGCCGCGCGCAGCTTCTCGCGCGTATAGCCGGCGTCAGCGAAAGCGCGCGCGAGCGACGGGTTGAGCACGAACAGGAAACCGCGCTTGCCCCCGCTCGTCGTGATGCCGACCTTGCCGATGCCGCGGGCAAGCAGCGTGATGCATTCGTCGAGCCCGACGGTATTGAGCGGCGCCGCGATCTGCGAGTGCTCGCCCGCCTTCATCACCGTGACCGCGGTATCGGCGGCGTCCACGCCGAGATCAGTATGCATCGGTGCCCACGGCGAGAGCTCCTGCTCCTCGCCGATGCAGTAGCTCCACGACGCGGGATGCCCCATCGTGCCCTTGACGAGCTTGCCCGGATGCGCGCGCCCGATGTTCCACAGCACGAGCCGCACCGCGCGGCCGATGGTCGCGTTCGCGCGCCCGCCGTTCGGCCCGAAAACCCACTCCCGGGTGTGGAACTTCAGGCGGGCCACCGCGGGGCCGGTGACGATGGTGCATAGCGAGGCCGAGCCGGTGGACTGCGTGGTCGTGATCAGGAGCTGGGGGTCCGCAATGCACTCGACGGCGGCGATGACCACGGGCACGTATTCCGGCAGGCAGCCCGCCATGGCGCAATTGGCTGCGATGTTGCGGATGGTTGCTTCGCCGTCGCCGGGAAAGATCGGACCGATGATTTCGTCGGGATCGCGGCCCACGTAATCGATCATGCGCTGAACGACGTCGCGCGTGGGCGGGAAAACCGGCAGGCCGTCGGTCCAGCCCTGCTCATAGGCAAACTCGGGAAAGCCCTCGAGCGTGTCGACCTGGAAGGTGGTTTGCGCTGACATCGGGGTGTGATGCGTCGCGTGACGGGTGACGGGTGACGGCGAGACTCTAAGTGATCTGTCACGCCAGATCAAACGAGAGTCCACTATCGGAAACGTCACGCGCTGCATGACGTTTCAAGCGACGCGGATGGCGGACAGTGGCCACGTCACGCGTGGCGTGAAGAGCGGCAGACACGAAAGACAAACCAAGGGGCGATGCAAACGGGTGTCCGCGACGCGGGCACCATTCGCCATCCGCTATCCGTTAGTCACCGGCTTTGCAATTTCCTGCCGGATCTCGCGCAGCTTCGCCTTCACCTTTGCCGCGTTCTCGGGCCCGAGGCGCATCATGAACTTCTGGCCGGCCGAGCGGGCTTCGAGCCGGGGATCGGCGTACAAATAGAACACCTTGGGCTGGATCAGCTCCGTCGGCCGCGTGAGGTCCGGCGCGGCCAGCATGTCGTCGATCGCTTCCACCACGCGATCGTTGAAATAGCGGTCGGGGAAACCCAGGTCCGCATAGGCTCGCTGGAAGAGCGGGTAGAACGCCACGTAGCCCTGCACCAGCGCACGCGTGTCGAGCGACTCCACGGCGCGCACGTAGCCGGCGTAACGGCGCGTATTCTCCGGGCTCGGCACGTACTGTCCCGGCGCGGGCTTGATCGGCCGGATCTGCACGGGCGCGGTCTTGCGCGGCAGGTTGTCCACCGTCGCGACGATGCGCCGCACGAGTTGCTGCGGGTTCACCATTGCCTGGAAGGTCTTCGGTCCGACGAGATCCGTCACGAGCGCACGCATCGCAGCGTCGCTCTTGTCGACCGCCGGCAGCGGCTTCTCCGGATCGCCGGCAACTTCGGGAACCGGGTGTCGTATCGTGGGCTCGGTGGCGGCAAAGCCGGACGGTGGCGCCGAGGGCGCCGGGACGGCGGACGTATCGGCAGGGGCGGACGCCGCCGGAGCTTTGTCGCGGAACGGATCCCAGTAGTGATAGCCGATGTACGCGGCCGCGCACAGGAAAGCCAGCAGGATCAGCCACGCCCACAGCGGAATCGAATCGGTTCCGCGATCGCGCACGCCGGGGCGCGCGTCGCGCGATGCCCAGTAATCGTCCAGCCGGATCGTCGGCTCGGAATCCCACGCGGAGCTGCGCGCTGCGGCCACGCGCGACTCTTGCGCCCGGAACGCCGGCTCCCGCTCGCGCGCAGGAGAGGGATCGTCCCAGTGCGACGGGGGCGTGTCGGTCCTGGCCGGCTCGCGATACTCCGGAGCGGTCCGGTCGACGCGCGGCGCCCGCCGTTCGACGACCCTGAGTGCAGGCTCCCTTTCACGCTCACGCTCTGCCGGGGGCGGCGGGGGATGTGCGGGCTGGCGCTCGTGAGCGGCCGGGCGCTCGTCCATGGCAGGCGTCTCCGCGGCTTTGGCCGGCGGCTCGCGGTCCGGCGCAGACACGCGGCGTTCCGTCACCGGTGAAGAATCGACGGCCCGCAACGGCGGCTCCCGATGCCGCGGGACCGGGCGTTCCGCGTGCGATCCGGGTGACTCCACGGCGCTGGCCGGCGACTCGCGGTCCGGCGCAGACACGCGGCGTTCCGTAAACGGTGAGGAATCAACGGCCCGCAACGGAGGCTCCCGATGCTGCGGGGCGGCAGGGTCCACCGAAGCAGGTGTCTCTGAAACCTTGGCCGAGGGCTCGCGCTCTGGCGCATGCACGCGGCTGCTTTCCGTCACCGGTGAGGGATCGACGGCCCGCAACGGAGGCTCCCGATACTGCGGGGCCGCACGATCGGCTTGCGAACCGGGTGTCTCTGCGGTTGGGGCCGGTGGTTCGCGCCCCGGCACACGCCCGCCCTCTTTCGCCGCGGGCGAAGGATCGACCGCTTTCAACGGCGGCTCGCGATGGTGCGGCGCAAAGCGGTCCTGCTGCTGGGGCGCCGCCGAAATTTCCGCCTGATGCGGCGGCTCGCGGTCTCTCGCACTCCGGCGTTCGCCGTGGGCGGTGTGCGTATCATCCACCGGCGCGAACGGCTCGATCTCTTTGGTAAAGGGACGATCGACCCGGCGCGGCGCTGTCTTCCTGCTTTTCGGGGGCGGCTCTTCCTTTGGCGCCGGCGGTGGATCCGGGCGAATCAACGGCTCGTCCCGGCGGAGCGCCTGCTGCTGTTGGTCCTTGGGCGCAGGCCGTTCGCTGCTCAGCGGCGGGATCGGATCGACCTCGGGTATGCCCGCCGGCGGGCGCGGTCTCCGGGGTGTGCGGGATCGCTGGAAAGGCCAAAGGTCCACGGCGATAGTATGCCGAGAGCCTTTCCCCAGTATGTGAAAAGTGAAAAGGGAAGCATGGTCCGATCAGGATGTCGCCGCGTTGCGACAGTCCCCTCACGCGCCGGAACGCGCGATTCGTGACCGCGCGCTGGCGGCAGGCCCGCCTCGTGCTGCGCTGCTGGCGCCGCGCGCTTTACGGCCGGCTGCGCCGCTGCTTGCTGCGCTCGACGGGGCGTTGCGAGCTGCGGGGGACGTTCACCCGTCGGGTGCTTCGCCGCACGGCGTCCCGGCTCGCGCCGCGGCTGGAGGGGGCTTTCGCAGATCGTTTCGGTTTTTTCATAGGTCAGGTCGCTGAAGGGAACAGCTGAAATCGGAGGGCTGCGGAGGCGCCTCCTCAAATCACGGTGATATGCGCCATCGCAGCGTCGCTCAAGGGCTGTGGAACAGGCTCATACCTCGGGCGGCGTGATGCAGGACCCGCATCTTAGGCCCTTTCGCAGCGCAACGGTGATCATCGTGACTCGAGGCGCCCGTCTTGTCGAGCCTTTCACCCGTCGTCCTCGATACTACTCCGCCCGAATTCCCGCCGCCTGGACCACCTTGCCCCATCGCTCGAGCTCGCTCCGGAGGTGCGCGCCGAACTGCTCGGGCGTGGTGGTCGAGATGTCGAGCGAAAGCTTGGCGAACCGGGCCTGCACGTCCGGCGATTGCATGGCCTCGAGGATGGCCTTGTGCAACCGGGCGAGCGTGTCCTTCGGCAGCCCTGCGGGCGCGAATACTCCGAACCAATTGAAGACATCCATGCCGCGAACGCCGCTTTCCTCGAAGGTCGGCACGTCCGGCATTGCACTCGAGCGCCGCGACGTGGAAATGGCAAGGGCGCGCAGCCGCCCTCCGCGCACGTGACCGACGATACCCGGCGCGGTGGGGAACGCCGTGTGCATCTGCCCGGCGATCACGTCAGCGGACGCCAGCGCGATGCTCTTGTAGGGAACATGGACAACGTTTGCGCCCGTGGCGAGCTTGAACAGCTCGCCCGTCATGTGCGTGACCGAGCCCGCGCCGCCCGAGCCGTAATTGAGCTTGCCCGGCTGCGCGCGCGCCGCGGCGATGAAGTCCTTCAGCGTTTTCGCGGAAAACCCCGGATGAACCACCATCGTCTGCGGCGCGGTGGCGAGCAGCGTGATCGGCGTAAAGCTGCGGATCGGATCGTAGGGCACGTGCTTCAGAATGTGCACGTTGATGGTGTGGGGCGAGTCGCCTACCAGGAGCGTATAACCGTCCGGCGACGCCTTCGCCACCAGCTCGCGTCCGATGGAGCCCGCCGCGCCGGGCCGGTTGTCGATCACGAACTGCTGCCCCAGCAACTCGCGCAGCTTGTCGCCCAGGACGCGCGCGGTGGTGTCGGACGAGCCGCCCGGGGCGTAGGGGACGACCACCCGCACCGGCCGCGACGGGTAAGTCCGGCCGCCGGCCTGCGCGATCGCCTGTTCGGCCGCGAACAGTAATTGACCGCATAACGCGACGACGGCGAATCTGCCGTGCAGCCTGAGCGCTGTCATCTGCCCCTCCCCCTGTGATCTGGCTCATTATCCCCCGTCCGTATCGCATGGCCGGGCTTTTTCCGCTTTGCTCTCATCCACGGCTCAAATAATTCCCGGCGCGCGGGAACCGCGGGGTAGCGGAATGGACTGACCTTCTTTAAAGGAGCGACACCATGGGTTTACTCGACCAGGCAATGGGTGCAATGAGCGGCAAGGGCGCCCAGCAGGGCGCGCAGAATCCGATCATGTCCGCGGTGCTCGGGCTGATCGGCGACCAGCAGACCGGAGGGCTTGCCGGGCTGATCCAGCGCTTCCAGCAAAACGGGCTGGGCGACCAGGTCGCGTCCTGGGTCGGCCCGGGGCAAAACTTGCCGGTATCAGGCGGCCAGATCGAGGAGGCGCTCGGCAGCGAAAAGGTCGAGCAGCTCGCGCAGACGTCCGGGTGCTCTCGGGAGCAGGTGTCGAACGGCCTGGCCGAGACCTTGCCGCAAGTCATCGACCGGTTGACGCCGGACGGGCAGCTGCCGGACGGTGACGCCCTGACCTCAGGCAAGCTCGGCGCGCTCGGCAAGCTGTTCTCGCACTGACGGCTCGCCGGCCGCCGCAACGGCCGTCCCGGGGCCATGCGCCCCGGGGACGGGTTCTCACTCGACGCGTACGCCCGCGATCTTCACGAGCTTCGCGTACTTGGCGATCTCCGAGCTGATATAAGACGCGAATTGCTCCGGGGTGCTACCGACCGGCTCCGCCCCGAGGCTGGCGAGATGCTCCTTCATGTCGGGCGCCTGGAGGAGGCGAGCGATTTCCCGCTGCAACTGCTGCACCAGCGGCTTCGGCATGGCGCCGGGGCCGAGGATGCCGAACCAGGGATCCAGCTCGTAGCCCTTCAGCGTCTCGGCAATGGCGGGGATATCCGCGGCCGCCGATGCGCGCTTCGCGCTGGTGACGCCCAGGGCGCGCAGCTTGCCGGACTTGATGTGCGGCAGCGCCACCGGCAAGCCGATGA
>Ga0247825_10000511_pt1 | contig 24650 bp, 19 predicted proteins | sample 13C_Vanillin_Day_FD_194413 | JGI IMG/M metagenome (GOLD analysis project Ga0247825, IMG submission 194413) | Soil microbial communities from agricultural site in Penn Yan, New York, United States - 13C_Vanillin_Day48 | ecosystem: Environmental > Terrestrial > Soil > Agricultural land | place...
CGCAACGATGGAGACGCGATCGCCGCGCTCCGCGGCCTCGACGAGCGGGACGGGCCCGGCCCCCCAGGCTGTGACGGGCAGCAACAAGGCGATCAGGCCGGCAGCGGGAAGAAATCGCACGATTCCGGGCGCATTCTAGCAGGCTCGCGGTCCCGCTCTTAAGTGCCATGCCGGCAATGACCGCCGTCAATGCTGACGCTGAATTGTTGAGGTAGGATCGGCCCCCCTTCAAGAGGTCGTTCATGCGAATGCCCAAATCGGTTCTTTTGCTGTGTTTTCTGGCCGGAATTATCGGGTTTGGCGATCACCCGAAGGCGGCAGGGCCAACCGCAACATTTCACGTCATCGGCGACATTGATAATCCGAGTGTCGCCGATGGCGCGACGACCATCATCAAGGATGCCACCAAAGCTGGTGGCGTAATCTACGCCGTCGGCGGCGGGGTGACCCGTCAGATATTCTGCGGCAACACAGGCCAGGGGCCATGCGGTGGCACGGATACCGCGATTCTCTGGCGGTCCGACGGAAACGGCACACCACAGGCCCTGCCGGACATCGCGTCGCCCGTACAAAACCCGGCAGTGACCGCGTTCGCCATTACACGTAATGCCAGCTATATCGCGAGCACTGCACGCGATGTCATCCCAGGCACCACAAATCAAATTACTCGCGCCGTGCGCGTGACGACGAATACGCTGTCAAACGAGAACCTCAGTGCCTACTCCCCTGCGTTGACTGTCTCTACGGCCGCGGTGGCGGTCTCACAGTCTGGAACTGTCCTTTACGGCAACGCGTCTGGTCTCGCGGTTCGGTTCGACACTGCCACTCAGACGAGGGTCAACATTCCCTTGTTGTGTCCCTCCGTTGGTGGCGCCTGTACTCACGTGCACAATGTCAACGGTGTCGCGGAAAAGGGCACTTCAGCAGACGGCAGCGTGGCTGTGGGTACAAGCTCGTTCTTCAGCGCCCCTACCGTATTTAACCGTTTAGCGTATCGCTATGTGCACGCGTCGGGCGTCGCCACCGCAATCCCGCTCCTTCCAGGCGGCACCACCAACACCGCGCTCGCCGTATCGCCAGACGGTGACCTTGTTCTCGTGGTCGGTAATAGCACCGGCGCCCCCAACAGCGAGCCCTACCTGTACAGGGCTGGCACCGGGGAGATTCAGCGACTCGGATCGCCGAACAACCACCTCCTGGAGGCGTGGGGACCAGGCGGCAGAATTTGTTCGAACTCGCAGGGCTCCTGCAGCACCAACAGGGCAATCGCAGCCGGAATGACTGCCGACGGTTCGGTTGTGGTCATGACCGTTGGAAGCCCTTCCCCGCTCGGCGGGCAATATGCCTATTTTCACAACCAGCATGGATGGTTTCATCTAAGCAGTGCGCTGTTGGCGCACGGGGTCGACCTCGGCGACGGCTGGGACCCGGAGACCCTCGTGCTCAGCGGCATCTCTCCGGATGGTACGCTCGTCTTCGGAGCCGGCGCAGAGAATGGCGTGGTCAAGGGATTCGTTGCTGAGTTCCCGGCTGGTGCCCTCGCCTCGTTCAGCCCGACGCCCACATCGCCCGAGGATCCCTCGCTCGTGGGCGCGTGGATCGCACCGGGCGCACCAGACGAAGCCGTCATGTTCACTGCCGACGGCGCCTACTTTCACATCGGGCGTATGGGGTCAGGCGACTTCGTGTCATACGGTTTCGAGCGCGGTTTTTACTCGTACGACGGCAGCGCCATCACCATCACCACGCTGTTCGACAACAACGGCCACCATGGACTTTCCGATGCGAACGGGACGTCGTTCGCCCTCAGTGTTGTCGGGGACGAGGCGACGTTCCTCGACGATCCGGAGGATTCCCATCTCGAACGCGTCGTCGGCGGCCCCGGTTCCATCCTCGGCGGATGGGTGCAGGGCAACCCGACCCAGCCGAACAACTCATTCGTAGCCGTCCTTCTCGCCGACCAGATTCTCCAAGCGACCGACAACCCGGAGTTCGGTGGAATCGGCGCGGAGGTTGCCAACTACACGTGGGCACCCGACATTACCTGTGCCCCGTTCACTCATGAGCTGAACATCTTTCCCGAGGAAGGCGATCCCGATCTTCACAATTGCGGCACACTGGCCAGCAACGAACGTGAAATCCACGTCCTCGACGACGATGGACACAGTGAGTTCCACCTGACTCGCGTCGTCGATCCGAGAACGCCGCTGATCACCAGCGCGCTGGAGGCCGTCGCTACTGTTGGCGTCCCGTTCTCGTATCAGATCGGCGCGACGAACAATCCGACAGCATTTGGCGCGTTGGGCCATCCGCAGTGGCTGCAATTCGATCCGAACACGGGTTTACTCTCGGGTACGCCTACAGCGACGGGGACTTTTGATATTCGGGTCGACGCCTCCAACCCACTCAGCACGATCACTGGACGAAACCGTCTGTCGCTCGTCGTCATCGCGCCGGCAACCGTGACCCAGGGACCGACAACGGTTGTGCCGATTCCGCCGGACGAGCCTGGGGAAACTCCGCCAATCACCATCGAGTTCGAAAACGTCACGAACGGCGGCACCATATCGGTCGTCTCGACGGATCCCCTGGCCGACCCTGATGCGCCGGCACCGCCAGCCGGATTCTCGCTGGGAGACGACCCTGTCTACTTCGAAATCCTGCCCAGCGAAGAGTTGACGTTCACCGGGCCGGTCACGGTGTGTTTCAGCTATGAAGGAATCACGTTCTCCGGATTCCCGCGGCTCCTTCACTATGACGAAGAGCTGATGACATGGGTGGACATCACGACCAGCGTCGACACGGACAACCAGATCATCTGCGGGCTGACATCGTCGTTCTCACCGTTCATCGTGGCGGCGACGGCCCTCGAAGCCAGGGGCTTCCACTCACCGATCAAGCCGTTGGCTGGCGGGCCGAATACGGTGAAGGGCGGCGCCACGGTCGCGCTCAAGTTCAACGTGTTCGGAGAAGGCAATGTCGAGATCACGAGCCCGGACGAGATCGACAATCTGGTGTTCGAGGTGTCACCAGCCTCGTGCGAGGGAGAGACCGCGGTGACCTGGGAGGTCCTGACCACTACCGGGAACACCAGCCTGCGGTATGACATGTCGTCACACCAGTTTGTGCAGAACTGGAAGACGCCGACGGTCCCGGGGTGCTATCTGGTGCAGGTGAAGGGAGACGGACTCCTCCTGAGCACGCTCTTCAAAATTCGGTAGTCAGCGCCCGTCCTCGCGCCTCAAATCGGGCGCGAGGACGGGAGCCGAAGGCGAAGGCGGTTAACATACGCCCGCTATGCGAATGACCCGCCGCGAACTGGCCTGGAAACTCAGTGCGGCCGCCGGGTTGGCGGCCGTTTCACCACGAGCGGCTCTGTCGCAGGCCGCTCAGCCGGCGCCGGCACCGGCGCGCAGCAGTCCACCGTCGGTGATCTCGAATCCGCCTCGCGACTTCTCGCCGGGCGCGCCGCCGGTCACGTATCCCGATCCCGACTTGATCACGGTCGATCCGGCATTCAACGCGCTGCGTCTCGGCAACACGCCGATCCAGAGGCTGTGGACAGGCGGACTGTGGATGGAGGGACCGGCATGGTCCAGCCAGGGCCGCTACCTGGTGTGGAGCGACATTCCAAACAATCACCAGCTGCGCTATCTCGATGACGATGGGCGCGTCACGGTGTTTCGAAGCCCGTCGGGCAACAGCAACGGCAACACGTTCGACTTCGAAGGCCGGCAGCTCTCCTGCGAGCACGGGGAGCGGCGCGTGGTGCGTTACGAGCACGACGGTTCGGTAACGGTGATCGCCGACTCCTATAACGGCAGGCGATTGAATTCGCCGAACGACGTGGCGGTCCATCGCGATGGCAGCATCTGGTTCACCGATCCGCCGTTTGGCGGCTCGCTGTACGAGGGTGTCGTCGACGCGGCTGGTGGACCGAGCAACAAGCAGGGAGTGATCAATCCGCGCGCGGGTCAGCGCGCCGGCGCCGGCGATCTGAAGCGCGAGCTGCCGTTCAACGTCTATCGCGTGGACGCGAGCGGCCGCGTCGCGCTCGTGATCGATCAGGACGGGCTCGGTTCAGCGCCGAACGGCATCACATTTTCTCCCGACTACAAAAAGCTGTACGTCGTCGCCCGCGGCGGCGTCGTCTCGGGCGACATCACGACGAACAACACGCTGGCCAACGTGGCGCCCTTCAGCAACTTCACTGTGGACGGTATTCGCTGCGGCCCGGACGGCATCCGCACGGACGTCTTCGGCAACCTGTGGTGCAGCAGCAACGCCGGCAACAACGTCGGCTACAGCGGCGTGACCGTACACTCGCCGGACGGCCGGTTGATCGGCCGCATCCGCCTGCCCGAGGTGTGCGCGAACGTGACGTTCGGCGGACCGAAGCGCAACCGGCTGTTCATGGCAGCGGGGCAGTCGCTGTACGCGGTCTATGTGAACACGCAGGGCTCGGCGCCAGGCTAGCCTGGCGCCCCCGGCCCAGGCAGCTAGAACCGAACGCCGATACCGAACCTGACTTGATGCGCGCGCAGGTTCTGGCCGGCGCCAAGCAAGCTGACGAGCGAGTTGCTCCCGGCGACCTGCTTGTAGCGGTATCCCACGTCCGCCACGACCGGCCCGCCCCGCAGCATGAATCCGCCACCCACGCCGAGGATCGGATCCGTGCTCCGAAGGAAGCCGAGACCGACACCGAGGAGCGTGTCGGGCGTCGATCCGAATCCGGAGACGTGCGGCGACAACCGCGCGATGCCGGCGGTTGCTTCCACGTAGGGACTGACGCCGCTGTCGGGTGCGGCGAGCAGACGGACGCCGCCTTCACCATAGAACGCCGACACGCTGATGTCGTAGGGCGTGAACGCGAGCAGGCCCGACGAGAGCGAAGGCAGCATGTTGCCGATGCGTCCAAACTCCCCGACGACCTGGATGTTCGGGGTCAGCTCCTTGGCGACGTTGAAGCCGAAGTCCACTTTCGACGCCGAAGTGGAGAACGAGTTCAGCGACGTGCCGCCGAATCCGATTGCCGACGCGGTGCCATCCTGCGCCATCGCCGCCGACGGAGCCAGGCACCCGGCGAGAAGAAAGGACAGAGCTGTTCGACGGTACGACATGGGACATACCCCGAATCCGGCTGAAGCCGGACTCCACGTCAATCGGCAGGTCTGGCGATCAGAGACGCGGCAAATCAGGTGCCAGAGCGGTCGCTGGCTAAATTGCCGGATGTCCTTAGTTGAATGAGTCCAGATCTCGTCGTGGTGTCGCGTAAAGACGACGCTCGTCCCCCTGCAGGTTCCCCGCGGCCGGACGGCTGGTGACGCGAAAGGATGGTTTCGAGGAGCGGCCGCATCTGCGACAGTTGCTTGACGCGGATCACGAAGTCCCAGGCGCGTTCGAACTTCTTCCACCCGGCGCTGTATGCGGCGTGCCTGACCCGATGGCCGACGGAGCGATGCTGCGAGGCGGCCGTGAGAATGTTGCTCCAGGTGTAGAACGCCTTGTAGGACCAGTCGTAACCGGCCTTCAGCTGCTCCGCGGTGAGACCCACCGGACGATACACGACGTGCCGCGTGTCGTAGAAGTTCCAGTCCTTCGTGACCATGCGACCTTCGGCGGTCATCCGCGCATGGAGCGCTGTGCCGGGATACGGCGTCAGGATGTGGAACGTCGCCGTCGTGATTCCGCTGTGCACGGCCCAGTCCACCGTGCGCGCAAACACGTCGCCGTGGTCGCCGTCGAGACCGAAGACAAAGCTGCCGTTGATCATGATGCCCAGGTCGTCGAGCCTGCGGATGACGCGCTGGTAGTCGCGCCCGAGATTCTGCCGCTTGTTGGCGTCCAGCAGGCTGCGGGGTGAGAGGCTTTCGAAGCCGACGAACAGGCTTCGCAGGCCCGCCGCGGCAGCGTCCTCGATCAGGTCGTCACGGAGAATGGAATCAACCGTCGCGGCCCCCTGAAAGACACGGCCCATTCCCCGCATCCCGCGGAACAGTTGCCGCGCGAACCGGACGTTGCCGAGCAGATGATCATCGAGGAAATAAAGATGGCGGCCCGGAAGGCGTGCGATTTCCGCCAGGGCGTCGTCCACCTTCTGAGTGTAAAACCCGCGTCCCCCTTCGAAAAAGGCGTCCTTGTAGCAGAACGTGCAGTGATGCGGGCAGCCGCGCGACACGACGATCGAATTCGGCACGAGGTAGCGGTGACGCTGGATCAGATCGCGCCGGATTGGCGGGATGCCTTCGAGCGTCCGGATCGTCGAGACATACCGTTCCGCTGCGCGTCCCGCGGCAAAGTCCTTCAGGAATTGTGGAAACGTGTCCTCGCCCGGGCCGAGCACGATCGTGTCGGCGTGCGGCGCAGCTTCCTCGGGCAGCGAGGTGACATGGAGGCCGCCGAGCACGACGTAGGCGCCGCGTGCGCGGTACTGATCGGCGATCTGATACGCGCGGTAGGCATTGGTGATGTAGACCTGAATGACGACGAGGTCGGGCCGGTCGTCGAGGTCGAGCGGCTCGACGTGTTCATCCTGCAGCGTCGCTTCGACATCCGGATCCAGATAGGCGGCCAGCGTGGCCAGCCCGAGCGGCGGGAACAACGAGTACTTGATCGGCCGCCAGTATGGGCTGGTCGCTTCCGTCAGCGCCGGCAGGATGAACTTCGCGTGCCTCACCCGGTAAGCATATCGCAAATGACTTTGTAATACAAAGCATGCGCGCCAGGCGTGCGCCGGGGCAGGCGGCTACAATCAATCGCCAATGGTGTCAGCCGGTACCATTTTTCTTGCCGTCATCTGGCTCCTCGTCGCCTGGCTGATTGCGGGCGCGTGGCGCGTCGCTCGGCGGCGCGTCACCCCGGGCACCGCTTTCCTGGTGGGCATGGAACAGGTCTTCGACGACGGCCGGCGGGCGGCGGTCGAACTGATTGTCGAAGAGCGTACCGGTTACCGCGATCCGGAGGACCGGGACGGGACGATCTGAAGGTAGAATCCGCGGGCGGGAGCTGCCATGGCCAAACGCCTCCTCGACACCGTGACGGGTATCGGTTCCGTCCGCGCGGAGAACCTCACGCTTCGCGCCACACGGTACCGGCTCTCCTTCTGGGTCAACGACGACCTCCCGGCCGCCAGCGGCGAGTCCGGGGCGGCGCCGACCGTTGACGGTCACATCGATATCACCGGCATCGCCGAGGCCGCTGTCCTGGCTGGTGTCGACACCCTGACGCTGACGCTGGCGGATGGGCGTGAAGTGGCCTTTCGCATCAAGAGCACCGCCGGCGACATCGTCGGCCGCCTGGAGCGCCGGCAGCCCTGAGCTCTGCTGGTGATCTCGGGTACACTTTTCGATCACCTTGCGCACAGCCCTCTTTTCGGCCGCCGCTGCCCTTGTTCTCGCCGCCGTTCTTGCCGGGCCCACGGGATCGGCGCAGGGGACGAGCGTGCCGGCCGCGTCCGCATCGGCATCCCACGCGGCGTTAGTCAAAACGTACTGCGCCGCGTGTCATAGCGACCGGACCCGATCCGGCGAGCTGTCGCTCGAACACGCCGACCTCACCGACATCCCCAGGCACGCCGAGATGTGGGAAAAGGTGATTCGGAAAGTCCGCGCCGGCATGATGCCGCCGGCCGGCATGCCGCGGCCGGACGCCGCGACGCTGGACGCGTTCGTCACCCACCTCGAGACGACGATCGATCGCGCCGCCGCGGCCAGCCCCCGGCCGGGCCGGACCGCGCTTCACCGTCTCAATCGCGCCGAATACGCCAACGCGATCCGCGACTTGCTGTCGCTGGAGATCGACGCGACCGCGCTGCTGCCTCCGGACGACGAGAGCAGCGGGTTCGACAACATCGCCGACGTGCTGACGGTCTCGCCGTCGCTGATGGAACGTTATCTGTCCGCATCCTGGAACATCAGCCGCACGGCGCTCGGCAACGTGAACATCACCCCCGGTACGGTGACCTACCGCGTCCGTCCGGACCTCTCGCAGGACCAGCACATCGACGGCCTGCCGCCAGGAACTCGCGGCGGGATGAAGATCGAGCACACGTTCCCTGTTGACGGCGAATACGTCATCAGGCTCCGCATGTGGCGCAACACCTTCGATCTGATGCGTGGAATGGAAGATCCCCACGACATCGAGATCGCGATGGACGGTGCGCGCCTGACGGTCGTGACGGTCGGCGGACGCGATGATTTCGGCCGGATGGCGGAGAACCCAGGCACATTTGGCGCCGACCTTGATCGGCGGCTGACGGTTCGACTGCCGGTGAAGGCCGGCACGCACACGATCTGGGCGACGACCGCCCTCAAGAGCCATGCGCCGCGCGACGATCTGATCAAGCCGTTCATCAGGACCACCGTTGACGGCCTCGACATCATGGGCGATCCATCCGTGGATCGGATCACCATCGAAGGTCCGTACGCGGCGGCAGGTCCAGGGGACAGCGCGTCACGCCGAAAAATCCTTTCCTGCACGCCGTCGTCCGCGGCTCAGGAGACGGGTTGTGCGCGGCAGATTCTGACGACCCTGGCACGGCAGGCGTACCGCAAGCCCGTGGACAAGGCGACGACCGATGTCCTGATGGACTTCTACGCCAAGGGCCGGAAGGGCGGCGGTCACTTCGATCGCGGGATCGAGTCGGCGCTGCAGTTCATCCTGGCGAGTCCGGAATTCCTCTTCCGCGTGGAACCCGATCCGCCTTCGCGCTCCGCGCTTCGGCGGGACGTTCCGTCCGTGGAGGTCTACCAGCTCGGCGATCTCGCGCTTGCCTCGCGGCTTTCGTTCTTCCTGTGGAGCAGCTTGCCGGACGAGCAACTGATCGCGGTTGCTGCGCAGGGTCGGCTCAGGCAGCCGGCCGTGCTCGAGCAGCAAGTACGGCGCATGCTGGCCGACCGCCGGTCGAAGACGCTGATCGACAACTTCGCCGAGCAGTGGCTGCACCTGCGCAACCTGAAGAACTCCAACCCCGATCTCGGTGCCTTCCCCGACTTCGACGACAACCTGCGGCAGGCCATGCGCGAGGAGACCGAGCTGTTCTTCGACAGCATCATGCGCGAGGACCGCAGCGTGATGGATCTGCTGAACGCGGACTACACGTTCGTGAACGAGCGGCTGGCGCGCCACTATGGCATTCCGAATATTTACGGCAGCCGCTTCCGCCGCGTGCAGGTGCCGAACGAGGCGCGGCGCGGGTTGCTCGGACAGGCCAGCATCCTGACCGTCACGTCGTACCCGAACCGCACGTCTCCGGTCGAACGGGGCAAGTGGATCCTGACGAACCTCCTCGGTGTGCCGCCGCAGCCGCCGCCACCAAACATCCCGCCGCTGCCGGAGGGTGGGACCGAAGGGAAGATCGTGTCGCTGCGCGAGCGGATGGAACGCCATCGCGCCAATCCAGTGTGCGCCGGCTGTCACCGCGCCATGGATCCCATCGGGTTTGCCATGGAGAACTTCGACGGCATCGGCCGCTGGCGCGGCAGGGAAGACGGCCAGCCGATCGACGCCTCCGGCACGCTCTTCACGGGCGCCAAGCTGGACGGCGTGAACGGCCTGCGCGAGGAGCTTGTTCGGCGGCCCGATGTCTTCGTCGGCGTGCTCACCGAGCGCCTGCTGACCTACGCGGTTGGCCGTGGCCTCGAACACTACGACATGCCGGCGGTGCGCAAGATCGTCCGCGAGGCGCGCGCCAGCAACTATCGCTTCTCATCGATCGTTCTTGGGGTGGCGCGCAGCGTGCCGTTCCAGATGAAAGAGACCACAGTGGTCGTCAAGGAGACGAGATGAGCCTGCTGTTCAAAAAGCACCTGTCGCGGCGCACGTTCATCCGCGGCGTGGGCGTGACGATGTCGCTGCCGTTTCTCGACGCGATGGTGCCGGCGCGCACGGCACTGGCGCAGACCGCCGCCCGACGGCAGGTCAGGCTGGGCCTCTGCTTCATTCCGCACGGCGCGGTCATGAATCAGTGGACGCCGGCAACGACGGGGGCATTGGAACTGTCGCCGATTCTGTCGCCGCTGGCGGGACACAAGGATCAGGTGGTTGTTCTCAGCAACCTCGCCCACGCCCAGGCCGGGCCCCAGGGTCCCGGCGACAACGGCGGCGATCACACGCGCTGCCCGGCGGTCTTTCTGAACGGCGTGCATCCGAAGCGCACCGACGGCGCCGACATCCAGGCGGGCACGACCATCGACCAGATGGCCGCCGCGCAGATCGGGCAGGACACGCTGCTCCCCTCGCTGGAGCTCGCCGTCGAGGATTACAGCGGGCTGGTCGGATCGTGCGACGTCGGGTTCAGCTGCACGTACATGAACACGATTTCGTGGCGGACGCCGACGTCGCCGCTGCCGATGGAGATCAACCCGCGCGTGGTGTTCGATCGCATGTTCGGCGACGGCGCCACGGCGCAGGAACGCATGCAGCGGATCGACACGCAGCGCAGCATTCTCGACGCGATCACCGGGCAGGTCCGGCGGCTGCAGGGTGACCTCGGCGTCAGCGACCGGAATCGCGTTGCCGAATATCTCGACGCGGTGCGCGAAATCGAGCGGCGCATTCAGATTTCGGAGCGCCAGACGTCGAATCCGTCCCTGGCCGTGCCGGAATCGCCGACGGGCATTCCCGACGATCACGAAGCGCACACGAAACTGATGTTCGACCTGATGGCGATCGCCTTCCAGGCCGACATCACGCGCATCTCGACGTTCATGATGGCGCGCGAGGTCAGCTACCGGACGTTCCCCAAGCTCGGGATTTCCGAGGCGTTCCATCCCGCGTCGCACCACCAGAACAGCGCGGCGCGGCTCGAGACGCTGGCCAAGATCAACGCCTTCCACGTCTCGCTGGTGACGCATCTGCTCGACCGCCTCAAGTCCACGCCGGACGGTGACGGCACGCTGCTCGACAACTCGCTGATCCTGTACGGCAGCGCGATGAGCAACAGCAACATCCACGATCACGCGCCGCTGCCGGTGCTCATTGCCGGCGGCGCGGCCGGGAAGCTGAAGGGCGGGCGCCATCTCTCGTATCCGGCCGGAACGCCGATGTCGAACCTGCTGCTGACGATCCTCGACAAGGCCGGTGTGCGGCAGGAGACGGTCGGCGACAGTACCGGATTGCTGACGGACGTGTAGTTCATGATGAAAACAATCACTCGCGTACTTGTTCTTGGCGTGCTCATCGGCGCGATGCCGGCGTTCGCCGGCGCCGCCGGATCAGAAGCGGCGGACGCGGCGCAGCGGAAGGATCTCGCCGCGCTGCGCGCGATGCTGAGCAAGCGTGTCAACGTGAACGCGCCGCAGGCAGACGGAACCACCGCGCTGCACTGGGCCGCGCACTATAACGACGTCGAGGCGGTGCAGTTGCTGTTGAAGGCCGGCGCGAACCCCTCGACCACCAACCGGTTCGGCGCCTCGCCGCTGTCCGCAGCGGCGACCTCGGGCAATGCCGCGCTCGTCAAGGTGCTGCTTGACGCGGGCGCGGACGCCAAATCGATTTCCACGCTGGACGGCGAGACCGTGCTGATGATCGCGGCCCGCTCCGGCAGCGCCGAGACGGTGCGCCTGCTCCTCGATCGCGGCGCCGACGTCAACGCGCGGGAGCGCTACAAGGGCCAGACGGCGTTGATGTGGGCCGCGTCGGAACGTCACGCGCCGATCGTGAAGCTGCTGCTCGAGCGCGGGGCCGACTGGCGCGTCCGCTCGTTCGACCGCGAGACGAGGCCGCCGAAGCTGAGCGCCGCCTCCTCGATTTCACCGATTCCGCGCGGCGGCTTTACCGCACTGATGTTCACCGCGCGCGAGGGCGACCTGGACGCGGCGCGCATCATGCTCGATGCCGGCGTCGACATCAATCACGGCGACGTGGACAACGTCACCCCGCTCGTCGCGGCGATCATGAACAAGCGCTACACGCTGGCGACCTTCCTGATCGATCGCGGCGCCGACGTCAACGTCGTGGACGCCGGCGGCCGTACCGCGCTCTACGCCATGATCGACATCCGCAACGAGGACTGGACGGCGATGCCGAATCGGCCGCTGGAAGATCAATTGCCGTCGCTGGACGTCGTCAAGGCACTCATCGATCGCGGCGCGAAGCTCGACGTTCCGCTGACGCGGCCGTTGACGGTCCGCAGCGGCATGGATTTCGGCGACAACACGCTCGGCGCCGGCGCCACGCCGCTGATGCGCGCGGCGCGGGCCGGCGATCACGCGGTGATCCGGCTGCTGCTCGAGAAGGGCGTCAACGCCAAAGCGGTGACCAAGCAGGGCAACAGCGCGCTCATGTTTGCGGCGGGGATCGGCTATCGCGACAAGAACACCCGCGGCTCCGAAAGCGACGCGCTGGAGTCCGTCAAGGTGCTGATGGCGGCGGGCCTCGACATCACGCAGACGAACACCACCGGTGAGAATGCGCTCCACGGCGCGGCGCTCCGCGGCGCGGACACCATCGTGCAGTTCCTCGTCGATCAGGGAATGGACGTCAACGCGACGAGCAAGCAGGGCTACACGCCGCTCGACGTCGCGATGGGCAAGACCATCGTGCTGCAGCTGCCCGTGCCGCAGGAAAGCACGGTCGCGCTGCTGAAAAAGCTCGGTGGGAACGAAGGCCCTGGGCCGCGCGCCGCACGTCCGCCAGCGGCCCAGTAAGTCACGGCGCGCGCTTTGCGTGGAAACCGCCCTTCGAAAGGCGGTTTCATGACTCAACGTATCACTCTCACCTGTGCGGCACTGCTTCTCTGCTGTGCCGCCCTTGCCTGTTCAGACTCGCCCGCCGCACCTGACGTGGCGCGTTCGGCCACCTGGGGTCTGAATCCAACCGACGATCACCAGAAACCCATCGTGATCTTCGTCATCAGCCAGGGTTTGTTCTTCGACGCATGCGTCGTCCGCGAACCTCTGCCGATGCACGGCGAATTTCAGCTGCTCACCAGCGGCCGTACAAATTTCGGTCCTGGCCAGACTCAGTTCCTGGGCGGCCGATGGTGGGAAGACCTCAACGGTAACGGAATTCAGGATAAGGCCGATGACTTCTTTCTCTGTCCCCTGGTACTTCCTGGAAGGCTGACGCCCTGAACTACTTCACGTCCTGCGTCATGTCGACGCCGAGCGCCTCGGCCAGCGCTTCGAGGCTGAACGGTTTGAGCAGCAGCGTGAATTCGCCATCCTGGATGTCTGCGGCCGACTCGACGTAGCCGGTCGTCAGCAGAATCGGCAAGTCCGGATGACGCCGCCGGATCTCGCGCGCGAGCTGCACGCCGCTCACGCCGCCGGGCATCATGATGTCGGACAGCACGATGTCGATGTGCCGCGAGTTGGCGAGGGCGCCGAGCGCCGCCTCGGCGCCGGTGACGTGCGTGACTGAGAACCCGAGCGACGCCAGCAGCTCGCGGGTGAGCGCGGACACTTCGCGATCGTCTTCGACCAGCAGCACGTGTCCGCGCCGCTCACCCTCTACCCGCGGCGGTCCGCTGGGCAGATCGGGTCTGGTGACCGGATCGGTCATCGAGCGAGGCAGCAGCAGCGTCACGATCGTCCCGGCACCGGGGTCGCTGTCGATGGTCACCTGGCCGCCGGACTGCTGCGCGAAGCCGTAGACCTGCGGCAGCCCGAGCCCCGATCCCTTGCCGATGTCCTTGGTCGTGAAAAACGGCTCGAACACGCGCGCCTTGACCTCCGGTGGCATGCCCTGTCCGTTGTCGGCAACCGCCACCTTGACGAAGTCCGCCGGCGCCGCCAGCCCCGGCTCCTTGACGTTCTCCACCGTGATGGAAATGACGCCGCCATCCGGCATCGCATCCCGCGCGTTCAGACACAGGTTGAGGACCGCCAGCTCCATTTCACCGGTGTCCACTTCGACCGGCCACACGTCGGGCGCGAAGTGCATCTGCACCTCGATATGCCCGCCGAGCGAGCCGTCGAGCATTGCGCGTATGCCCTGCAGGTGCGCGGTCAGATCGATCGACTCGGGATTGACCGGCCGCCGCCGCGAGAAGGCAAGCAGGTGTCGCGTCAGGCCGGTGCCGCGGGCGATGGCGCGCCGCATCGCCTCGAATACACGCGGGCTCGGCGCCGTTGACAGCGCCGCCGAGCGCTCGAGCAGCTGCACGCCGCTGGCGAACACGGCCAGCAAATTGTTGAAATCGTGCGCCACGCCGCCGGTCAGCTGTCCGAGCGATTCCATCTTCTGTGTCTGGCGCAGTGCCGCCTCGGCCTTCCGCAGCTTGTCCTGGTCGTCCAGCTGTTCGGCGACGGCCTCCTCGACGCGGCGCTCCAGCGTCTCGTTCAGGTCGCGCAGCCCGCGTAGTGCCAGCACCTTCTGCGTCGTCTCCGTGCAGGCGCAGAACATCCCCGCAACCTTGCCGCTTTCATCGCGGACCGGTGAATAGGAGAACGTGAACCAGGTCTGCTCGTCGTAGCCCTTGCGGTTCATGACGAGGGGAAGGTCCTCGCGATACGTGGCCTGTCCGGCCATGGCGGCGTCGATGAGCGGGCTGATATCGGCCCAGATCTCCGACCAGATGTCGTAGAACCGGCGCCCGAGGGCACGCGGATGCTTGGCACCGAGGATCTCGGCGTATGGGTCGTTATAGAGGAAGCCGAGGTCCGTCCCCCATGCCACGAACATCGGGAAGCGCGACTGCAGCAGAAGCCCAACCACGGTGCGGAGCGACTGCGGCCACGATTCGGGCGGCCCCAGCGGCGAGGTGGACCAGTCGTGCGCGCGCATCAATGCGCCCACGCTTCCGCCGCCGGTAAGGAATTCACTTGGAGCTGTCACGCCTGGGAGACGAATTTTACCAAGACCGGGGTGGAGGAACGGATGGGACGGAGGGAGCGGGTTATCTTGAACCACGAAGGCCACGAAGACCACGTGATCTTCGTGTCCTTCGTGGTTAAGATCTGCCACATCATGAAGCGTCTGATTCAACGGCTTATCCCGGCGCTGACGCTGCTCGTTCCGCTCACGCTCTCGGCGGCGCAATGGACGCCTCCGCGCGCGGCGGACGGAAAGCCCAGCCTCGAGGGCGTGTGGGAGAACAACAGCGCCACGCCGCTCGAGCGCCCGGCGCAACTCGCGGCCAAGCCGCGGTTGACCGACGCGGAGCTGGCCGATCTCGAACGCCGCGCCAAGACGTTGTTTTCGCCGGACGCCGAAGCCACGTTCGGCGACGCGCTGTATCAGACGCTGCTCGCGAACCGGACGCCCACAGGCCTGGGCGCTACGGGCTCATACAGCCAGAACTGGCTACCCGACAGATATTTCGAGCACCGCACGTCTCTGATCGTCGATCCACCGGACGGCCGGCTGCCGCCCCCGACGCCGCAAGGTGCCCGGTCGCGGACTGCGCTGGTGTCGCGCTTCGGCCGTCCTGCGGCGTCCGCTCAGGACATGACGCTCCCCGACCGGTGCATCCATTATGGTTTCCCCGATCTGTTTGCCGCGTATATGAGCGTCTATCGCATCGTGCAGACGCCGGAGTACGTCGCGATCCAGATGGAGAAGATCCACGACACGCGCATCATCCCGCTCGACGGCCGGCCGCACCTGCGGTCCGCCATGCGCCAGTACCTCGGTGACTCGCGCGGCCGCTGGGAAGGCGACACGCTCGTCGTCGAAACGACGAACTTCCATCCCAACGGCAACCCGATGGGCGGCTATTTCACGCTGTCGGATCAGAACCTGCGGCTGATCGAACGCTTCAGGCGGACCGCTGCCGACACACTCGAGTACACGTTCACGGTCGACAACCCGACGATGTGGACGAAGCCGTGGACGGCGGTGATCTATTGGAAGGCGTCGAAGAGCGAGGTCTTCGAGTACGCCTGCCATGAGGGGAACTACAGCCTGCGTGGAATGCTGGCGGGCGCCCGCGCCGATGAGGCCGCCGGGCGTTAATCCAGGTCCTTCGTCCTTGGTACCACGTCCGTCCGAGCCAGCGCACTAAGCACCAAGGACCAGGAACGGACCACGAACCAAGGACAAAGGACTACGGACTCTACTTGACGCCTGCTGCGCTCACCGCGTCCCAGAAATCCTTGCTGGTCTGCGGCTGCGGCGACGTGTGGACGTTGATGTAGCGATCGAACTGGAGATTGAGCTTCTTCAGCACCGGCGCCAGGGCCTTGACGTGATCGTTGGCCGGCTCGCCCGGTTTCCCAGGCAGCGAGAAGTCGCCCTGGAACAGAATCCTCTCCTTCGGGAAGTACGCGACCAGCAGCCCGTTCGAGTGCGGCGCGCCAGGAACGTGATGCATCTCGACGGTCCGCGTGCCGTCGGAGTACACCTTCTTGTCTCCCACCGGATCAACGCGCGCCTTCGTCGGCTTCTTGGCCAGCGTGTCGGTGAGCAGCGTGCGCGGGGTGTTCAGCGCGCGCTCGAAGAACTCCTGGTTGTTTCTGTGCGTGACGATCGTCGCGCCTTCCGCGACCCACGCCGGCAGTCCGCCGGTGTGATCGGAATGCGGGTGCGTGTTCATCACGTAGCGAACCGGCTTGTTCGGAACGAGCTTCTTCACTTCCGGGATATACGCGAGCGAACGCGCCTCGCTCTGGCCGCCCTCGAGCACCATCACGTGATCCCGGAACTCCACGACCAGCGTATCGTAGCTGCCGCCGCCGGTCGTGAGTCGCCACAGGCCGTCGCCGAGCTTTTCGCTGGTGACCATCAACGCCGGTGGGGCTGGGGGTCCGCCGCCGGCCGGGCCGCCGCGACCGGCAGCTGCGGGCGCGCCCCCGCCAGGTGCACCACCGCCGGGGCCACCGCCACGCGGAGGAGGAGCAGGGGCGATCGTCGCGAGATCCGCCGGATTCGCGCGCGCCGCGGTGACATCAACTTCGAAGAACGGCCAGCCGCCGCGCGTCTGCACGATCTTCGCCGGCGCCATCGCGCCGCCGCCGAAGTCCTTCCACCCGGAGTAGGTGGCGACGATGTGCATGTCGCCCATGATGTTTTCGCCGAGCCACGTCTCGACGCGTTCGACCTGGTTGCGGTTATTGACGTAGCCGTTGACCGTGTAGGCCTTGCCGGACGGCGCCATCACCTTCGGGCTCCAGGTCAGGACCGTCAGGTTCCCCTGCCGCCTGGCCGTGGCGTTGTTCTCGGCCGCGCCCTTCAGGAACCCCCACGGTGTGAGGTAGAAGTCGAGCGACTGTGCCCACGGTGTCGACACGTCCGCCTGCTGCGGCGTGACCTGCTGGAAGAACGTTCCCGGCGCCGTGGTCGTCGAACCGCCGCCGCCGATATTGTTGGTCGCTCCGGTATGGCGCGTCGCCGGCGCGGAGAGATCGACGACACGGACATACATCTCGATCGGCCGCATCGGATCGTGTGTTCCCTGGCACACCATCGCTTTGGCATTGGCGCCGCACTGCTGGAACGACACGTCCTTCGCCGAACCCGAATAGGTGATCGCTTTGACATCGCCCAACGCCTTCTGCGCGTTGGCGATGACGGTCTTGGCATCCTGCGCCATTGCCGCCCACGGATAGGCCAGGCAGATGGCGACGAGCGTCAGTTTCTTCAACACGGCCAGTCCCCCTTCAAGAGGCATGAACAAAAACCCGGATTTCGTGCCCACGGATTGTATGCGGGTTGGGGGCGATCAAGGGAGATCCCCGCCCTTCGTCTAGTCTGACGACAAACAGGTGAGCTGGATCAGCGTAGGAATCGGCCGCCAATAGCCTTGGCGATGGGCGATCAGGTCGAGATGCGGCGAGCCCCAGTCCTCGACAATCGCCGAGCCTGCGTTCCACCGCAGGCGCCGATCGATCTCCTTGATATACCCCCGGCAGGAGCCGCATGCGGTGATGGCGTACCCCTCGTCGGCGCCCTCAGCAATCAGCCGCACGAGGTCGTCGCTGCGGCGGTTGTCGCACAGCGGACAGATCAACCGCGAAAACGTCCACCGCATGTCGCATAGGTGACAGGCCAGCTGGCGCTTGCCGTCCTCGAGAAGTTCCGCGCAGCCAGGTGATGCGCCGCAGCACGGACACACGCCCAGGTCCCAATACCCGTCATCCATCAACGGCCGGCAGCCCGCGAACCAGGCAGTCAACAACGGCCGCAGCCCGGCGACGGCAAGGAAGGCGGCAGCAGCCTGAGTCAGATGGCAGCGCTCGATCAATGCGCCGCCGGGACGGCCGTCCGACGGCAGCAGCGATAGCGGTCCGATGTCGCCGGCATTCCACGCCGCCGTGAAATCGCGCATGTCTTCGAGTCCCGCCAGGATGTCGAGGGCTGGATGAAGAGCCGGTTCGATCTGCTCTGGAGAGACCGCCGGTGCCGCGATCGCGGCGAGCGGCTTGCCCTCCGACCAGACCGCGCGCGCTCTCTCCGCCGGGCACTGCAAGGGCGTAATAGCCCCTGACGGCCATGAGTGCCACGCGGCGAGGACGCCGCCGAGCGGCTCGAGCGCTTCGCGAAAGGTCGGGCGCCGGGCCAGCAGCTCCGCCCACTCGCCGGCGAGCGTCGTCATCCGAGCCCGTTGAGCGGGGCCTGGCCCGCCTCGAGCAGGACGAACTTGATCAGAAAGCCGCCGGCCAGGACGAGTGCCGCACGGACGATCGTCATCGACGTCGTGTCCGCCTTCAGGCGGACCGATTGCTCGACGCGATCTCCGATCACGCGCAACTGCAGGAGCAGCGGCAGCACCGTGCCGAACAGGACCGCGCCGAGCCAGAACGGCACGCTCTGGCTCCCGGTCAGCAGCTGTGACAGCGCCGCATCGACGCCGGCAGATCCGGCCGAGCGCACCGACACGATGAACAGCGCGAGCGCAACACTCTGGATGATCAGGGCGACTGAGGCGACGGTCATCACGCGCGCGAGCGCAGCCTGCGCCGCCGATCCATGTCGCCATCCGAGCACGATCGCGATTGCGGCGCTGCCCGTCGCTGCCCCGACGGCGAGGAAGAGCGCTCCAAGCCAGTGTGCGCTGATGAACAACGGACGCGCCGTCGCGCCGAGCAGCACGCCCGGATAGGCGGCGAGGAAGAAACCGGCCACGGCGCCGACGACCCCGGCAATCGCCCGCACGCGCGGAAACGCACGTCCCTTCCGGTCGGTTAGCCATGTCTCGGCCGCGCAGACGAATGCGCAGGTGCTGAACACCATCAGGCCCCAGGCGCCGGCGCTCATGGGCGAATACGGCTTGAAGTGCAGCGGGCCGGCGGTCACGGCGCTCATGCCGATCGCGGTCGATGGCTTGGAGACCATCAGCATGCTCAAGAAGCGGGACGGAAGGCCGAGGTCGATGATGAGGAGAACCGGGCAGGGAAGAATCGCGAACAGGGCCACCCAGTAACCAGTGCGTACGACGTCGCGATAACGCTGGCCGTCGAGGAAACCGGCGATGGTGGCAACCACGAAGGCTCCCCCGGCGATGCCGCCGAGGAAGAAGTAGATGTCGATCAGGATCGGCCAGTCCGCGCTCTTGAGCAGTCCCGGTTCCATGGGTTGGCAGTCCGGTTAAAGCCGCTCACCTTCGAGCGAAGCGCTCCGGCGAAGCTCCGCCGAAGCCTCGGCGGACGCGGGGACACGACGATCGCGACCCCGCGTCCTGAACGCGAACACGGCGCCCAGGCCGACGGCGACCGCTGCGCCGATCGAGTAGAGCGAGTCGAGGAAGACGTTGCGCTGCGGTAGTCGCGGATTCTCCGGCAGGCCGTACTTCGACGGCGATCCCAGGAGCAGGAAGAAGGCGTTGAGGCCGCCGAGCGCGCCATCCTGGTCCGCGCCGTACAGCTGCGCGTCGGACACCCCGGCCTTCTTGAGTTCTTCGACCCGCTGCTTGGCCTTCACTTCCAGCTCGTCGCGGTAGCCGAAGGTGATCGACTGGGTCGGACACGCTTTCGCGCAGGCGGGGCCGAGCCCGTTGTGTAGCCGGTCGTTGCAGAACGTGCATTTGGTGGCCGTGCCGGTGGCGTGGTTGAAGGTGACGACGCCGAACGGGCACGCCGAGATGCAGTAGCGGCAGCCGTTGCAGAGGTCCTGATTGATGTTGACCGTGCCGTAATCGGTCCGGTAGATCGCGCCGGTGGGACAGGCTTCGAGGCAGCCGGCCTGTGTGCAGTGCTTGCACACGTCCGACATCATGTGCCAGCGCATTTCCGCCTTGTCGGTGGCGGGCTCCTCGACGAAGCGGACGAGGCGATAGGTATTTTCGGTGAAGTGCGCGTGGTTCTGGTACGAGCCGGTCCACTCCGGCTCCTCGGGTTCGAGCTGATTCCACTGCTTGCACGCCACCTGGCACGCCCGGCATCCGATGCAGAGCGAGACGTCGGTGAACATCGCCACCTGGCGCGCCACGATCAGTCCGCGCCTTTCCGCACGTTGCAGAGCAGGGCCTTCGACTCCTGGATGAACGTCGTCGGATCGCCGAGGCTGGCGACGAGGTCGTTGGTGATGTCGCCGCGCGCCGACGGCGTCGCGCCGGCCCAGCCCCAATGCCAGGGGATGCCGACCTGATACACGGTGCGTCCGTCGATCACGAAGGGCCTGATTCGTTCAGTGACCATCGCACGGAGCCTGATGCGGCCGCGCGGAGTCTCGACGATGATCATGTCGCCGTTGGCGATGTCGAGGCTCTTCGCCATTTCCACGCCGATCTCGGCGAAGTGGCCGGTGAAGAGCTCCGACAGCCATGGCACATGCCGTGACGTGCCGGCCGCGTGATGCTCGGTCAGCCGATACGTCGTGAGCACGTATGGGTAGCGATCCGCAGTGCCGAGCGGGTTCGCGTCCCCGAGCTGCCAGCGCTTTGCCACCGGGTTGTTCTGCACGGCCGAGAGCAGGTTCGTCGCGGGAGACTCGAAGGGCTCGTAGTGTTCAGGGAAGGCGCCATCGAGCACCGACGCAAGCAGTCCGCCCTTGCCGTGGGCGAGCATGAAGAACGGGTCGGTGCCGCCGACACCCTTGAACGCGCCGCTCGTGGCCGGCGGCGCATCCGGCGCGATGAAGGCGCCGAAGTCAGCGACATCGCCGCCAGCCCATCGGCCCTTCGTTTCTGCGGTCTGTCCGGGCGCCGCGGCATCCCACCACAGCAGCTTCTTCCGCTCGCTCCACGGTTTGCCGGAAGGATCGGCGGATGCGCGGTTGTAGAGGATGCGCCGGTTGGCCGGCCAGGCGAAGCCCCACTCGTGCGCGAGGGAGTCGTCGGCCCGTGCCCGTTCGCGCCGGGCCGACAGGTTGCGGCCCTCCTCGGGGAAGACCCCCGTCATGATCCAGTTGCCGCACGCCGTGGCGCCGTCGTCCATGAGGTGCGCAAACGACGCGATGTGTTGTCCTGCCGTGTACGCCGGCCTGCCATCGGCCGGTTCGATATCCCGCGTCGCGAAGCCATTGATCTCGCGCAGGACCAGCTCCATGGCCGGCTCCTGCTTCGGCCCCTCGGGCTTGTAGTCCCACACGAGATCGAGAACCGGCCGATCCCTGCGCGCGGTCGATCCGGCGTACAGCCGCTTCAGTCGCGTGCCGAGGTCCACGATGAACGCCGCGTCGGAGCGTGAATCGCCGAGCGGTTCCACGGCACGCCGGTGCCACTGCACGAGCCGCATCGTGTTGGTCAGCGAGCCGTCCTTCTCCGCTGCGGGCGCAGCTGGAATGAAAAAGACCTCGGTCTGACAGCCTGCCGGATCGACGCCCGGCTCCTTCCACACCTGCGCCGTTTCGGTCTCGAACAGATCGGCGACGACAAGCCATTGCAGATTACGCAGGGCCGATCGGACCATCTTCGCGTTCGGGCTGTCGACCGCCGGATTCTGACCCTGGCAGATGAAGCCCTGCACGACGTTGTCGCGCATTCCCGCCATGAAGTGCTGATGCGAATAGGCGTCGGGCATCTCGCGCTTCGGCAGGTAGTCGTAGGCGTAGTCGTTCTCGCGCGTGGCCGCGTCGCCCCACCAGGCTTTCAACTGGCTGACGACGAATTTCGGCGTGTTGACCCAGTAGCCGCTGGCGGGCGTGATCCGTTCGAGATACGCCTTCAACGTCGGATGGGGACCCTGCAACGGCATCGCCGGATAGCCGGGGAGCATGTGATAGAGCGTCCCCATGTCGGTCGCGCCCTGGACGTTCGAATGACCCCGCAGTGCCGCAACGCCTCCACCGGGCCGCCCGATGTTCCCGAGAATCAGCTGGAGGATGCACAGCGCGCGAATCTGTTGCACGCCGTTCGTCGACTGATTGAGTTGCAGTGCGTACGATACCGTCGCCGTCTTCTCGCGACCTGAGGCGGAGCAGAACACCTCCGCCACCTCTTCGAACCTCGCTCGGGGAATCCCGCAGACGCGCTCCACCATCTCCGGCGTGTAGCGGCGGTAATGCCGGCGCAGGTGCTGGAACACCGTGTTCGAGTCGCGAAGCGTCAGATCGCGCCGTGGGTTTCCGTCGCCATCCAGCTGGTACCGCCAGGTCGATTCGTTATAGGTCCGCTTCTCCGCATCGAATCCGCTGAACAGGCCATCCAGATCCGCCGGTGTCTTGAAGCCCGGATCCATCAGGAAGGCGCCGTTGGTGTAGTGGGCCACGTAATCGTGGAAGTACTTTCCGCGCTCGATGGCGTAACTGATCAGGCCGCCAAAAAACACGATGTTGGTGCCCGACCGGATGGGAACCCAGTAGTCCGCGGTTGCCGAGGTACGCGTGAACCGCGGATCGACGTGAATGATCTTCGCGCCCCGTTCCTTGGCCTTCATGACCCAGCGATAGCTCACCGGGTGGCACTCCGCCCAGTTCGATGTCGCCATGATCACGTCGGCGTTGACGACGTCGACCAGGCTGGTCGTCATCGCGCCTCGTCCGAATGTGGCGCCGAGCGCGGGAACGGTCGCCGAGTGGCACAGCCGGGCCGAATTCTCGAGATTGACGATGCCGAGCCCGCGGGCGAGCTTCGCGATCAGGTAGTTCTCTTCGTTATCGAGCACCGACGAACCGAGCCACGCGAGGCCTTCGCAGCGGTTGACCGTCACCTGCTGATCCGCGACCGTCGCCGTTTCGACGAACGTCGCGTCGCGCGTCGCTTTCACGCGCTCGGCGATCGTCTCCATCATCCAGTCGAGCGGCTTCGCTTCCCACGTTGCGCTCCCAGGCGCGCGATACATCGGCGTGGTGACGCGGCGCGCATTCATCGACAACTGGAACGTCGACGATCCCTTGGGGCAGAGCGCGCCTTCGGTGTGCGGCGTGTCCGGGTCACCCTCGATGTCGATGATCTTCCCGTCCTTGACGTAAATGAGCTGCGCGCAGCCCACAGCGCAGTACGGGCAGACGCCAGGGAACACCTGCGCTTCCTTGATGCGCAGGTTCGCGGCGGCCGCTTCGACGGCCGTCAGATTGACGGCGCGGCTGCCGACCACCGCGCCGGTGGCGGCGGAGCCGGAGTAGCGGAGGAAGTCACGCCGGGAAAGGCTCATGACGGCGTCATATCTCCGGGCTGGCAATCGCTTCCCAGACCCGACGGAGCACGACCACGCGCGCCACGGCGGCTCCGTCTCCCGCGACGTCGGTTTCGAGACGGACGATGTCGCCAGGATACAGGGCGTCCACGTCGGCGATCGTTCCGTCTTCGGTCACGACGATCGTCTGTGCGTGACAGGACAGATCGGTACAGCCCTCACCCTTGACACGCAGCCGCCCGCCCTGACGATCGACTTCGACGACCATGAGCCGCGTCTGCTGCAGCCGTTCGGTAAAGCTGTCGGTCACTGTGCTCCCTGTGACGGTTCGGCTGATGACGCCGCCGGCTCGTCGATCTTCAGGTACGTGGCGAGCAGCGCTTCCAGAAGTGCGCGGGCGCCGCCGACGTCGGCGGCCTCGAGGCGGTCGAGCACCTCGTGTCTCATGGCAGGAGGCATGACCGGGCCGTCAGCCACAGGATTGTAGAAACGCCCGAGCTCGAGGAGCAGACGCTTCACGCGCGGCGTGTCATCCAGATGCTCCAGCGCCTCGCGCATCATCCGTACCTCGTCGTCTTCCCGCTTTCGGAGCCTGCCGCGACGGAACACGAGCCGTTCGCCCGCGTCCTCGTCCCGCCGGCAAGAAGGGGGCCCGTCCATCGGCGGGATTGTATCGTGGGACGCCGGCTGTGAAATCATCTGGCACGGCAAAGATGAAAGCGCTGATCCGCGACAGATACGGGCTGCCCGATGTCCTGGAAGTCCGCGAGATCGAGCGTCCTGTCCCGCGGCCGGACGAGGTTCTCCTGCGCGTGTACGCCGCCTCGATCAACGACTGGGACTGGGGACTGCTTCAGGGCCCAACGCTTCCGTTCATGCGCACTCCGCCAAAGCCGATTCTTGGCTCTGACGTGGCCGGTCGGGTCATAGGACTGGGCAGCGGCGTACGGCGCTTTCGAGTTGGCGACGCCGTTTATGGGGACTTGTCTCGCATGGGGCCTCACGGCTGGGGCGGCTTTGCCGAGTATGTCTGCGCTCGCGAACGCTCGCTTGTCCCGAAGCCGGCTCGCATGACCTTTGTGCAGGCTGCGGCGCTGCCCCAGGCCGGCCAGCTCGCCGTGCAGGGTCTTTTTGCGGCCGGACCGCTCAAGCCGGGTCAGACGATCCTGATCAATGGAGCTGGCGGCGGCGTGGGCACGATCGGCGTGCAGATCGCGAAGGCGCAAGGCGCCGAGGTGACCGGCGTCGACAGCGCGG
>Ga0247825_10000512_pt1 | contig 24645 bp, 25 predicted proteins | sample 13C_Vanillin_Day_FD_194413 | JGI IMG/M metagenome (GOLD analysis project Ga0247825, IMG submission 194413) | Soil microbial communities from agricultural site in Penn Yan, New York, United States - 13C_Vanillin_Day48 | ecosystem: Environmental > Terrestrial > Soil > Agricultural land | place...
GCCATGAGCGATTCGGTACCCTTGTGCACGTAGCCGAGCCGTTCCTCCAGGCGCACCACGGTCTCCCCGTTCGCGGTGAAGCGGAAATGCCCCGGCTCGATGATGCCGGCGTGGACCGGACCGACGGGAATCTGGTGCAGGCTGTGGCCCTCGGAGGGCAGGAAGGCATACTGCCGCCCGCGCGAGCCCTGCGCCGCGCCGAGCGGATGCGCGGATCCCCAGCGGCCGTGGTCCAGCCACGGCCGGGAATCTTCGAGCCCTTCGGGCTCCAGTCCCAGCAGGTCGCGCATCGCCCGCTCGAGGCGAATGGCGGGAGCGTGCACGCGCCCGACCGACGGAAAGCGGTTGCCATCGCGGGCAACGCTCAGCACGGCGCACTGCGCCGTCGCCGCCTCGAGCACCGCCATGTGCGCGAAGCCCCGATCGCCCGACGAATCGCCCCACGCATCTCCCCACAAAGCGAGCAGGGACCACTCGCCGGCCTGCAGCCGCCCGGCGGCCTGCTGCCAGGCGCTGCGGCTGACGATCGCGCGCGGCCAGGGCGCGTGCCGCGGCACCGGCTCGCCGCTAGAGAGGAGGTCGTTCAGCGCCGCCATGCCGTCAGCTCAGCCGGCTCGCGACGTGCTGGAACCACGCGACCAGCGCCGGCGGCAGCCACACGCCCGCGGCGAGGACGATGGCGAGGTGCGCGAAAACGGGAATGTACGAGGCGCGCGAAGGCGCGCTCGGGCCGTGCGGCTCGCCGAACACCAGGCCGTTCAGCCGCAGGATGAGCGCGCCGAGCGCGACCAGGATGCTCAGGCCGAGCGCCACGGCGAGGGCGGGCTCGCGGGCGAAGGTGGTGGTGATGATGAGGAATTCGCTCATGAAGATTCCGGTGGGCGGCAGCCCGGCGATCGCCACCACCCCGAGCACGAGGCCCCAGCCGAGCACCGGATGCGACACCGTCAGCCCGCGGATGTCGGGCATGCGCTGCGTGCCCTTGGCCTGGGCGATGTGGCCGACGCAGAAGAAGATCGCCGACTTGGTGAGGCTGTGCAGCGTCATGTGCAGCAGCCCGGCGAAATTCGCGAGCGGCCCGCCCATGCCGAAGGCGAAGGTGATGATGCCCATGTGCTCGATGGAGGAGTAGGCGAACAGCCGCTTGATGTCCTGGCGCCGGTAGAGCATGAGCGAGGCGAAGATCACCGACAGCAGGCCCAGCGACACCATCAGGGGGCCGGGCGCGAGCGCCTGCGGGTTGGCCGACATGATGGTCTTGAAGCGCAGCACGGCGAAGAGCGCGACGTTGAGCAGCAGCCCCGAGAGCACGGCGGAAATCGGCGTCGGGCCCTCGGCATGCGCGTCGGGCAGCCAGGCATGCAGCGGCACCAGGCCCACCTTCGTGCCGTAGCCGAGCAGCAGGAAGACGAACGCCAGGTTGAGCAGCGCCGGGTCGAACCTGGCGGCGTGCTCGACGAGCGCGCTCCAGGCCATGGCATCGAGGCCCTCGCCCAGGGTGGCGTGCGCCGCGAGGTAGACGAGGATGGTCCCGAAGAGCGCAAGCGCGATGCCGACGCTGCCCAGCAGGAAGTATTTCCAGGCCGCTTCGAGCGCGGCGGGCGTGCGGTAGATCCCCACCATCAGGACGGTGGTGAGCGTGGCGAGCTCGATCGCCACCCACATCAGGCCGATGTTGTTCGAGAGCAGGGCGAGGTTCATGCCGAACATGAGGATCTGGTACATCGCGTGGTAGAAGCGCAGGTAGAGCGGCGTCAGCCGGCCGATCTCCAGCTCGTGGGCGATGTAGCTCGCGCTGAACACGCTGGTCGTGAACCCGACGAAGGTGCTGAGCACGATGAAGACGACGTTGAGGTCGTCGACGATCAGGTAGCGCCCGGGCGCCGGGCGCTCGACGAAGAGCACGGCGGCGCACGCGAGCGTCAGGAACGCGGCGAGCATGTTGAGACGCGCCGTCGTGCGGTCATCGGGAAGGAGCGCGAGCAGGGCCGCGCTGACGCCGGGAATAATGAGGACCGCGGCCACGAACCAGGCGCCGTAGCCGGTCATGGCTGCTCCCCGCGGTGCTCGTGCAGCTCGTGGATGTCCACCGTCTCGAAGCGCTCGCGGATACGGAAGAGGAACACGCCGATCACGATCAGCGCCACCAGGATGGAGAAGGCGACGCTGATCTCCACCACCAGCGGCATGCCCTTGGCGCCGGTCGCGGCGAGGATGAGGCCGTTCTCGATGGACATGAAGCCGATCACCTGGCTCACGGCATTGCGCCGCGAGATCATCATGAGCAGGCCGAGCAGGACCACCGAGAGGGCGAACGCCAGGTCCTCGCGGGCGAGCGTTCCCGCCGCGGCGGTGATCGGCAGCATCACCATGATCGACAGCGCTACCAGGCCGATGCCGGCGAGCATCGTCTGCCCGACGCCGACCACCGGCTCGATCGTGCGGTGGATGCCCAGGCGCACGATGATGCGATGCAACGCCGTGGGAATGACGATGGCCTTGACGAGGAGCGCGATCGAGGCGGTGATGTAGAGGTGCGGCGCGTGCTGGATATACGCCTGCCAGGCGACCGAGAGCGAGACGACGAGGGCGTGGAGGGCAAAGGTGTTCACCAGGCCGGACATGCGGTCCTGGTAGAGCAGCATGAAGCTGACGAGGACCAGCCCGCCGGCGAAGAGGTGGGCGACGTCGAGCGCGATCTGGTCCATCACTTGACCTGGGAAACGAACAGGAGCAGCGCGGCCAGGAAGCCCAGCATGAGCGCCGCGCCGAGGAAGTCGGGGACCCGGAAGACGCGCATTTTCGCGATGGCGGTCTCGAACACCGCCAGCACGAGCCCGCCGCCGGCGAGCTTCACCACGTACATGCCGGCGCCGACGAGGTAGGCCTCGAAGCCCTGGCCGGACACCGCGACCCCCCAGGGGAAGAAGACGCAGGAGATGATCGAGAGGTACAGCAGCAGCTTCAGGTACGACGCGGCCTCGATCAGCGCCAGGTGGCGTCCCGAGTACTCGAGGATCATCGCCTCGTGCACCATGGTCAGCTCGAGGTGCGTCGCCGGGTTGTCGATCGGAATGCGCGCGTTCTCCGCGATCGCCACCATCACCAGCGCGACGAGCGCCAGGGCGAGCGAGATGCGCAGCCCGGTCTCGGGGCCCTGCAGCGACGCGGCGATGGACGAGAGCTGCGTCGAGCCCGCGAGCAGCGAAAGGGTGAACACCGCCATCAGCATGGCCGGCTCGGCGAGCGAAGCGATCATCATCTCCCGGCTCGAGCCGATGCCGCCGAAGCTCGTGCCGACGTCGAGGCCGGCGAGGGCGAGCATGAAGCGCGCGCTGCCGAGCAGGGCGACGATGGCGATCACGTCGGCCGCGTAGCTGAAGAGGAGACCCGTGGCGAAGGTGGGAACGAGCGCGGCGGCGACCCAGGTGGTGCCGAAGACGAGGTAGGGCGCGGCGCGGAATACCCAGGACGCGGACGCCGCGACCACCGCTTCCTTGCGCACCAGCCGCAGCAGGTCGCGATAGGGCTGCAGGACCGGCGGACCCTGCCGGCGCAGGAGGTGCGCCTTGACCTTGCGCACGTACCCGGTCAGCAGCGGCGCGAGCGCCAGCACGATCAGCATCTGGCAGAGCTGGACGAGGAGTCCGAGGATCACTGCCATATGGCGAGGATCGCAAGCAGCACGACGAGCGCAGCGAACACCAGCGTGAGATAGCCGCGGATGGTCATGAACTGCACCCGGTTCAGCTTCTCGGCGGCGAAGCCGACGAGGGCCGCCGCGGGCAGGTACAGCGTTTCCCACAACAGGTCGCGCAGCTCGACGTGCAGCCGCGCCGCCCTGGCGTCGCCCGGCGCCGGCATGTCGACGTCTTCGCGGGCGCGGAAGACGACCGTGCCGAAGACCCGGCGGATCGGCTGCGAGAAGCTGCCCGCGGTGTATTGCGTGGCCGGGCTCGCATCGGGAAAGCCGCAGTCCCAGGCGTCGGATCTGCGCGTCAGGTTCGAGGCCCAGCGATGGATGACCTCGGCGGCCAGCCCCGCCGATGCGGCGATGAAAGCGAGCAGCAGCAGCCCGTTGTAGGAGCTGCGGCTCTCCTCGATGGGAACGATGGTGAGCCACTCCAGGCCTTGCCGGGACGGCAGGCTGTCGCCGACCAGCGCGTGGGTGACGCTCGCGAGAGCGTCGATGAAATAGGCCGGCAGGATTCCCGCGATCAGGCACAGCGCCACGAGCGCGTACATCGCCACGAGGGAGGCCGCATCGACTTCCCCGGCCGTGCGCGCCGCTTCCGTCCGGGGGCGTCCAAGGAACGTGATGCCGAACGCCTTGACGAAGCAGGCCGCCGCGAGCGCGGCCGAAAGCGCGAGCATCGCGCCGACCGCGGGCACCAGGAACTTGAGCAGCCACTGGGGCAGGGCGGGGCTGAGAAGGATCGCCTGGAAGGTGAGCCACTCCGAAGCGAAGCCGTTGAACGGCGGCAGCGCGGAGATCGCCGCCGAGCCGACCAGGAACGCGAAGGCCGTGTACGGCATGCGATGGATCAGGCCGCCGAGCTTCTCCATGTCCCGCTCGCCCGTGGCCGTCAGCACCGCGCCGGCGCCGTAGAAGAGCAGGCTCTTGAACACGCTGTGGTTGAAGACGTGGAAGAGCGCCGCGGTGAGGCCGAGCGCGGCGGCGGCCGGCATGGCGTTCGCCTCGAAGGCCAGCGCGAGCCCCAGCCCGATGAAGATGATGCCGATGTTCTCCACCGTGTGGTAGGCGAGCAGGCGCTTGAGGTCATGCTCCATCAGCGCATGCAGGACGCCCAGCACGGCCGTCATCCCGCCGAGCAGGATCACCAGGGCGCCCCACCACCAGAGGGGCGGGCCGAGGAGATCGAGCACGATGCGCGCAAAGCCGTAGACGGCGACCTTGGTCATGACGCCGCTCATCAGCGCGGAGACATGGCTCGGCGCCGCGGGGTGGGCAAGGGGCAGCCAAACGTGAAGCGGCACGAGGCCGGCCTTGGAGCCGGCGCCGACGAGCACCAGGGCGAGAACGACGGCCGACACCTCGGCGGAAGCCGTGGCGCTGCGAATGGACTCGAACGCGTAGCCGCCTGCCGACCCGGCGAGCAGGCCGAAGGCGAGAAGAAGCGCCAGCGTGCCGAAGCTCGCCATGAGGAGGTACACATAGCCGGCCGCCGCGTTGCCCGGTCGCCGATGGTGCGCCATCACCAGCGCCCACGAGGAGAGCGACATGAACTCCCAGGAAAAGAGGAAGGTGAACGCATCGTCGGCGAGCACGACGAGGTTCATGCCGGCGAGGAAGGCCGGGAAGAAGGGCAGCACGCGGGCCGGGGCTTCCTCGTGCCGGCCGTAGCCCAGGCCGTACAGGCTCGCGGTCAGCCCGCCCAGGTTGGCGACGACCAGGAACAGCGCCGCCAGTGCGTCGATGCGGAAATGCGCGCCGAGCCACGGCAGTCCGAGGGGAAGCGTCAGCGCTTCGGAGCGCGCGCCGCCGTGGAGAAGGAAGGAAGCGCCGATGAAAAGCGCAACGGCCGAAACGAGGAGGGCGACCGCGTAGACCGCGGCGGTTGCCGCCTTATGGCGTGCTGCAGCCACCCCGCAAACGCCCGTCGCGAGGAGCGCGGCGATGCACCACAAGAGGGCTGCCACGGCCACGGTGCTATTATTTCATACTCATTTCATTAACATATCCATTTCCATGGAAAACCGCACTGCGCGCCTGACGCTGCTCATCGACCCGCGCAAGAAGAAGATCTTCGAGGAGATCTGCGCCCTCCACGACGTGACGCCCTCGCAGGTGGTGCGCAAGCTCATCCGGCAGTGGATCATCGAGAATGCCGCCGGCCGCGAGCTGCCGCCGTGGCTGCTGCGCGCCTCGGGCGAGCGCTGATCATCGCGGTGGATAGGGAAGCTGCCCTGTGAGCCTCGGGGTGGAGGCGATTCTCGTTGTCGTGGCCGCATGGCTGGTGCTGGGCCTTGCCGGCCTTTTCGCGCTGCACCGCTTCTGGTTCGTGGCGCGCGTGCTGTTCCCGGCAGGCGGCGCCCTTGCGCTCGCGCTGGCCGCAATCGCGCTCGCCGGGCTGCGCGCACCCGCCGAGAGCATCGTCCTGCCGATCGGCCTGCCGAACCTGCCGTTTCACTTCCGGCTCGACAGCCTCTCGGCGTTCTTCATCCTGGCCATCGCCGCGGTCGCGGCCGGCGTGTCCGCCTTCGCCGCCGGCTACTTCCGCAGGGGCGAGGGCACGCCCCCGGGCCTGCTGTGCCTGCAGTACCACGTCTTCCTCGCCAGCATGGTGCTGGTGGTGCTCGCCGACGACGCCTACGCCTTCATGGTGATGTGGGAAACGATGGCGCTGTCGTCGTTCTTCCTCGTGACGACCAACCACCGCATTCCCGAGATCCGCAACGCCGGCTACCTGTACCTGCTGATCGCGCACATCGGGGCGATCGGCATCCTCCTGTGCTTCGGCGTGCTGCAGGCCGACACCGGCGACTACACGTTCGCGAACATGCGCATCCAGCAGCTCGCGCCGTTCTGGGCCTCGGTGGCGTTCCTCCTGGCGCTGTTCGGCTTCGGCGCCAAGGCCGGCATCCTGCCGCTGCACGTGTGGCTGCCGGAAGCGCATCCCGCGGCGCCCTCGCCGGTGTCCGCGCTCATGAGCGGCGTGATGCTGAAGACCGCGGTCTACGGTTTCCTGCGCATCACCTACGACCTGATGCCCACGCAGTTCTGGTGGTGGGGCGTATTGGTGCTCGCGGTGGGCCTCGCCACGGCGCTCTTCGGCGTCGTCTTCGCGGCGGTCCAGGTCGACATGAAGCGTCTGCTCGCCTACTCGTCGATCGAGAACATCGGCTTGCTCTTCGCCGGCATCGGCCTCGCCATCCTCTTCTCGTCGTTCGGCATGCAGCCGATGGCGGCGCTGGCGCTGACGGCCGCGCTGTACCACGTGCTGGCCCACGCGTTCTTCAAGAGCCTGCTGTTCCTCGGCACCGGCGCCGTGCTGCACGCGACGAGCGAGCGCAGCCTCGGCAAGCTGGGCGGCCTCATCCGCACCATGCCCTGGGTGGCGTGGATTTCGCTGGTCGGCGCCCTGGCGAGCGCCGGACTGCCGCCGTTCGGCGGCTTCGTCTCGGAGTGGCTGCTGCTGCAGAGCTTCCTCTTCGCGCCGAGCCTGCCGACCTCGTTCCTGAACATGCTCGTGCCGGCCGTGGCGGCGCTGATCGCGCTGGTCGCGGCGCTCGCCGGCTATACGATGGTGAAGTTCTTCGGCGTCATCTTCCTCGGGCAGCCGCGCGAGGAGAAGCTCGCGCACGCGCACGATGCCGGCGGCTGGGAGCGCATCGGCATGGTGTGGCTCGCCGGCGCCTCGGTGCTCCTCGGGGTGCTGCCGGTGCAGGTGATCGCGCTGATCGACGCGGTCACGCAGCAGCTGGTCGGCACCGGCCTCGGCCCGGTGGTTTCCCGCAGCGGGTGGCTGCTCGTGCCGGTGGACATCGAGCGCGCGAGCTATGGGCCGGCGATCTTCCTCGCCGGCGTCGCGCTCGGGTTCGGCCTGGCGTACGCGTTCGTGCGGCAGCTCTACCACGGGCGCACGCGGCGCGCCGCGCCCTGGGATTGCGGCTATCCGTGGCAGACCCCGCGCATGCAGGACAGCGCCGAAGGCTTCGGGCAGCCGATCCGGCAGATTTTCGAGCCGCTGCTGCGCGTGCGGCGCGAGCTGCCGCGCGCGGCAGACGCGCAGCCGCGCTACCGCGTGAGCGTCGGCGATCATTTCTGGCACTGGATCTACCAGCCGGTCGCGCTCGTCGTCGAGCGGGCGGCGGGCATCGTCGGGCTGCTGCAGCAGGGCAGGATCGCGGTGTACCTGCTCTACAGCTTCCTGACGGTCATCGGCATCCTCGTCTGGGTGACGCGATGAGCCTCACCGGCATCGCCTCCCAGGTGCTCGAGATCGTGGCGGCGCTCGCGCTGGCGCCCCTGCTGTCGGGCTGGGTCGGCCAGTGCCGGGCCTGGCTGCAGAACAAGTCCGCGCCAAGCCTCCTGCAGCCCTACCGGACGCTGCACAAGCTCTTCAACAAGGACTCGGTGCTGGCCGATCGCGCCTCGAGCCTTTTCCGCGCCGCGCCCTACATCGTCTTCGGCTGCATGGCGCTCGCCTGCGGCATCGTGCCGACGCTTTCGACGGAGCTGCCGCTGTCGCCGGCGGCGGACGCGATCGCCCTGGTCGGGCTGTTCGCGCTGGCGCGCGTCTTCATCTCGCTCGCGGCGATGGACGTCGGCACCGCCTTCGGCACGCTCGGCGCGAGGCGCGAGATGCTGATCGGCTTCCTGGCGGAGCCGGCGCTGCTGATGGTGCTGTTCACCGCGTCCCTGATCTCGCAGTCCACCTCGCTCACCACCATCGTCGAGACGCTGGCCCACCGGGAGCTCGCCATCTATCCGAGCCTGGCGCTCGCCGGCGTCGCGTTCACCATCGTCTCGCTCGCCGAGAACGCGCGCGTGCCGGTGGACAATCCCGCCACCCACCTCGAGCTGACGATGATCCACGAGGCGCTGATCCTGGAGTACTCCGGCCGGCACCTGGCGCTGCTCGAATGGGCGGCCGCCCTGAAGCTCTTCGCCTACTCGGCGATCGGCCTCGCGCTGTTCTTCCCCTGGGGCGTGGCCGAGGCGGAATCCCCCCTCGCGCTGCTGCTCGCGGCTCCGGTGCTCGTGCTCAAGCTGGGCGTCGGCGGAGCGCTCCTCGCGGCGCTGGAAACCGTCAGCGCCAAGATGCGCATTTTCCGCGTGCCCGAATTCCTCGCCACCGCCTTCCTGCTTGCCGTCATGGCGATGCTGACGCGCATTCTCCTCGGAGCCTAGCCAGATGAGCTCGCTCGCCGGCCAGTTGATCAACTTCTTCGCCGTGGTGCTGCTGCTGCTCGCGTTCGGGATGATCTCCCAGCGGCGCGTGCTGTCGCTGATCCATTTCTTCACCATGCAGGGCATCGCGCTGGTGGCCGCGACCGTGGTCGTCGCCTACGCGACGGGCCAGTCCCACCTCTACGTTTCCGCGGGCATCACCCTGGTGCTGAAGGTGTTCCTGATCCCGTGGCTGCTGCACCGGGTCATCGACCGCCTCGGCGTGCGCTGGGACGTCGAGACGCTGATCAACATCCCGACCACGATGCTGATCGGCATCGTCCTGGTCATCTTCTCGTTCAACCTCGCGGCGCCGATCTCGGAGCTCTCGAGCAGCATCGCGCGCGGCACGCTGGGCATCGCGCTCGCCTGCGTGCTGCTGTCGTTCATGATGATGATCACCCGCTCCAAGGCCGTGCCCCAGGTGATCGGCTTCCTGTCGATGGAGAACGGCCTGTTCTTCGCCGCCACCGCCGCGACCTACGGCATGCCGATGGTGGTGGAGCTCGGCATCGCGCTCGACGTGCTGGTCGGCATCCTGATCCTGGGCGTGTTCATGTTCCACATCCGCGAGCAGTTCGACAGCCTCGACATCCGCCACCTCGAAAAGCTGAAGGAAGAATGATCGACGCCCTGTTCCTGGTCCTCGGCATTCCGCTCCTCGGCGCCGCCGTGCTCGGGCTCACCGGGCACCGCGATTTCGCGCGCGACATCAACGCGGCGTTCAGCCTGGGCACGCTGATCGCCGCCGGCGCGCTCACCGCCCGCGTCATCTCCGAGGGGCCGATCTTCGCGTGGGACCGGGAGTTCTTCGTCGATCCGCTCAACGTCTTCCTGGTGACGCTGACCGCGTTCGTCGCCTTCACCACGGCGCTCTTTTCCCGTCCCTACATGCAGGTCGAGAAAGAGCACGGCAAGATGACGCCGAACCGCCTGCGCCTGTACCACAGCATGTACCAGCTCTTCAGCTTCACCATGCTGCTCGCGCTTCTCACCAACAACATGGGCATCCTGTGGGTGGCGATGGAGGCGGCGACGCTGACCACGGTGCTGCTGGTGAGCGTCTATCGCACGGCGGCGAGCCTGGAGGCCGCCTGGAAGTACTTCATCCTCTGCGGCGTGGGGATCGCCCAGGCGCTCTTCGGCACGGTGCTCCTGTACATGGCGGCCGAGAAAGTCGTCGGCGCCGAGGGCGGCGCGCTGCTCTGGACGCACCTCGACGCCGTGAAGGGCCAGCTCGACCCGCGCATCATCACGCTCGCGTTCGCCTTTCTTTTCATCGGCTACGGCACGAAAGTCGGCCTCGTGCCGGTGCACAACTGGCTGCCCGATGCGCACGCCGAGGGCCCGACCCCGGTGTCCGCTGTCCTCTCGGGCCTGCTGCTCAACGTGGCGCTCTACGCGATCCTGCGCTGCAAGGTGCTCACCGACGGCGCGCTGCAGGGCCCGCTCGCCGGGCAGCTCATGATCGGCTTCGGCCTGCTTTCCGTGGTCGCGGCGGCGTTCTTCATTTCCCGCCAGCGCGACGCCAAGCGGATGTTCGCCTACTCGTCGATCGAGCACATGGGGCTGATGACGTTCGCCTTCGGCGTCGGCGGCCCGGTCGCCACGTACGCGGGCCTGCTGCACATGACGGTGCACTCGCTCATCAAGTCGGCGATCTTCTTCGCCGTCGGCCACGCCTCGCAGAAGGCGGGCACGCAGATCATGCAGGAGATCCGCGGCCTGATCCGCGTGAGCCCGATGGTCGGCTGGGGCCTGATGCTGGGCACGCTCGCCATCCTCGGCATGCCGCCCTTCGGCGTCTTCGCGAGCGAGTTCCTGATCCTCACCACGGCGATGCGCGAGCAGCCCTGGGCGACGCCGTTCCTGCTGCTCGCGCTCGGCGTCGCTTTCGCCTCCATGTTCGGCCGGGTGCAGCCCATGGTATTCGGCGAGACGGCGCTCAAGCCGCTGCCCCACCAGCCGGCGGCCATCCCGGTCTTCATTCACCTCGGCCTCGGGCTGATGCTCGGCCTGTACATCCCGCCGTACCTCGACGAGTGGTACCGCCAGGCCGCCCGCATGGTGGCGGGCTGAAGCGATGCAGATCCCCGGATTGAAGCTGCAGGTGGAGCCGGTGCGCTCGCCGTTGCCGGTGTTCCGCGGCAGCGTCCACGCGCAGGGGTGGGAGCAGGCGGCACGGGCGGTGCTCGCGGCGCACGGCCGGCTCGTATCGACGTGGGGCGCGCCGGCCGGCGGGGGCGGCGCGGCGTTCACCGTCTCGGCGGCGTACGCCCTGCCGGCCGGGCTCTTCTGGCTGCAGCTGCCGCTCGAGGCCGGGCACAGCTACCCGGACCTGGCACCGCACTTTCCCTGTGCCGGGCGAATGCAGCGGGCCACCGCGGACCTCGTCGGCTTACGGGCGCAGGCCGCGGCCGACAGCCGCGGCTGGCTCAACCACGGCGTGTGGCCGGAGAGCTTCCATCCGCTGCGGCGGGACTGCGCCGTGCCGGAGCGTTTCGGCGCGGCGCAGCCCTACGCGTTCGTGCCGGTGCAAGGCGACGGCGTGCACGAGATCCCCGTCGGCCCGGTGCACGCGGGCATCATCGAGCCGGGACACTTCCGCTTCTCCATCGTCGGAGAGAAGGTGCTGCGCCTCGAGGCGCGCCTGGGCTATACCCACAAGGGCATCGAGAAGCGGTTCACCCAGCTGCCGCCGCTCGCCGCGCACCGGCTGGCCGGCCGCGTGTGCGGGGATTCCACGGTCGCCTACGCCTGGGCGTACTGCATGGCGCTCGAGTCTGCGGCGGGCCTGCGCCCGCCGGCTCGCGCCGCCTGGCTGCGCGCGCTGCTGCTCGAGCGCGAGCGGATCGCCAACCACCTCGGCGACCTCGGGGCGCTCGGCAACGACGCCGGGCTCGCCTTCGGCCTGGCGCAGTTCTCGCGGCTGCGCGAGGACTGGCTGCGCGCCTCGCTCGAGCTCTTCGGGCACCGCTTCATGATGGACGCGACCGTGCCGGGTGGCGTCGCCGCCGACCTTGGAGCGGCCGGCGTCGAGCGCCTGCTGCGCCAGTGCGACGACGTGGAACGCGAGGTGCGGCGGCTGCGCGAGATCTACGACGAGCATCCCGGCCTGCAGGACCGGTTCATCAACGCCGGAAAGGTGGCGCCCGATCTCGCCAGGGCGCTCGGGCTCACGGGGCTGGCGGGCCGGGCGAGCGCCCAGGCGGTCGACCTGCGCTGCAAGCCGTCGTGGCCGCCGTATGACGCCCTCGAGGTGCGCATGGCCACGCACAAGAACGGCGACGTGGCGGCGCGGGTGACCGTGCGCTTCGAGGAAACCCTGGAGTCGCTGCGGCTGATCCGCGCCATCTGCGCGACGCTGCCGCGCGGACCCGTCCGCGCGGAGCTCGCGCCGCCGGCTGGCGCGGCCGCGGGCGCCGGCTGGATCGAAGGCTGGCGAGGCGAAATCCTGGTCGCGCTCGAGCTTGACGGCAGCGGCGCCATCGCGCGCTGCCACTGCCACGACCCGTCGTGGCAGAACTGGCCGGTGATCGAGCACGCCGTGATGGACAACATCGTCCCGGACTTCCCGCTCATCAACAAGTCGTTCAACCTGGCGTACTCGGGGCACGATCTCTGATGTGGAAGATCCTCAGGCAGATTGCGCGCACCGGCATCCGCACCGAGCCGGCGCCCGACCGCGGCGAGGCGCCGCGCGCGGAGGTCGAGCGCATTCACCGCGAGCTCCTCGACATCCTGGGCCAGGCATTGACCATCCGGCAGGTCGATCCCGGCTCGTGCAACGGCTGCGAGCTGGAAATCCACGCGCTCGGCAATCCCTACTACAACCTGGAGGGCCTGGGCATCAAGTTCGTCGCGAGCCCGCGCCATGCGGACCTGCTGCTGGTGACCGGGCCGGTATCGCGAAACATGGAAATGGCGCTCAAGCGCACCTACGACGCGACCCCCGAGCCCAAGCTCGTGGTCGCGGTGGGTGATTGCGGCCGCGACGGCGGCATCTTCGGCGAAAGCTACGCCACGTGCGGCGGTGTAGCGAAGGTCATTCCCGTGGACGTTTCCGTGCCCGGGTGCCCGCCGCCGCCGCTCGAGATCCTGCGCGGCATCCTCACCGCGGTCCGCCGCGGCCGGAAGGCGCCGGCCTAACGCCCGGGCTCGGGCGGCGGCGGCGCGACCAGCGGGCTCAAGGGCGGCAGCGAGGTCTCGCCGGCACTCTGGCTTCCCACGCCGTAGGCCGGCGAGATCACGGCCTGGACCGTCCTTCGCATCTGCTCGCTCGACGGGTTGGGCTGGCCCAGCGCAATGAGGTTCTGTCGCGCGAACTCGACCTGCCGCAATGCCTCGGCAGGCGGTAGATGCGCGAGCAGGGCCTGCAGCTCCGGCGCGAGCCGGGCGAACGCCGCCTCGGCGGGCGAGGGTTGCTGCGCGTAAGCCGGGATCGCGAGGAAAACAGCCAGGAGGAGGGCGAGCCGCATATCGATAAGAGTATCGGCCATGAGAATAGTGCCGCAATAGAATCGGCTGTCATGCAACGGGTGAAGGTCGTCGATTCGCATACCGGCGGGGAGCCGACCCGGGTCGTCGTCTCGGGCGGCCCGGACCTCGGCCCGGGTACGCTCGCCGAGCGCCGCCGCCGCTTCGAGCGCGAGTTCGACCGCTACCGCTCCGCGATCATCAACGAGCCGCGCGGCTCGGAGGTCATTGTCGGCGCGCTGCTCGTCGAGCCGCAGGACAGGAGCTGCGCGGCGGGCGTCATCTTCTTCAACAACGTCGGTACCATCGGCATGTGCGGGCACGGCAGCATCGGGCTCGCCGCCACGCTCGCGCACCTGGGCCGCATGCAGCCGGGCGAGCACCGCTTCGAGACCCCGGTCGGCATCGTCGCGGTGACGCTGCGCGACAACGGCGAGGTCACGGTGGCGAACGTGCCGAGCTGGCGCAGCCACAAGGCCGTGCCGGTGGATGTTCCCGGCATCGGCCAGGTCACCGGCGACATCGCCTGGGGCGGCAACTGGTTCTACCTGGTGGATTGGAATCGGACCGCGCTGACGCTGCAGAACACTGAGACTCTTTCGGAAGAAGCTTGGAAAATCAGAAAAGCGCTCAATGCGCAGGGCCATCCCGACGTCGACCATGTCGAGCTGGTGGGAGCGCCGGTCGCTGCCGGATCGAGCGCGCGCAATTTCGTGCTCTGCCCGGGCAAGGCCTACGACCGCTCGCCCTGCGGCACCGGCACGAGCGCCAAGCTCGCCTGCCTCGCCGCCGACGGCAAGCTCGCCGAAGGCGCGCCCTGGGTGCAGGAGAGCATCCTCGGCAGCACCTTCTCCGCCTCGTACCACTGGCTCGATCGCGCGAGCGGCAAGGTGGCGCCGCTCATCACCGGGCGCGCGTACGTGAACGCGGAGAGCACGCTCCTCATCGACGAGCGCGACCCGTTCGCCTGGGGCATCCGGTGAGCGGCACGCTGTGCCTCACCTTCGACAACATGGGGGCGGCGCGCGACATCGCGGAGGGAAGGGCGAGCAACCCCGACCCCAACGAGCCGGGGCTGGCGATCGGCTACCCGCGGCTGCTCGGCCTGCTCGATGAGCTGGAGCTGCGCGGCACGTTTTTCATCGAGGGCTGGAACGGCCTGCACCACCCCGAGCGCGTGCAGGAGCTCGCGGCGCGCGGCCACGAGGTCGCTCTGCACGGCTGGGTGCACGAGAAGTTCGGTTCGCTCGACAAGGCGCGCGCCGAGCAGCTCCTCTACGACGGCACTGCGTCCCTCGAGCGCATCGGCCTTCGCCCGAAAGGCTTCCGCGCGCCCGGCGGCTTGCGCGGCAAGCACACCGTGCCGGTGCTGCAGGCGCTCGGCTTCCGCTACGACTCGAGCACCGACCCGGACGATCGCTCGACGCAGCCGGCGCTGCTCGCGCCCGGCGTCGCGCACATTCCCTGGCGCTGGGAGATGGTGGATTCGGTGCAGTACCTGCGCCACCCCGTGCGCCCGCGCACGCCGGGGGAATTGGAAGCGCTTTGGAAGAAGAACCTGGACGAGGCGATCCAGGCTCAAGACACCATTACTGTCGTGATCCACGCGTTCGTCAGCGGGGTCGACGAGGAGCGCCTGGCGGTGGTACGGCGCCTGCTCGCCTACGCACGCGAACGCATGGAAGTCGTCAACGCCGGCACGCTCGCAGAGCGGGTCCTTAACGGAGGAGGAGCAGGATGAAACGGATTATCGGATTGGCCTTTCTCGTTTTTGCTTTTCATGTAAATGCGCAATCCTGGCCGTCGAAGCCGGTGCGCATCATCGTCGCGTTCGCGCCGGGCGGCTCGCTCGACTTCACCACGCGCGCCATCGGCGATCGCATGTCGCAGGACCTCGGCCAGCCGGTGGTGGTCGAGAACCGCCCGGGCGCCAACGGCAACGTCGGCGCGAGCTTCGTCGCCAAGCAGCCCGCCGATGGCTACACGGTGCTCTCGTCGGCCGACGCGCTGCTCTCCAGCGCGCACCTCTACAAGCTGGACTACGACGCGCTCAAGGACCTCGCGCCGGTGATCCAGTTCACGCGCCAGCCGCTGGTGCTCGCGGTGCATCCCTCGCTCGGCGTGTCGAGCGTCGCCGAGCTCATCGCCGCGGCGAAGAAGAAGCCCGGCATGGGCTACGCCACGTCGGGCGCCGGCTCGGGACAGCACATCCTGGGGGAGTGGTTCGCCAAGCTCGCCGGCATCGAGCTCACGCATGTCCCCTACAAGGGCGGCGGGCAGGCGATCGTCGACCTCGTCGGCGGGCAGGTGCAGATCGGCTCGCTCGGCAACACGCCGGTGATCCCGCACGCGCGCGCCGGCAAGCTGAAGATCATCGCGCAGAGCACGGCGAGACGCTCGGCCTCGCTACCCGACGTGCCGACCTACGAGGAGTCGGGGCTCAAGGGCATGGTGCTCGACCAGTGGCTGGGGCTGCTCGTGCCCGCCGGCACGCCGCGCGAGGTGATCGAGCGCTTCAATGCCTCGGCGGCGAAGGCGCTCAAGGACCCCGCGGTGCGCGACAAGCTCGCGGCGCAGGGCCTCGAGGTGGTCGCCCACTCGGTCGGGGAGTTCGAAAGGCAGTACCGCGGCGACTACGAGAAGTTCGGCAAGCTGATCCGCGAGCTGAAGATCACGCTGAACTGAGTATCCTGAACGATTTGTCAGCAAACAAGGGCCTGTCGGCGCGCATCTTGCTTCTTTGGAGCAGCAGTCACTCCAAAGGAGATTCCAGATGAAATTGAAGACCCTGATCGCGGCGTCGGTTGCCGCAGCGTTCGCCATGCCCGTCGCAGTGTGGGCCGCCGGCGACAAAGCCGACAAGGCCTCGTCCGGCGCGTCGAGCTCCACCACTCCGAGCACGTCGGGTTCGGCTGCTTCCGGAGCTTCCGGCTCCGCCGCTTCCGGCGCGTCCGAGTCCGGCGCGGAGAAGATGTTCCAGGCCTTGGACAAGGACAAGGACGGCTCCATCACCAAGGCCGAGGCGGAAGGCACGCCGCACGCCAAGGACTTCGCGACGCTGGACAAGGACAGCGACGGCAAGCTCTCGCGCGAGGAGCACGCCGCGGCGCCCGAGCACGCGGGCGAGAAGGCCGGGAGCGCCTCCGGCGCGACCAGCGGTGGCTCGACCTCGGGCAGCGGCGCCTCCCAGGGCCAGGGCTCGAGCAAGAAGTACTAGAGAAGCGCGCAGCGCCATCGGAAAGCCCCGCTACCGCGGGGCTTTCTGTTTTTACGCCGGGCGGCGCGGCACGACCAGATTGCCGACGTTGACCTGCACCGGCTCGCCGTTCTGGTTGTAGGTGGTGGTCCGCACCTTGACCAGGCCCTGGTCGGGGCGCGACTTCGAGGGACGCACTTCGAGGATCTCCGACTCGACCCACAGCTCGTCGCCGGGGCGAACCGGCCGCGGCCAGCGGAACTCGTCGAAGCCGGCGCCGACGATGCCGCCGGCGGGCTTCAGGTCGCTCTCGACCAGGAGCCTCATCGTCATCGCCGCGGTGTGCCAGCCGCTCGCGGCGAGCCCCTTGAAGATCGTCTCGCGCGCCGCGGCCTCGTCGAGGTGGAAAGGCTGCGGGTCGAATTCCGCGGCGAAGCTCTTCACGCGAGCGGCCTCCACGCGCAGTCGCGAGGCGCCGCGGTACTTCTGGCCGGGAGCGAAATCCTCGAAGTAGTGCTCGGCCACTAGCCGCGCAGCTTCTTCGTGCGGTGCAGCCGCGCGATCTCGTCCTCGCCCAGGGGCAGGCTCGCCTTGATGCGCAGGCTCTGCTGCCACTCGCGGGCGAAGTCGTGCTGCAGGTAGGCGTTGAGCCCGGCGGTGACGAGCATCGCGATCAGCGCGCCGGTGGCGGCGAGCGCCATGTCCTTGTGCGCGTCCCAGATGTCGCCCTGCGTGCCGAGGTAGGCGGCGCCGAGCTCCCCGCCGACGATCTCGGCCGCGCCCCACTCGACCAGCTCGAAGATCGCGGAAGTCGAGAGGGTGAAGTCGAGCGGCAGGAAGTAGCCCCAGAAGCCGCGCACGTCGGCGACGCGCAGGAAGAACTCGCGCAGCGGGTAGGCCATGAGCAAGCCGTAGAGGAAGTGCGCGAGGCGGTCGAAGTGGTTGCGCTCCCAGCCCATCGCCTCGTTGAGCGAGCCGCCGGTGAGCGCCATGACCCATTCGTCGTAGGGCACTTCGGCGTACGTATAGTGCGCGCCGACCTCGTGCAGGCAGAGGAAAAGGAAAATCAGCGTATAGGACACGCGCGAGAGCAGGAGCTTGCGGTGCGAGGCGGCGATGCCGATGGCGAAGGCGACCACCAGCGCATTCTCGAGCGCCCAGTCCTCGCGGTGTCTGGGCTCGAGGGCGAGCGCCACCCACAGCACCGCAAACAGCGCGCCGAGCAGCGCGAGGTACTTGCGGTGGGAAATCATGCCGCGCGCTCCGGGTTCGTCTTCGCCACGGCCCACAGGATAGCGGTCCCGGCGGCGCCGGCAAGCAGCGAGGCGAGGAACACGCCGATCTTCGCCGCGGCGAAGTCGGCCGGGTCGGCGAACGCCTTGGCCGCGATGTAGAGCGACATGGTGAAGCCGATGCCCGCGAGCGCCCCGGCGCCCAGGAGCTGCGCCCACGAGTAGGCGTCGGGCTTCGCCGCGATGCCCAGGCGCACCGCCGCCCAGGCGGCGGCGAACATCCCGAGCGGCTTGCCGACGACGAGGCCCAGGACGACGGCGGCAGCAAGTTTTCCGTCTACACCAACCATGTCTTTTATCGGTAAACCCGCGTTCGCCAGCGCGAAGATCGGCAGCACGAGGTAGCTCGACCAGGGCTCGGCCGCGCGCAGCAGCTTCGCGGCCGGCGACTCGATGCGGTCGTGGATCGCGTCGAGGCCGCGCAGCGTCGGCTCGGCGGGACGGTGGCCGAGCACGTCGTCCCCGGCGCGGCGCAGCTCGTGCTCGATGAGGATCTCCGCCTGCGCCATGAGCGCGCGCAGGTTGGGCGGCGGGCGCGTCGGCGTGACGGCGGCGAGGATCACCCCGGCGAGCGTGGCGTGCAGCCCCGAGGCGTGCAGGCAGGCCCACAGCACGACGCCGAGCACCGCGTAGGGCAGCGCGCGGTAGACGCCGTTCCTGTTCAACAAAATCAACAGGACAACAATGGCGATGGCGGCGGCTACGCTGGCCCAGTCGAGGCCGCTCGAGTAGAAGAGCGCCACGATGGCGATCGCCACGAGGTCGTCGACGATCACCGCGGCGGTGAGGAAAACGCGCAGCTCCACCGGCACGCGGCTGCCCAGGAGGGCGATGAGCGCGATGGCGAAGGCGGTGTCGGTGGTGGTCGGGATCGCCCATCCCGCTGCGAGCGGCGCGGGCGCGACGAGCAGGTAGAGCAGCGCCGGAAGCAGCATGCCGCCCGCGGCGGCGGCGAAAGGCAGCGCCGCGGCGCGGCGCGAGGCGAGCCGCCCGACGGTGAACTCGCGCTTGATCTCCAGCCCGACGACGAGGAAGAAGACGCTGAGCAGCCCGTCGTTGATCCATTCGCGCAGCGGCAGGAGGAACGCGTGCTCGCCCGCCGATAAGCCGAGCGGCTGGTCCCAGAAGGTTTCGAATCCGGGGGCAAGATTTGCCAGGCCGACCGCGGTCAGGGTCATCAACAACAGCAACAGGCCGGTGGAGGGCGCCCAGCGCGCGAAGTCGAGCGCCGCGCTCTGCACGCGGTGCCCGAGCGAGCCGAGCATCGCCTCGGCGAGCGTGCTTTCGTCCCACGGGCCGTCGTAGCGTCGGTTGTTGATGAAGAAGGTGGGCGAGACGCGCGCGCCGCTCGCGCGCGCGCTCTCGAGGTCCTGCGCGACGGTGGCCTGCGCGCTGCGCCAGGCCTCGGCCTGCGCTTCGCGCGGCGGCAGCCCGAGCTCGGCGGCGACGGCGGTGAAATCCTCCGGCCGCAGCTGCGGCCCGCGGCGCATCAGCGCGTCGTGCGCGCGCCAGTACTCGCCGGTGGTCTCGGCCGCGTACTCCGCGAGCTCGGCGGCGCGGCGCGCCTCCTCGCTGCCGGTCAGGGGCCGGTGGCGGAAGACATAGCGCAGCCGCTCGCCGAAGCGCTCGCGCAGCCGCGCGATCACCTCGTGCGCGGCGCGGCAGGAGGGGCAGTTGAAGCTGCCGTACTCGACCAGCGTGATTTCCGCGCCGACCCCGCCCAGCGCGTGCTCCGGGCGGCTGTCCGCGGCGGGCTCGAGCCTGCCGCTATCCATGCACCAGCGCGCCGACGATCACGGCGGCGTCCAGGCCTGCCCATCCGACACAGGGGAGATAGATGTTGCGGTCGCGCTTCTGCAGGCCGTACCAGAACCAGAGCATCGCGGAGAGCAGGTACGCGCTCCAGGAGACGACCGACACGCCCGCGGCCTCCCCGCCCACCCAGATGGTCAGCACCTGCGGCACGGTCATCAGCATGGTGAAGATCGACATGCCGCCGAGCACGCGGCCGAACAGCGCGTCGCCGCGGGAACCGTCCTTGATGCTGGCTGCGGGGTCTGGGGCCACGAAGTCCTCCGGATTGGAACGCTCAACGCCCTTCTGTGGCGACGTAGGCGAGCATCTTCGAGCGCATGTCGTCGGGGATGGGCATCGACTTGAACGTGTCGAGCGACACCATCGCCACCTTGTGGCGGGCGCGGAACTTCTCGTCCCCGCCCACGCGGCCGCGGATGTCGAACTCGATCGAGGCGCGGCCCAGGCGCGCGATCGCCAGCTCGAGCACCAGGGTGTCGCCGAGGTGGCAGGGGCGGAAGAACTCGCAGCCGGTGCTGACGATCGGGAAGCCGACCCGCCGCTCGAGGTGCATCTCCTGGAAGGGCTGGTGCACCGCCTCGCGGAACCAGTCCTCGACGATCCCCGAGATCATCTCGAAGAAGTTGACGAAAAAGACGATTCCGGCCGGATCGCAATGCGAAAAGCGGATCAGGCGCTGGGTGGTGAACGGCTTGGGCATCTGCCACAATCCTCCCATGAGAAGGCGGCCCGGGGTTTACAGCGGTTCGCAGCGCAGGCAAGCGCTACTCCCCGCTGCGCCACCGCCCCGGCCGGAAGCGCCCGCCGCAAAAGCCGCAAAAGCCCTCCCCGTCAGGAAGATCCTTGCTTTCGCCGCGGCTGGCCTGCTCCTCGTGGCGCTCGGATGGTGGACGGCGCCGGCACAGCGCGGGCTCACCCCGCAGGACCTGCAGGCCGCGCTCGAGCAGGCCTTCGAGGAGCGCGCGCAGCCGACCGCGACCGACGCCTACGAGGTGATCCGCCCCTCGGTGGTGCGCGTGCGCGGCCTGCCCGAGCCCGGCGCGGGCGAGCTCGAGGGCTTCGTCGCCGACGAGAGCGTCGGCACCGGCGTGGTGATCGTCGAGGACGGCACCATCCTCACCAACCTGCACGTGGTGCAGGGCGCGCAGCGCCTCTCCGTCACCTTCTTCGACGGCACCGAGTCCGAGGCGGTGCTCGTCGGCGCGCGGCCGGAGCACGACCTCGCGGTGATCCGCGCGCGCACGCTGCCCGACGACCTCGCGCCGGCGACGATGCGCTCCACCGCCGACCTCGCGCCCGGCGACGGCGTCGTCGCGGTGGGCTTTCCCTTCGGCATCGGCCCCTCGGCGAGCGCCGGCGTGGTCTCCGGCCTGAAGCGCGAGTACGTCTCGCCTTCGGGCGCCAAGCTCTCCAACCTCATCCAGTTCGACGCCGCGGTGAATCCGGGCAACTCGGGCGGGCCGCTCGTCACCGCCGACGGCGAGGTGGTCGGCATCGTCACCGGCCTGCTCAACCCCACCGAGGAGCGCGTCTTCATCGGCATCGGCTTCGCGGTGCCGATCGAGAATGCCGCCGGCGCCGCCGGCCTTTCGCCTTTCTAGGAGCCCCATGGAAAACGCTTCGCTGATGGAACGCATCCTCTACGAGGTCAAGAAGACGGTGGTCGGGCAGGACCATTTTCTCGAGCGGGTGCTGGTGGCGGTGCTGGCGCAGGGGCACCTGCTGGTGGAAGGGGTGCCGGGGCTCGCCAAGACCCTGACGGTGAAGACGCTCGCGGCGACCATCCGCGGCTCCTTCCGGCGCATCCAGTTCACGCCCGATCTCGTGCCGGCGGACCTCGTGGGCACGCGCATCTACAACCAGAAGAGCGGCGAGTTCGCGACTTCGCTCGGGCCGGTGTTCTGCAACCTGCTGCTCGCCGACGAGATCAACCGGGCGCCCGCCAAGGTGCAGAGCGCCCTGCTGGAAGTGATGCAGGAGCACCAGGTGACCATCGCGGGCGAGACGCACAAGGTGCCCGAGCCCTTCCTGGTGATGGCGACGCAGAACCCGATCGAGACCGAGGGCACCTACGCGCTGCCCGAGGCGCAGGTCGACCGCTTCATGATGAAGGTGCTCGTGGGCTACCCGAGCGAGGAAGAGGAATTCGTCATCGTCGAACGGGTCACGGGTGTCGCGCACCAACCCATGCCCGTCTGTTCGACGGAACAACTGCAGCAGCTGCAGCGCGAGTGCCGCAAGGTGTATGTCGAGCCGGCGCTCATCCAGTACGCGGTGCGGCTGGCGAACGCGACCCGCGAACCGGAAAGGTTCGGCTTGAAGAACATGAACAACTATCTGACGTACGGCGCCAGCCCGCGCGCCTCGATCCACGTGATCGAGGGGGCGAGGGCGCTGGCGATGCTGCGCGGGCGCGACTACGCGCTGCCGGAGGACGTGACCGACCTCGTGCCGGACGTCTTCCGCCACCGCCTGGTGCTCTCCTACGAGGCGCTCGCGGAAGGCCTCGCGCCCGACCAGATCATCCAGCGCATCATGCAGAACGTGCGCGCGCCGGAGAAGCCCATGCAGGCGAGCCCGAGTGCAGCCGCGTAATCCCGAAGCGGTCCTGCGCCGTCTGGAATGGACGGTGATCCGGCGCCTGGACGGGCTGCTGCAGGGGGACTACCGCACGCTCTTCCGCGGCTTCGGCCTGGACCTTGCCGACCTGCGCGAGTACCAGTACGGCGACGACGTGCGCCACATTGACTGGAACGTGACGGCGCGCCTGCAGACGCCCTACGTGCGCGAGTTCCACGAGGACCGCGAGGTGACCGCGTGGTTCCTGCTCGACTTGAGCCAGTCGGTCGCCTTCGGCTCGCACGACAAGCGCAAGACCGCGGTGTCCGAGGATTTCGTCGCGGTGCTCTCGCGCGTGCTGACGCGCCACGGCAACCGCGTCGGCGCGCTCTACTACGGCAGCCGGGTGAGCGGCATGATCCCGGCGCGCAACGGCCGCCGGCAGGTGCTCGCCATCCTGCAGGGCATGCAGCGCCACGCCGGCGTCAAGGGCGAGGGCGCGAGCACCGACCTCGCCCAGCTCCTCGGCTACTCGCTGAACGTCCTCAAGCGCCGCTCGCTCGTCTTCGTCGTCTCCGACTTCATCAGCGCGCCGGGCTGGGCCGAGCGCCTCGCGCAGCTCTCGCAGCGCCACGAAGTGCTGGCGGTGCGGCTCTACGACCCGCTCGAGTCCGAGCTCCCGGACCTGGGGCTGCTCACCTTCCAGGACGCCGAGACCGGCGAGCAGATGCTCGTCGACACGCACGATGCGGGATTCCGCAAGCGCTTCGCCCAGGCCGCCGAGCGGCGCGAGAAGGCCCTGCGCAGCGCGTTCCGCGATTCCGGCGTCGATGCGCTCGAGCTCTCCACCGACGAGAACCTGGTCGACGCGCTGATGCGCTTCGCCGGGTTGCGCAAGCGCCGCAGCCGGATCAAAGTAAACGCTACGCATGACTTTTCAGTGGCCTGAGCTGCTCTGGCTCATGCTCGCCGTGCCGGCGCTCGTCGCCGCGTACGTCGTGCTGCTGCGCAAGCGCCGAAAACTTGCGCTCCAATACGCAAGCCTCTCTCTCGTAAGAGAAGCCAATAAGATTCAAAGCATAAGACGGCATATCCCGCCGCTGCTGCTGCTCGCGGCGCTGGCGCTGATGATCGCCGCCACGGCGCGCCCGAGCGCGGTGCTGACGCTGCCCTCGCAGCACGAGACGGTGATCCTCGCCATGGACGTCTCGGGCAGCATGCGCGCCACCGACGTGCAGCCGACGCGCCTCGCCGCGGCGCAGGCCGCGGCCAAGGCCTTCATCGCCGAGCAGCCGGAGAACGTGCGCATCGGCGTCGTCGCCTTCGCCGGCACCGCCACCGTGGCGCAGGCGCCGACGCGCAACCACGAGGACGTGATCGCCGCCATCGACCGCTTCCAGCTGCAGCGCGCCACGGCGATCGGCAGCGCCATCGTCGTGTCGCTCGCGACGCTGTTCCCGGATGCGGGCATCGACCTCGCCGCGCTGACCTACGGCGGCGAGGGCAGGAAGCCGGTCAAGCCCGCGCCGTCGTTCAAGCCGGTGCCGCCCGGCTCCTACGCCTCCGGGGCGATCGTGCTGCTGACCGACGGCCAGCGCACCACCGGCCCGGACTCGATCCAGATGGCGCGCCTGGCGGCCGAGCGCGGCGTGCGCATCTACACCGTCGGCGTGGGCACGCCCAAGGGCTCCATCGTCGGCATCGAGGGCTGGTCGATGCGCGTCGGCCTCGACGAGGAGACGCTGAAGGCGGTCGCCGACATCACCCGCGGCGAGTACTTCTATGCCGGCACCGCCGTCGACCTGAAGAAGATCTACGAGTCGCTGCGCTCGCGCCTGGTGCTGGAGAGGAAGCGCACCGAGGTCACGGCGCTCTTCGCCGCCGCCGCGGCGCTGCTGGTGGTGGTGTCGGCGGCGCTGTCGCTCGCCTGGTTCAACCGCATCCTCTGAAAGAGCGCAGCCAATTCAGGCTGCTGGCGGAGCGGCGCTTCGGCCCGTTCTTCGGCGTGCAATTCCTCGGCGCCATGAACGACAACGTCTTCAAGCAGGCGCTGGTGATCCTGCTCGCCTACCAGACGGCGAGCTTCACCTCGATGTCGTCGGACACGCTACAGAACCTGGCGCAGGCGCTCTTCATCCTGCCGTTCTTCCTTTTCTCCGCGACCGCCGGGCAGCTCGCCGACAAGTACGAGAAGTCGCGCCTCATCACCATCACCGTGGCGATCGAGCTGGCGGTGATGCTGCTCGGCGCGGTCGGGCTGCTCACGCACAGCCTCGCGCTGCTGCTCGGGGCGCTGTTCCTGGGCGGGGTGCAGTCGGCGCTTTTCGGCCCGGTGAAGTACGCGATCCTGCCGCAGAACCTCTCGGACGCGGAGCTGGTCGGCGGCAACGGCC
>Ga0247825_10000513_pt1 | contig 24580 bp, 23 predicted proteins | sample 13C_Vanillin_Day_FD_194413 | JGI IMG/M metagenome (GOLD analysis project Ga0247825, IMG submission 194413) | Soil microbial communities from agricultural site in Penn Yan, New York, United States - 13C_Vanillin_Day48 | ecosystem: Environmental > Terrestrial > Soil > Agricultural land | place...
ACAACATCAAAGGTGCGCTGATCGGCGTGGCCGCCATGCGGATCACTGCGTACATCTCGGACTTGGTGCCGGGATTCGACGAACAGTTTCGGCACGCGGCACAGAGACATGACGCGCCGCGCACACGGTGACGCAGGCACATCGATGCATTACGAAGCTGGCTCCCAAGTGCAAGTGATCCTGTAGCAACTGCAACACAGCCGTCAGCTCTCGCGCCGCGAGAAGCCGCGCAAGTCTGAAAACCGCAGGCCCACGTCCAAAAAGACTCGCCGCGTTGCTATGGAGCAGATTTGGGTGCCGCGCGCGTGCATTGGTACGCAACATGCTCTTTTGCCGGCGCGCTTATACCGGCGCCTCGTTATTACGAGCGCATCGTTCGCGAGGACGCAGCCGCGGCATGAAATCACGCATCGAGATGCCCTGCACCACCGATGCCTCCCTCAGCGATTGTGACCATACATGGCCAAATCATCCCGACCATCGAAGACCGCGAAGAACAAGAGCACCGTACGCAACAGTCGAACAACCGTGAGCGGCCCGACCGAACCAGATGCCTCAGGAACTGGTGACATCATTGCCGAGAAGACGGCGGGTACGCAGGACCTGGCGTCCGCGTTCCGCTTCAATCCAAATAAGTCGGCCGAATACGACCCCGACACGGCGCTTACGCCTCCTGTAGGCGCATCAGTCAAGCCTGTCGATCCGATCGTCGGCGCTAGTACGGTGACCGAGCTGAACGGGTCTGACAAGGTCGGCAGCGGAGGACCGAACATTGGGCAGAATCCCACGGTCGGCCCGCTCGATCGCGTGCGCGTCGATTCAACCGGCCGTACGCTCACGACTAATCAAGGTGTCTCCGTCGCGGACAATCAGAACTCGCTGAAGGCGGGCCTGCGTGGCCCGACACTCCTCGAGGACTTCATCCTCCGCGAGAAGATCACCCACTTCGACCATGAGCGCATCCCCGAGCGCATCGTACACGCGCGCGGATCTGCAGCGCATGGCTTCTTCGAGTGTACGAAGGCGATTCCCGAGTTCACGCGCGCCTCGCTCTTTGGAGAGGCCGGGAAACAGACACCGGTCTTCGTCCGCTTCTCGACCGTCCTTGGCGAACGCGGCTCGACCGATACCGCCAGGGACGTCCGCGGCTTCGCGGTGAAGTTCTACACGGACGAAGGAAATTGGGATCTGGTCGGCAACAACATCCCCGTGTTCTTCATCCAAGACGCGATGAAGTTTCCAGATCTGGTCCACGCGGCGAAACCCGAACCGCACTTCGCGATGCCACAGGCGGCATCGGCCCACGACACCTTCTGGGACTTCGCGTCGCTGATGCCCGAGATCACCCACATGCTGATGTGGGCGATGTCCGATCGTGCGATCCCGCGCAGCTATCGCACGATGCAAGGCTTTGGCGTGCATACCTACCGCTTCGTCAACGACAAGGGCGAATCGCACTTCGTCAAGTTCCACTGGAACCCTCAAGCCGGCACCCATTCGCTCGTGTGGGATGAGGCCGTCAAGATCTCCGGCGCCGACTCCGACTTCCATCGCCGCGATTTGTGGGAAGCCATCGAGGCGGGCGCGTACCCCGAATACGAACTTGGGCTGCAGATCTTCACGGAAGAACAGGCGGAGGGCTTCAGCTTCGATGTGCTCGACGCCACGAAGATCGTCCCAGAGGAGCTCGTGCCGATTGTTCCGGTCGGTCGGCTGGTGCTGAACCGCAATCCCGACAACTTCTTCGCGGAAACGGAGCAAGTGGCGTTCTGCGTGGCGCATGTGGTCCCGGGCATCGACTTCTCGAACGATCCACTGCTGGCCGGTCGCATTCACTCGTACGTGGACACGCAGATCTCACGCCTGGGCGGTCCCAACTTCCACGAGATTCCCATCAACGCGCCAATTGCGCAGGTCCACAACAACCAGCGCGACGGGATGCATCGTCAGGCGATCCATCGGGGCCGGGTCTCATATGAGCCCAATTCGCTGGGAGGCGGCTGTCCCTTCCAGGCCGGCGCGGCGGGCTTCGTCTCGTTTCCGGAACCGCGCGAGGAGCACGACCACAAGGTCCGCGGCAAGGCCGAGCGGTTTGCCGATCACTACACGCAGGCGACGCTGTTCTGGAACAGCCAGACCAGCGTGGAGAAGCAGCACATCATCAACGCCTTCCGTTTCGAACTGTCGCGCGTGCAAACACCGGCGGTGCGGGAGCGCATGGTGTCGGGCTTGATGAACGTCGCCGCAGACCTCGCCGAAGGCGTCGCGGCTGGGCTCGGCATTCGAGAGATGCCGGCGCCGATGCCGAAAGTCATGACGCGGGAGGTCACGCCGGAGGTCTCGGTGTCACCGGCGCTGTCGTTGTTTGCACGACCCGGTGACGGCAGCATCCGAACCCGGCGAGTCGCGATCCTCGTGGCGGATGGATGTGATGGCAAATCCCTCGTGGCTCTCGCCGATCGGCTGACGAGCGAGGGGGCGGTTCCGCGCTTCGTGTCGACGACGCTCGGTGCCGTGCGACCAGCGGACCACGATGCCATCGAAGTGGACGTCAGCCTGGAGGCGGCGCCGGCGGTTCTCTACGACGCGCTGGTTCTGCCGGACGGCGCCGAGGCGATCGATGTCCTGCGTGCGGACGGGCGGACCCTCGAATTCATCAAGGACCAGTACCGCCATTGCAAGCCGATCCTCACAGTGGGCGCCAGCGATCAGCTGCTCACGGCCTGCGGTATCAATACAACGTTACCCGATGGACAACCAGATCCCGGCATGATCACGACAACCGACCCGAGCGCGGCGAATGACCAGTTCATCGCGGCCATCGCCACGCACCGCCACTTCGCGAGAGAGACCGATCCGCCGCGCGTGTGAGACGCGGCGCCACACATCATGAGGAGAACGACATGGCTGAAGCAGGCACGCTCCACGATGCATTCATTGACGAACTGCGCGACACCTACGACGCCGAGAAGCAGCTGACGAAAGCGCTGCCGAAGTTGGCGAAGGCGGCGTCGAATCCCAAGCTGCGTCAGGCGTTCGAGAGCCATCTCGAAGAGACGCACGGCCAGGTCGCACGTCTCGAACAGGTGTTCGAGAGCTTGGATGAAAAGGTTCGAGGAAAGCACTGTGACGGTATTGCCGGGATCATCGACGAAGGCAAATCGATCATGGCAGAGGACTTCGATGAGAGCACGATGGACGCGTGTCTGATCGCCGCCGGACAGCGCGCTGAACACTACGAGATGGCCGCCTACGGCACGCTCGTCGCGTGGGCGCAGGCGATGGGGCACGGCGAGGCCGTCAAGCTCCTGCAGCAGACGCTCGACGAAGAGAAGGCTGCCGACAAGAAGCTGTCCGGCTTGGCCGAAGGCGGCATCAATCAGAGTGCGGCTGAATCGGCACACGCTGAAGAGGACGAGGAACAGGTGGCCGCCGCCAGCGACGCCAGGAAGACTCCGGCGAAGGCCCGTCATCGGTAACGCTGCGTGCAGTCGAGGGGCGCCATGGTGCTAATTCAGCTGCTGTTGCCGACAAGCGGCGCGGCAAGCGGCGAGGGCCTGGCGCAGCTTGCCGAGACCCGGCAGGAGCTGGCGGATCGATTCAACGGCCTCACGGCGTATCTGCGCTCACCCGCGAAGGGATGGTGGACCGCACCTGATGGCCATGCGGAACAGGATGACGTCGTCATGGTGGAAGTCGTGACACACACGTTCGATCGGGCATGGTGGCGTACCTATACGGCAACGCTGGCCGCGCGTTTGCACAAGAGAGCATTCACTTGCGAGCCGTACCCGTGGACATGCTAGATGAGGGAAATCTGAGACGGCAGCCACCAGCAGATCGAACCCTTCCTGAGCACAGATCGCGGCCAATTCCCAGTCCGATGCCGGACGAGGCGCCCGTCACGATTGCGAATGGCTTGTTCATTGGCCTCTCCCGCCCATCGCGTGTCGAGGCGTCTCCGAGCGACGGAACGCGACTACTTCGTGTTGAAGCCCACACCTTCGGGTTTCTTCGACAACTAAAGACGGTATTGAAAGGCAACGTCGCCGTGTCAACACGGCTTAAATTCCACGCAAGCGGCCGTCCCCGCCATACGAGGCGCCGATGAAGTCGAGAGGCGGCGCTGCACGTGTGTCGAAGGTTATCCGCCACGTGTTCGGCCTCGCGGACCTGCGCCCCGGTCAGCAGGCGGTAATCGACGCGGTGATTGCCAAACACCATACGCTCGCGATCATGCCGACCGGCGCTGGCAAGTCGCTGTGCTACCAAGTACCCGCGATGCTGATGCCGGGCATGACGGTGATCGTGTCGCCCCTGATCGCATTGATGCGCGACCAATTCGACAAGCTGGACGCCCTCGGCTTGGAGGCGGTTCAGGTTAATAGCGCGATTCCGGCGGTGGACATTCGACGCGCACGCGCGAAGATCGGACGTCGCGCCGTCGAGTTCGTGTTTACGACGCCGGAGCAACTGGCGGCAACGGATCTGCGTCAGCTGCTGGCCGATGCAGCGGTGGATCTCGTCGTCATCGATGAAGCCCATTGCATCAGCCAATGGGGACATGATTTCCGACCGGCCTATCTCGACGCGCTCTCGGGACTACGCGCATTCGGATCGCCCACGATTCTGGCGCTCACGGCAACCGCGACGCCGGATGTGGTTGCCGACATCGAACGGCAACTCGCGGTGGGTCCGCTGCGCGTGATCAACACGGGTGTTCATCGTCCAAACCTGTCGTACCACGTCCGCCCTGTTTCCAATGACGCCGACAAACAACGGCACCTCATCGACATCGTGCGCGCTGTGACCGGATCGACCATCGTCTACGCTGCCACCGTGCGGCACGTCGACGCACTGCACGCGCTATTCCGAAGGGAAGGCATCTCGGCGACCTCCTACCATGGCCGTCAGAACGCAAAGGACCGAGCCGATTCCCAAGACGCCTTCATGACCGGCGCGGTGCCAATCATCACGGCTACGAACGCTTTCGGCATGGGCATCGACAAGCCCGACATTCGCACGGTCGTGCACTATGACCTCCCGGCATCGCTCGATGTGTATTACCAGGAGTCAGGGAGAGCCGGCCGCGACGGTGATCCCGCCGAGTGCATTCTGTTGTTCCAACGGCGCGACCGCAGCCTGCAGCGATTCTTCATGGCCGGGCGGTATCCGACCCATGACGACTTCATGACGCTGATCGAAGGTCTTCGTGCCACATCTGTGAGCGGCGCACTAACTGTCGGTGAGATCCGGACCGCCGTACCGTCTCTTTCCGCGAGTAAGGTTCGCGTGATGTTGGCGGCGCTGAAACAGGATGGCCTGGTGCGTGAACGTCGCGGGGCAAAGTACGAGGCGCGCCCACAATTGTTGACCGCGTCCATTGAACCGCTCGTGACCGCGTACGAGCAACGCCGGCAGCGAGACCACAGCAAGCTGGAACAGATGGTGGTGTACGCCCAGACGGCACTCTGCCGAACGCATGTGCTGCTGGAGGTGCTGGGCGAAACCGTGGAGTGGTCGCAATGTGGTACCTGCGACAACTGCCGCGGCCTGTCCATTCGTTCGGAAGCCGTCGCTGAAGGAGCCGCATGAGGGACCCTGCGTCGGCTCCGGTGTACAGGGTGCGAACGGAGTGATCCGGATGGTATGGATTCGCGATCGGGTCGTCGATATCCACGCCCCTGCCCGTCACTTGAGCAAGGAGTATGCCCCGCGTCCTTGCGGGCGAGCCGTGGCTCTTCACCAAAGCGGGGGAACGTGATCGAGACGGCAGCATCGCCGGCGGCGGAATCATTGCTCGTAATCCGCTTGTGATGCGCCTCATCTGGTTCGTCGATCGGTCCGAGGATATCGGATGCTGTTCTTCGAATCCTCGCCACGCCGCACGGCCGGCACTTGATGCGGCACGCAACAGCAGCAGATGCCGGCAACGATTTCAGTATTGCTGGCGCCACGATCATTGAGTGCACCGGTTATTCCTCCGCGGCCATCCCAAATGGCAATAGAGAGGGCAAGCTTCGCAGCCTGGTGGCACCCCGCAAAGCCGCGAACAAACTCAACTATCTCCGGAATGAAGGAGAGCCCTGTGCCAGATGTCCGAAGAACACGGCACGTCGCTCGCGACCGTGCCGCGCATTCCACCATCGCGAGCCTCGCCCCTACGTGTAAGCAGACGCCAACTCAGATGAATCCGGCGCTCTATCGGCAGCGTCCTTGCTCGTCTACGGGCTGGCACGTCTCGGCCCTGCATTTCGTGGGAGTTCCGGACAATTACGCCAACCGCTTTGTAAGATCGGAAAAGCTCATGGCAGAACACAAGACCGCCGGTAACGTTGGTGAGGAAGTTTCGGCATTCGGCGAGCGCGCCAAGGGTGCGGCCAAGGATGCGTTGGGCGCAGTTACTGGTAACGAGTCGCTCGAGCGCGACGGCGAACGACAGAATGCTGAGGGGCGGGCACGTCAAGCAGCCAACGATATGGTGGGGCGATCCGACGACCGTTCCTATTACGTCAGCGGTCTGTACCCGGACAAGGAAACAGCCAACCGAGCCTACCAGGGGCTGACCACCGAGCACGGGTATCGGTCGGAAGACGTCGATGTACTGATGTCCGACGACACGCGGCAGCGAGACTTTGCGGATGTCAAACCGGGCGAAGAGTTCAGCGACGGTAACAAGATGGCCAAAGGCTTCGGTGCTGGGAGCGCCATCGGTGGTGGAATCGGCGCCACGCTGGCTGCCATCTTCGCTGTGGGCACGGCGGTCGTCATCCCTGGTCTGGGTTTGGTCGTCGCGGGGCCGATTGCCGCGGCGCTCGCCGGAGCCGGTGCGGGTGGCGCAGCAGGTGGGCTAATTGGCGCGCTCGTCGGAGCGGGAATCCCGGAGGAGCGGGCTAACGCTTACGAGCGCGGCCTGAAGCAGGGTGGCATCGTCCTCGGCACGCGGGCCAAGGACAAACAGCACGCCGCCGAGCTCGAACGGGAGTTCGGGCGATACGGGGGCAACAGCATTTTGCGCTAACGCTTGCCCCTCTGAACAATAGCGGGATCGAGAACTAGTCGCGTATTCTCGATCCCGCACCGCGCGCAGACCAGCGGTCCAAGCCCGATCGGTGTGGAATCGTCTCTCAAACGCGCACGCCCCCGGTTCGGAAACCAGCGCTTCGCACCGTCTCACTCTTGGAATCGGCGCACTCGAACGGCCAAGTCCCCTAGGCGCGCGCTTTTCTCGGATGTTCATGGCGAAATCCGTCAGCGCGTTGCGCGGTGAGTGCGACAAGTCCACCTCATGCCCTGAAACCTGATGTTCACGACTTGGTTCATCGTCACCGGCGCACTGCTCATCAGCATGGCGCTCGCCGGCTCCGCTTTGAGGCGGGCCCCACTGACCGCATCGATGTTCTATCTCGCAGTCGGTGCCGCGTTAGGACCCTGGGGTGCTGGCCTTCTGCACGTGAAGGCGGTGGAGGACGCCTTGATTGTCGAGCGCCTGACCGAGATTGCCGTCATCATTTCGCTGTTCACCGCTGGGTTGAAGCTGCGGTTGCCAGGGTCCGATCAGCGCTGGCGTGCACCGATTCTGCTGGCGACGCTCGCGATGGTGCTCACCATCGGGGGCATTGCGGCGTTCGCGGTGGCGGCTCTCGGTCTGCCGATAGGTACGGCCGTGTTGCTTGGGGCGCTGCTCGCGTCGACGGATCCGGTCTTAGCGTCTGACGTACAGGTCTCACACGAACACGATGCTGAACCGGTCCGCTTCAGTTTGACCGGAGAGGCCGGACTGAATGACGGCGCCGCGTTCCCCTTCGTCATGCTAGGTCTTGGCCTGATGGGTACTCACCCGATTGGCGCCTACGGTTGGCGCTGGCTCACCGTGGACCTCGCGTGGGCGGTAGCCGCGGGCCTCGGCGTCGGGACCCTCTGCGGGGCCGGCATCGGGAAGCTCGTCATCTATTTGAGGCGCGTCCACCGCGAGGCGGTTGGACTTGACGAGTTCCTTGCTCTTGGACTCATCGCGCTTTCGTATGGGATCGCACTACTGCTCCACGCCTATGGGTTTCTCGCCGTGTTTGCCGCAGGGCTGTCGGTGAGACGTATCGAGCGTCAGCACAGTGACGTCACGCCACATCGGGAACTCGAACATGCTGGGACCAGCACCGAAGAACAGGCGACGGATCCTAGTACCGCCCCTGTCTACATGGCGCGTGCAGTCCTCGGCTTCAACGAGCAACTGGAGCGCCTGGGTGAATTGGCGGTCGTTCTCGTCGTTGGAGCCATGCTGGCGGACATCGAGGGGGTGGGACCTGGCATTTGGCTGGCGCTCATCTTGTTTGTGGTCATTCGGCCGGCGGCGACGCTGCTCACGCTGTTCCGCGTGCCCCTGTCAAGACCACAACGAGCATTCATTGCATGGTTCGGCGTGCGCGGGGTTGGCTCGATTTACTATCTGGCCTACGCGCTGTCGCATGGAGTAGCCGGGCCGGCAAGTCGGATGCTCGCGGATGTCACGCTCGTCGTCGTCGCCGGGTCGATTCTCCTGCACGGCATCTCGGTGACACCGCTGATGCAGCGGTATTCAGCGTTCATTGGTGAGCGTCAACGACAATAGTCACCGCCCTTGTGATGATCGCTGCCGCATTTGCCTGCGAATCCTCGTGGACTCTGCGTGCGTGCATCCGAGTCGAGCCACCACACCATGCCGTGAGGAAGGATGCGGTACGGCGACCACGGGTTCCGTGCGGCTTGGCGATCCACCTCAGCGTGCGGAACACTGAGCGATGTTGTTCCGCGCGATTCGGCGCCATAGCGCGATGGCCGAGGTCTTCGAACGTCCGACTCGACGGCTGGCTTCGAGCACGCCGTGGTCTTGTTCTTGCAGTTTTTCAGGCCGAGGAAACGTATGGCGACGTATTGGGCGATAGTCATCCTCGCGGCCACAAGTTTCGCCGCGCAGACCGCGGACGCGCAGGACCGGCCGGGCCGAGAGCAAGTCCTGAAAGTGTCGGGCTGCATCGCGCAGGCCTCGCGAACGGGTTGTCTCACTGATGACACCGGTGCGGGTAACGTGCCGTCCCCAAGTACCGTCGGGGTGGAGGCCAACAGCTCGGAGCCGGTAAACGCATATATGCTTCTGGGCGCCACGCCCCCCGGCGGGCGGCGGCGTGCAGCGCGAAGCGGGTGGCTCGCCGCCGCTCCTGTTTCGCCCCAATCCGAAGTCATCATCTCGTCTGCTGCTCCCAATTTCGGAACTGAACAGCCGGGATAACCGAGGCAGTGTCAGCAACTGCCTCCCCCCATGTTTAACGCCACGTGAATGAGCACTCGTTGCGGCACGCAGCGAGTCGTCCGACAACGGGGATTACGTATTCGCCGTGTAGCGCCACTCGACGCACAAGAACCGTCGCAATGTTCCGGTCTCTTGGTGCCTGCTCTCCGCGGTCGTCAGCCATGACGATGCGATTGCCCGCTTCATCGTAATAGGGCGCCGGCCAGCGGCAGTCGAGGTCGTTCATGTCGTTCATGTCCATGTTTCGCGACGTCATCCCACACTTCTGCGCTGCGAGTCTTCGCAACCGATGTTCCAGACGGTTTGCCCCTTGCAGCATGGCAAGCATGCGCCAGCGCTCGGGTCGTTTCAATGACACTCTGTCGGTGGCAACCGTCGACGGTAATTTCATCGAGCAACTCTACGCACAGGGTGCGTCAATCTATGACTGGCTGTGTGGCCCGATCCTACAGGCGGGACGGCGCGAGGCGATGCATCAGCTTGCCTTGCAACCAGGAAATGAGATTCTCGAGGTCGGGATCGGCACGGGCCTTACGACTCCGCTCTATCCCGACGACTGCCGCGTCACCGGTATCGATGTATCCGAGCCAATGTTGCATGAAGCGGAACGACACATCGACCGCCGGCACAACATCCAATTATTCAGAATGGACGCGGCACGACTGACCTTTCTGGACCAATCGTTCGACGTCGTTTATGCGGCTTATGTGATTAGTGTCGTGCCCGACCCGCTGGCCGTCTTGAGAGAGATGCGCCGCGTCTGCCGCGTCGGCGGCCACATCGTGCTCCTAAACCACTTCCGCAGCGATATTCCATTTCTTTCAAAGGTAGAGCGGCTATTGTCGCCAATTGCTACAGCGCGACTAGGTTTCCGAACCGATCTCGATGCTCAACTTTTGCTGGAGCGCGCTCGGCTACGGCCTGTCGCGATGCGCAAGGTCAACACGCCGAAAATCTGGACCCTCGTCAACTGCCGACGGGATGACTGATGAGCGAGCCAGCCGCAAGAGCCACGCCCGCGGTCGCCAGTGGCCTTCGTCGGCGAACGCGCGAAATCACGTGTCCAGCGTCCTTAGACTGCCTTCGTCGCTTCCAATGTCATGTTCCCACAGACGACGGGAAGAAGTGACGAGCGGATCGAACGCGAGGATCCGTCGAAGGGTATTTTCGATCCAGTTACGCACACTCGTGGGTACAACCGGCAACCGGGCGACGCCGTAGAGCGCCTATCACGGCGTCATGGAAGCACGCATTGGATCAGCTGGCGTGACATCGTAGTCACGGATCGGTTGAGGCGCGCACAAGCGGGCAAGTCGGCTCAGTTCCGTATTCACAAGTTCCAGCTCCCACGCCCACCTGACGACCGCTCCTAGCCGGCGACGCTGCCACTTTCACCGGTCACTTGGTTGCGTCGGGAACTGACCCTTCTGTTCCGAGCCGTCGGCCATCTTGATCGTCAGCATATGGTGGTGGCATCGACGCTCACGATTTCGCCAGCGGCCCCACACTGACCATCGCAAGAGAATGTTTGGCTGCGGCATCTCGATTGCACGCGAAGCGCACATGGCGAAGAAAGCTGCCGCGAAAAAGAGCCCCGGGCGCAAGAAGGCGGCGAAACGCGAGTTGCTCGACACCCGCGGGGACAAGCGCTACGTAGGGCGCCGCGCGAAAGGGCGCTTCAAGGAATCTGACGACGTCGGCAAGTCGCTGGCGCAGGACCGGCGCACGAAGGCCAAGACGAAAGTGAAGATCGGCCAGGGCGACAAGGGCGACCGATGATCGACCTCTATAACAACACGACCGGCGAGCTCCTAGGGCCGATCACCGAGGCGGATCTCAAGGTCTTGGTGGACGCGCTCGAAGAGGAGTCCACGGAAGACCGCGACTACTTCATCGACGCCGCCACGATTGATGTCATCGCCGACGGTCGCGCCACCGAGCACCTGGTCGGGCTGCTGCGAATGGCACTCGGGACATCAGACGGCGTGGACATCCGCTGGGAGCGCCACGGCGAACCATAGCCATCTGCGCCGAGAGCCGCCGATCCCTGCGCCAACCGCAGGGGCGATCCTCGCGCGCTCCGCTCGTTAGGATTTATCTGAAACAACGGGACGTGTCCTTGCCGCGTCCGGTGATTGGGTATGGGGATGTGCCAGAGAGATTTGACCTACTGATGGCGCCTTGGCTGCGATTCGCCGGGTGCGTGCTCATCGTTGCGGTGCTCTATTGGGCGCAGGCAGTGCTGGTTCCCATTGCCCTTGCCATCCTTATTACCTTCGTGTTGTCGCGGCCGGTCATGTTTCTCCAGCGCTGGATCGGGCGTCTTCCTGCCGTCCTCGTCGTCGTCCTGCTCGTTTTCACAGGACTGGGGCTGGCTGCATGGGGCGCAGCGACCCAGGTATCGCACCTGGCCGAGGATCTTCCGCGCTATCGCGCGAACATCCGACAGAAGATCTCGGACGTCCGCGGCGTGAGCCGTGGCGGCTCGGTCGAGCAAGTGCAACAAACCGTCAAGGAAATCCAGGACCAGATCGCGGCGCCCGCGTCTCCGAGTGGCAATGCCGGTGAACCCGTGATCGTGCAGTCGCGGAAGGTGTCGAGCCTGACCGACTTCCCTTCATGGCTCGGCCCTGCTCTCGGTCCGCTTTCGACGGCCGGGTTCGTCGCAGCGCTCGTCATCTTCATGCTGCTGGAGCGCGAAGAACTGCGCGGGCGAATCTTCAGCCTCGTCGGACGTGGCCACCTCGCCGTCACTACGAAGGCGTTTGACGAGGCCGCCGGTCGCGTGAGCCGGCAGCTCTTGATGCAGACGCTGGTGAACGCGATCTACGGTTCGGCTGTTGGCATCGGTTTGTGGTGGATTGGCGTGCCGTATCCGCTGCTCTGGGCCGCTCTCGGCGCCGCGCTGCGCTTCGTGCCGTATCTGGGACCGATTGCCGCCGCGGCCGGGCCGATTCTGATCAGCCTCGCCGCGCTTTCCGGCTGGACCAAACCGCTGTCAGTGGTTGGACTGTTCCTGGCGCTCGAGCTGTTCACGAATCTTGTGCTGGAAACGGTGCTCTACGCAGGCGCGGCAGGCGTATCGCAGGTGGCCCTGCTCGTGGCTGTCGGCACGTGGACGTGGCTTTGGGGATCCGTGGGCTTGCTACTCGCTACTCCGCTGACCGTGTGCCTGGTCGTACTTGGAAAGCACGTGCCCGGGTTCGATTTCTTATCGACGCTGATGGCCGACTCGCCAGCCCTCTCACCCGATGTCAGCTACTACCAGCGCCTCCTCGCGCGCGATCAGAGCGAGGCGGCGGAGATCGTCCAACGTCACCTGGCCAGTCAACCGATGGAAACTGTGTATGACGCGCTGATGCTGCCCGCGCTCAACTACGCGGAGCGCGATCGCATCGAGGGACGGCTGTCAGAGGAGGACGAGCAGACCGTCACCGAGCAGACTCGCGAACTGCTCGGTGACGTCGAGCGGTTCCAAAGCACATTGCCGCCGGCGGAGGCGTCCGAAAAAGAAACAACTGGCACGCCCCTCGAGGACACAGCTTCGCGCATTCCGGTGGACGTGCTTGGCTACCCTGCGAACGGACAGGCAGATGCAATCGCGCTGCAGATGCTGACGCAACTGGTGGACGCTGACGCGATCCGGCTGGACGTGACTTCCGCTCGGCTCCTCTCGTCGGAGGTGATCGATCTAGTGCGAACGACCGGCGCACGCCTCGTCTGCATCGCCGATCTCCCACCGAGTCCGCCCTCGAAGACCCGCTATCTGGTGCGGAAGCTGCGTGCGACAGTCCCAGAGGTGAAGATTCTGGTAGGCCGCTGGGCCCCTGCTGAACTGGCGGATGAGGACCGGACGAGCCTGCTCGACGCCGGTGCGAATCACGTGGCCACCACTCTTCTCGAGACGCGCGACCAGCTCCTCATTCTCGCCGCGCACGAACTCCAGCTCCCCGAGCGAGAAACGCCGGCGGCGAAGGTCGCCGGCTGATAATCCATTGAGACTTTCCGGGTCTTTGTTACGGGCTCTTAGAACGGTGGAGACAGTCTTCCTCGCAGCGAGTGAAGCCATCCCGTAGCGGTAAGGCAGCTGTGAGGCGGGCGGTTAGCTTCTAAGACCCTTGGCCGGCCAACACTCTGAAGCCCTCATCGCTGGCATAGCAATTGGGTTTGTTAGGAGGATACAGCTCTCGCACCCGGCTTACCGTGAGCCGAATCCGATCGAGACCTGGGTCCACAATCCGAACGGTCGTGAAGTCATCTCAATCGGTCCGAGTCCTGACCCTGCTAAGAAGTCGTCGAGGAATCTCAGCACCTCGGTCTTACCCTTGCCACCGTTCTAAGAGCGCGTAATAAAACCTCAAGCAACCGCGCTTGCGTTGCGGCCGTCAACGTGAGCCCGTTCCGCCAAGGCGCTCTACGATTAGAACTGATACCGAATGCCGCCGACGAACGGGAGCGTCCACCGCGCGCTCTTGTCGTTGATGTCGTCGAGGCCGGTACCTATGAGGTTATCCACTTCTGACAACCCGCCCACTCTGCGGAATCCGAGTTGACCGAAGAACGCCACTTTCTCCGTCGTCTGGACCTGCATGCCGACGTTCACGGCGATCGTAAACGAGGTCGACGAATCGTAAAAATCGGCGGCCTGGGTGACCAGGTTTGCTCCCGGCGCCACCAGCGTCACGCCGATCTTGTCGACGAACGCGAGTCCAATCAGGCCTTCGCCATAGGCGCGCAGCCTCGGTGACAGCCGGCCGTACCGGCGCACACCGAAGTCGAACGAGTTTGCCTGGTAGTCGTCATACTGCGCATACAAGTTGGAGAGGCCGATGTCCCCCATGGGCGTCACGAAGTCCGCATCGAGGGACTGGAACGTGTAGCCGATCCTCAATTCAGTGTCTTCGCGAAACGTATACCCAGCGCCGAACCGAAGATGTAGACCGGCGCCGTACACGTCGTTGTACGAATTACTCGTGATGACCACAACCTGGTTCTGGATGGAACCGATCGCGCTCGCATTGACGTTGCCAGTGAGACCGTTGTCCCAGCCGATCGCCACTTCGCCGCTCCAAGGCGAATCCTGTGCTTCCGTCGCGGATGCTGCCCCCAGCAGTATCCCGACGAGGATCCCGAGGACTGGCAACTTCCTGATCAGTTGTGTCATCTGTTACTCCTTGCTCCGGCGAAAGATGTTGCAAGCCGCGGTCCATTACGGGGACGTGACCGCAGGGTGATGTAGCTGTTGCTCTGGACCGATCGAACTCACGGCGCCGGGGGCGCCCCGCAATCCCATCAGAAGAAACATCAGCGATATCGGGTGGAACCGCTCGCTGGGCACCGACCGACAAAGGATTAGAAAAGACCCCAGGTAAAGTGGCGATTGCGCAGACGGCTACGCAATCGTCCTCCGTTGCAATACCTGCAACGCTTCACGAGCGACTGAACGCCGCCGCTTTGTGCTTACCCGGTCGGCGTCAGGCGCGTGAGCGACGCACCTGCGGGGAAGTACATCGATCCGACGGCATCGAGTCGTTCAACAACAGGGATTATGTCTTCGAGATCTAACGCCACTCGACGCAAGTGCGACTCACGCAGCGTCATTCTTTTCCGGTCTATTGATGCCTGCTCCCCTTGTGGGTCAGCGGCGACGATGAGATTCCCCGCTGGGTCGCAATAGGGAGCCAGCCACCCGCCTTCGAGGCGCATCACTTGAGCCAGCAGCTTCTCGTAATCGCGGTCGTCCATGCGTCACTCGGAAGTAACGAATGAACGACTGGCATGCAGAATTTGGACAACATGAGGTAGCTGTCGGCGAGGGTGAATGGGCCGCCATCACGTGAGGGGCCGGTGTGAATTGGTCCCGAACCGGCGAACCTTACCAACCGACTCGAACTGGCTGAAGCTGCGAAAACAGCGGAATGCGGCGAGGAGATGATGCCTGCTATGACTCCGCTTTCGGTGGTCGTATCGTCACTTGTTCAGGCGGCGCATCTGGGTTCTCCTTCTCGTGCGCCCACACGATCCGACAGCGGTCGCATCGGTAGTAGTCCACCAGCGTGGTGTCGCAGGAAAGCTCAAACAACCGGCCCGGAACCTGGCAAATCGGGCAGAGTCGATGCGGCACTGGGAGGCCTGAATATAACTTAAGCCATCAATTCAGTCGGTCTGAATCAGACAATCCTACGGCAAGTGCTGGGCGAAGCGAAGCTACCGAGTAACGCCGCGCAATGGCCCACGTTACGATGTCGGTGCGGGTCTGACGGAGGCGCAGACCACAGGGTAAAGCACGGTTGCAGCGTCCGCTCAATCCGAGGACGACGGTGGAACGGTCTCGTCCCACGAGTGGTCGCACTCGGGGCAGAAGCATCCTCGGCTGTCGAAGTGAACATGGACGACTATGGCGTCGTCGCAGCCGCATTCAGGGCACCGAACCGTGTTTGATCCTGAGTCGGGATATGAGGTGTCTGGTGGTGTGGGAGGTTCGTCAACCACGGCGGAGATACCTTGATGCGTTGTAACACCTGCCTCAAGTCGTCTGCGAGTTGATGTCTGAAGCAGGATGCTTGCCACGCACCTGGTCATCGCTTCTCTTCAGGGGCGGCGCTGTCGGGCGGTCGGTCTTACCAGTTCAACTAATCACGCTGTTCGGCTCAGGCTGCGTGACAGGTACAGCGAGGGATGCGGGACCCATTGGGTGATCGCGCCCCGGCATGACCCGTCAGTTCGAGTCGGGTCGAATGGTTCCGTGTTCACCAGACTTCGCCGCGTTGCGAATTGGGCAGATAATCTCGTTGGAGTCATGCGTTGGACGCGGACGCTTCGCGGCGCGATGACCACGGATTAGCGATGTCGATCCAGAGAACGTGAGGTTGTCAACGAATTCGATCATGAGCACTTCTCTCGAACAACTCGCGGATGATCTTCAGCGCGTGCTTGATGGATCCGTCAGCCCTGACGAGTTTCGGACCCGTCATCCGATTCGAGGCGAGACTGGAGCCATCGGAGACATTCTCTGTCGAGTAGAGCACTATCTCGCCGATGGCGACATCAGGCAGCGTGACTTCGACTACCGTGCCATGCAAAAGGTGGAACTGGAGAAGCTGATTTTCTCTCTACGTTGTGGCAGGCTCAACGACGCCGCAAAGATCCACTTCCTGGGTCGCTCGGAGTAGCAACCTGACAGCGGCTGCACCTGACGGCACTACAGGGCGCCGCGGTTGGGGCGAGCAGTCCTGGTGAGCTGCTGTTCGGTCCCTGGTGGCGCGGTTCTTCTCAACGAATCGTCGTTCACTGGGGCGATGGTCTTTCCACGACCTTCAGTCGTGCAGCACGGTATAGCGAATGTGGACGTTGCCTTCAACTCGGCGTCCACATCTCGCCGCGTATTCGGCACCCGACGAATCGACACTTCGTCGGCCACGATGACGCCTTGCTCGGTGAGAACACCCCACAACCGACCGGGAGATTGATAAACACGTCCTTCGCGACGGTGCTGTCGTTCGCGAGCGTCAGATCAGCGTCGTCAGGAACACAAGGGCCATCAGGATGACGCCCCAGATGAAGAAGCCCCGCTGGATGAATCGCCAGACGATCACGGTGGCGATCCTAACGTGCGGATGCGAGAACTGCTCGCCGTCATTATGATTCAGGGCTCCCCGCACGAACGCTGATTTTCTAGTGTCATCCCACCAGCATCAGCGGGCAAATAAAGTCAGCCTCCGCGCCGAAGTATTGCTGCACTCGCCGCGTCACCAGAGCATCCAATCCAGATAGCACGTCTCTTGCTGAATGTTCTGGCATTGCCGATGTCACGTGCAGTCTGCACGAATTGCCGAAGGACTGGCCGCTTACTCGAAGGCCCAACGAACCTGCCGGTCGAGTTCTACGCTTGCGGTAGTTGCGGACACGTTTGGGCCCGATACAAGAATGACCGCCACACCACCACGAAGAAGGTAACGCAGTCCGCTATGACTTTTTGCGTGGTGCAGCCGTGGGGGCCCGACAAGGGGCGACAGAGCACGGTGCAGAGCGAGCACAAGACTGTCGCTGAGGCGTTCGCCGCACTTGATAGCATCGCCACCGACCCTCGCACAGACAGGTGTGCCAAGTGATGCCATCGAACTCATTGTCGTAGACGAGCACGGGCAAGTGGTGCCGCGACCCGGCACTCACTGACGTGAGCGCAACTGCATTGCGACGACAACAAACGGAGCGGGCGGAAATGGTGTGGCCGAACGGCGAACGCCGAAGCTCCACAGGTAATCGACGTGAAGACCACGCGGCGGCTACGACTTGCCCCACGCCGTGCCGTGTCCCCGGCGCGGAACGCAGACCGTGCGAGGACTCGGACCGCAGTTCGTCTGGATTATGGTGTCTCTGCGGGCACTGCGGTTTCGCGTGGACCGTGTGGCCCGCTGCTTTGCCGTAGCGTCAGAAGGCGTTGGGCGGCCCGCTGCACCCGCGCATTAGCAAGAACAACAGTGTCGAAAGCACCACCGTAACCAGCAACGAACCAGCACACCCGAGTCGGTTCGAGAAGAAGACGAACACCTTACCTGGTCCCCCCGATCTCCTGCCCGCTTTTCACCTTCCGCTTTGCCTTCTGCTGACGCTCGCGCTTCAACGAACGACCCACGTCATCTGATTCCTTGAACTGACCGCTCGCTCCTCGGCGCACGAACCGCTTGTGCTTGCCGGTATCGATGAGTTCGCGTTTCGCTGCTGATTTCCGTTTTGCCATCCGATGCCTGCACGAAAACGCGGGAGCAACCCGGATGCCGTGACTGGTGCGGTTCTGGTAGCGTCGGGACTCAAAGCTGTGCCGCACCATGCGTGCCCCGACGCGCGCAACACGCTGTGGCGGTGGCATGTCAACTATCACGACCGTATCCGCATACAGTTCAGCGTCACCCCTTAAAGACGTTCTTGTTTGTTGAGCGACAGGCGGGTGGAAGAAGCCTCTTTGCGGGGCCGTAATGGCCGTCACCGCATGGACTGATTTTTGAAATTGCTGTCCGTGACTCACGCGCAAGCGCCACACCCACAAAGCAGTCGTCAGGTAGACAGACAATGACGAATGGCAAGACTTCGGAGCGACTAGAAGTGTGTTGGCGGGTGATAGACGGTTCTAACACTCGCATGTTGGCGTGCTCAATATTCGCGGTGGGCACGATGGGAGTGGAACTTCGCGTCGGCTACGTCAGTGAGCCGCCGCTCCGTTTGCAAATGGTAGCGGACATCGACTCGGCGCGAGTCTTGGCAAAGCAGTGGCTTGACGCTGTGCGAGTCGCTAATGCCGTTCCGCCGCGAAACGCGGGTGGCGCGTCAGGTTTGAACGGTTGATTGGTCGGCGGCGAAATTCCCTATACCGTCTATCATAGGTCCTCTGCTTCGATCATTCATTCGCACGTTCTGAGCTACAGTGCGACCCCGTTGGACAGCACGTCCAATGACCGAGCGCGGGCTTTCGCCCCTTTCCTGATCTGCGAGAGATGCTGATAGAACGCATGATGTGAGTTGTCAGCAAGATTCAGTGGTGGGTGAAGTTCGCGGATCAACCGGCTCTCGATCTCCCACGGCGCTGGATGCTCCAGCCAACACACGAACGCATTCTGGTCCATCCACTCAGAGAGGACTTGCTCTCCAGCCCCGAACGTCATTCGCTCGCCGCTCCCGACTCGCCGTAGTTCGATGCCGAGCTGCTGTGCGAGCAGGCACCCGAGGGTGAGGCGTAGAGTGGAACCCGCCGCGTTGAGTGCGTAGTGTTGCCGGAGGCGACTCCGAAGCGTCCGGCTACTGATCCTGCCGTTCTGCCGCTGGCGGACGGGGTGCGATGCCGACGTAGAGCAGGGTCAGGCCGTTGCAGCGAACGCATCCGGTGTGTGGAACGCCTGGCGGTAGCTGGCGCAGATACCAGCCGTAAATTCCTGCCGCCTTCGGAACCGGCGAAGGACGATCAAGAACCTCATGTCGGCTCCAGAGACGAGACGGCCGACGAAATTGCCACAGGATGATTCCTAGCAAGCGGCCGTGGCCAGAGTCGAGGAGGTGCGCGGACTTCTCGTCGGACCGCTAATGTTCCCAGGTGCTGTACGTCCGAAAGCAGCGGGTTGAGCGACCGCCAGCAGACAGGGCTGCTCGGTAGGTCGTGCGTCGCGAGGCCGTCACGTCCAGCAATTTGTCGGACACGCTCGTCAGAAAGGTGCGTCAAACGGCGGCACGATCGCATAGCATGGCACGCCATGTCGCGAGAACCCACGCTCTTCATCAGCCACAAGCACTCCGATCGCAAGATCGCGGACGTGATTCGCGAGTTCATCTACCAGCGGACCAATCGTGAGGTCAGTGTTTACCAGTCCTCGGCAGCCGATGCCGAGGCTCCTGAACTCGGGCGAGTCCTCACATCCGAGTTGAAAGAGGCCCTGTGGCAAACCGGAATTGTGATCCTCATATACACGACTGAGGATCAGGACTGGCAATGGTGCATGTGGGAGTGCGGTGTCGCCACCAATCCGGCCAGCCCGGACACCAGAATCATCGTGCTGCAATGCTCGGTGCAGGCGCCGCGCGTGTTTCAGGATTCGGTGCGCGTAAATGCGCGCGAAAAGGAGGACGTCCTCAAGTTCGCCAAGGAGTTCCTCACCGAGAAGACGTTCTTTCCGGGCATCGGGCGCGCAATTGCCCCCAAACTGTCTCCGACCGGCGACGAAGTTCGAAAGGCGGCCGAGGCGCTCTATGGCGCATTGTCCGACGTCGTCCCCAAGAGCGATGTTGCCGAGTGGGCGGCTCAGCCTCTCATTCAGCTCCAATTACCTATCGATATCGTAGAAAAGCTGTCAGCCGAAGCGGGCGCTCCCGGCGAGCACGCGATTCAGGTTGCCGACGTCACCGTGGTCGCATTCGTGGATCCGCAGGCGCTGAAGATCTTCGGAATCTCCGATCTGTCGCCCGCGACGAAATTGAGCGGCCTGGGCATGCGATGGGCGGAGAAAGTGCCAGGATCGCCGGTCGATTGGGTTCGCGATATCGAGGCCCAGGTGCGGCGCGCCGCACGGAATGAAATCCCGGCGATTGGGTGGGGATACCTCCAGGAGACGAACGGGCCGGCACGGTACGTCCCGCTCCTCAGTCGTGCGCGCCGAATCCCGGCGTTGCGAAGCCTTCAATTCGACGTGAATCTGGTGCCGTTCGACGAGTTTGCGGCCACTCGCGCCATTGCGCGCATGATCCCCTTGAGCGAGGTCGTGTGCCACCGCATCGACAAGGTTCCGCTGACCAATCTGAAGGTGGTCGAACTCGCGCTGCGTTTCAAGAACGAACATCTGAGCCGCATGCCGTTTCTGACGAACGATAACTGCGTGAAGCTGATGGTCCACGAGAGCATGATCGCGCGCTACATCAGCCAGAAGGTCATCGACGGCGATGCCGCAAAGATCGCCGAGCTCTCCGTCGCGGAAATGATTGCGACCGAGCCTTCTCTGCGCCGGCTGTTCGAGAGCAGCTACGCGGTCGTGGCAGCGGCCGCGAGGCTGCGAGACGTCAACGCGCTCATGGGTGGGGTGAACCAGGTTCAGGATGTGTTCGTGACTGAAACGGGACGGTCAGACGAGCCAATCGTTGGCTGGATCACGAACGCCATGCTGGCGCAGCACTCCGTGTAGCATCCCTTGGCCATCGAGGCGGTGACTGTGCGAGCGGCAATCCGCGTGTCCAACAGGGGTAGGTCCGCGCTGTGCCGTCGAAAGAGAGACTACTTTCTGGAATTTTGTGACGCGCTCTTAAGACGGTGGCAACGGTAAGACCCCATGAACCGCGGTCGGTTGCTGCGGTCCATCCACGGCACCGGTCGTGAGTTCATCGGGGTTGCGTATATACGGGCAGGCCTGAGCGTACTGCCACAAGGCGGCGCGAGGTGCGTCACGTGCGTCGGATTCACTTGGGCTGTTTGCAATCCACGCCAGGACCTGCCCAATGCGGAACACGTTGTCGTTCGGCGGCTCACTGCCCGGAACCCCAAGGGTCTTCGCAACCGTTCGGTGACTTGCAGGAGCCTTCTCCCTAGGATCCGCGAAGCGGCCATCGAACCCCGTTTGAGCGATGTGGAGCGTCCGTGCGGCGGCCAAGACACCCCATTTCTTGGTGACGACGTCGTCGATCCAAGTGTTGAGCGCGATGGGGCTGATTCTTACTTGAGCGCGTTCCTGCCAATGAGTCGAATCGACCTGAGCTGCCTCGAAGCCCCTCGCGATCAACCCAGGGATATCCTCGACCCGAAGCGACTGCACATGGGGGCGACGCATCGATGCCGTGGCCCGGCCGACGAACAACCCGTTGCCGCAGGCGAACCGAATCCAACCCATAACAACGCGAAATGCCCAACTCCGATCTACGGAATTCAGGCACTCGATGGTGAGGTCGATGTGTCGTCGCCGATAACCGCACGATACGTATCGGGAATTAGTGACGGCGATCGGGCGATTGACCAAGTCGTCGCATCACTCGCCACAAGCCGACTACTAGTCAGGCCTCTAGTACGACTTTGTTAGATCCGTAAGTCAATCGCGGCCAGTTTCTGCATGGTGCGCAAATAGTGCGGGCGCGTCACAAGGAAATGGGCGGTCAGGATCTCGGTGATCACCGCGCGCACGAGCGGCAGCGTGGGCAGGCGGGTGCCTCGTCGTTGACGCTCGCATTGGAGCCACGCGTACGCGAGGGCGGTGAGGACGACGTGGCGCTGCCACCCCGGCAGGGTGTGATCCACAGATATCGCATCCGTTCGAAAATGACGCAATTCGCCTTCGCTCCGTGATGACCCTTCCGACGGGTATCATCCTGCCGTGATCGCCGCCAACGGTCTTCGAAGTGCTGCTCGATGCCCTTCAGTTCGTCAGGACCGCTTTACACTCCCACCGGCAACTCGCGGCCGAAAACCTCTTTCTCCGCAAACAACTGGCCCTGTACATCGAACGCCAGACGAAGCCCCGACGCGCCACCAACGCCACCCGCCTGACCCTCGTCATACTTGCCCGCTTCATCGATTGGAGACCGGTGCTGACGATCGTGCAGCCTGACACACTCGTGCGCTGGCACCGCCAGACGTTTCGGCTGCTGTGGCGCTGGAAATCTCGTCCCGTTGGGCGGCCGCCGATACCCACGGATGTCCAGCAGTTGATCGCCGAGATGGCGCGCGCGAACCGAACATGGGGTGAGGAGCGCATCGCCGCAGAACTGTTGCTCAAACTCGGCGTCTGGCTCTCGCCGCGAACGGTCAGACGCTACATGGGTCGTCCGCCTTCGACCTATTCAGGATTGCGGACCCAGGCGTGGAGTACGTTCGTGCGCAACCATGCGCGCGATATGCTCGCGTGTGATTTCTTCGTGACGGTGACGGCACGGTTTCGACTGATGTACGTCTTCGTCGTGCTGGACGTGGGTACACGTCGCCTCGTGCACTGGAACGTGACTGCGCATCCAACTGCCGAATGGACCGTGCAGCAGTTTCGTACGTGTGTGACGGGCGAGACTACCCACCGCTTCCTGGTGCACGACCGGGACGGCATCTACTCGCCGGCCGTGGACGGCGCGCTGCACTCCATGGGACTGCAGGTGCTGAAGACGCCGGTGATGGCGCCGCAAGCGAACGCCTATTGCGAACGAGTGATCGGCACCGCACGGCGTGAATGCCTCGATTGGGTCATTCCGCTCGACGAATGCCAGCTGCGTCGCCTGCTGACGGAGTGGGTCGCTCATTACAATCGCGGTCGACCGCATGCGGCGCTCGGACCCGGTTTGCCTGATGACGCGACGAGGGCTCCTGTAACAGTTTCAGGGCATCAGCTGCCGCCAGCATGTCGGGTGACGGTGCGGCGCATTCTGGGTGGTCTCCACCACGAATACGGCCTTGAGGCGGTGGCCGCGTGAATTCTTGCGGATCACAGGTCGGCCGGTCTCTCGCGGCGCTGTGTGCCTTCGGGAGCGGCAGCGTCGCTATCAATCGGCGATCTGCAACGACTGCCGAACGCGTCGGAATGTGTTCTCGTACATCTTCGCTTCAGACTGCGGCGCGACGCCAATGATGTTGAGCAGGCTCCCGTCGCGCAGCAGCGTCGTCGACAGCGTGACGTATTCGCGCGCGCCGGTTACTTGCGAGACGTTGCTGAGCGGCGTCGTGAGGCCTTTGCGGCCAGCGATGGTCTCGCGTTTGGAGTTCCCCGCGGAGCGCAGATCCGGATTCGACAGCGAGAGGTTCTGGAGCAACTGCTGCGTGTTCTGCTGCAGGTTGCCGCCTCCGCCCTGCGCCACGCCCACCTGCACGCCGTGCGTGAACGAGCCGGCGTTGTCGTCCCCCTGGATGAAGCCGCCGTCGGGCGCGTACGTCACACTGCCGGCGCTCGCGTCTACTGCGTCCCAATTGGCCGGCACGCTGATGCGCAAGAAGTCCGACGGCTGATGCGTCCGGTATGAGTTCGAGGGCGGTTCCACGTTGACGACGCGCCGACCGCCGGTGGTAACGGGTCGGGGGCCGGTTGTGGTCTGCCTCTTGGCGATCTGCGCGGCGGTGTAGGCGGGCGGCATCCCGGCCAGCCGCGATTTGATCGACTGGAACTGCCCGGAGTTGCCATTGCCCACGACGCGCAGCATCGAGGCTTCATGGACGATGGCGTCGTAGCGGTTGCCTGGGTCGGGGTGGCTGCTCAGCCACTCCGGGCCGCTGCTGCCGCCCTCCGCCTGGATCGTCTTGAACATGTTGGCCATCTCGCGTGGGTCGTAACCCGCGCGCGCCATGATCTGCGCACCCATCAGGTCGGCCTGCCGCTCGTACTCGCGGCCGTACTTCAGGAAGTAAGCGCCGATACCGAACTGCGAGCCCTGTGAGATCACGGAGCCGGCGGTGCCGCCGACGACCGCGCCGAGGATCTGACCCGCAACCGCGCCAATCTGGAACTTCTGGCCCTTGGTTGCCTGTGCCGTGCCGTGGCGAAGCGCGACGTGGGCGATCTCGTGCGCCATGACGCCGGCCATCTCGGCCTCGGTCTTGGCCGCCTCGATCATTCCGCGATTGAGGAACATCGGCCCGCCCGGAAGGGCAAAAGCGTTGATCTCTTTCTGGTTGACGACGTCGAAAGTGTAGCGGAAGCCTGCGTGGCGTAGCTCGCCGTCGATCGCCGCGGCGAGCCGCGCGCCGACGCTCTCGACGAAGGCGTCTACTCGATCGTCGTTCAGCATCGGAAGCTGCTTCTTGGCCTCGACCGCGGCCTCCTGCCCGACCTTGACATCGTCCGCGACGGAATAGCT
>Ga0247825_10000514_pt1 | contig 24546 bp, 25 predicted proteins | sample 13C_Vanillin_Day_FD_194413 | JGI IMG/M metagenome (GOLD analysis project Ga0247825, IMG submission 194413) | Soil microbial communities from agricultural site in Penn Yan, New York, United States - 13C_Vanillin_Day48 | ecosystem: Environmental > Terrestrial > Soil > Agricultural land | place...
AACACGGCCTGGGACAGCAGTAACCGCATTTCGAGTGCGGTGCATTCAACCACTCTGCCACCTCTCCGGAGCCAGATTCGGCGCTGAAATGCGCGGTCTATCTATCGAAAGCCGCCGGGGCAAACAAGGGTGAGGGCGCCACATATAAAGTGTCGCGGGCGCAAGAAACCCGCACACCACGCGAAAAGCGCCGAACGGTGCCTATTGCGTGCCCGCGAGCCCGGCCTTTTTCACGATCTCGCCCCACAGCGCTATTTCCGACCGGACGAAACCCGGCAGCGCCTCGGGCGGCGGCGACTGCACCGGCACCAACCCGAGCTTGACGAACTCGCGCCGCACCTCCGGATCGGCTATCACCGCCCTCACCTCGCGGTGCAGCCTGCCGACGATCTCGCCCGGCGTGCCGGAGGGCGCCACCAGCATGAACCAGGACACCCCGTCGAACTTCTTGAGCCCGACCTCGGCGAGCGGCGGCACGTCCGGAATGGCGTCGATGCGCTCCGCGGTGGTCACGCCGAGCATTCGGATCCTGCCGGCCTGCGCGAGCGGGACCGCGAACGACACCGGGCTGAACATGAACGGAATATGCCCGCCGGCGACGTCGCCGATCGCCGGCTGCATGCCCTTGTACGGCACATGCGTCATCGGCACGCCGAGCGCCGCCGCAAGCTCCACGCCGCTGAGATGCTGCGCGGTGCCTGCGCCCGCCGAGCCGTAGCTCAGGCCTCCGGGCGTCGACTTCGCCAGTTGCGCCAGGTCGGCGAGCGAATGCACCGGCAGCGACGCGTTGACCACCAGCACCTCGGGCACCCGCGCGATCACCGCGACCGGCGCGAAATCCTTCGCCGGATCGTAAGGCAGGCTCTTGTGCAGGCTGACATTGGTGGCGAGCCCGCTGGTGTTGGCGATCATCAGCGTGTAGCCGTCGTGCGGCGAGCGGATCACGTGGAGCGCGCCGACGATCGAGCTTGCGCCGGGCTTGTTCTCGACCACGAAGGTCTTGCCGAAGCGCTGCTCGAGCCTGGTGCCGATCAGCCGCGCAAACAGGCTATAGAGTCCGCCCGGCGCAGCCGGCGCGACGATCGTCACCGCACGGTTCGGATAGTCCTGCGCCTGTCCTTGCGCCTGCGCCACCGCGGGCTCTGCTGCGGCGATCAGCATGGTCAGGGCCGCAAACGTCGACATCGTCCGGATTGTCATACCGTCCTCGCCGCTTTATTCGATGCCGGCCGCGCCCGCCGCCCGCACCACCTTGCCCCAGCGTTCGATCTCGGAACGGACGAACTCGGCGAGCCGCTCCGGCGAGCCGCCGCCGGTCGGCACGAAGCCGCGCTTGTTGAACTCGGCCGCGACGTCGGGCTCCCTGATGATGGCATCGACCTCGGCGTTCAGCCGGTTGAGAACCGGTCTCGGCGTGCCGGCGGGCGCCACGAACATGTGCCACGACGCGCCGTCGAAGCCGGGCACGCCGGCCTCCGCGAGCGGCACAAGCTCCGGCGCGAACGACACGCGCGCCGCGGTGGTGACGCCGAGCGCGTTGAGCTTGCTCTGCCGCGTGAGCTGCACCGCCGACGACGGATCGACGAACATCATCGAGACATGGCCCGCGACCACGTCGTTGAGCGCCGGCGCATTGCCCTTGTAGGGCACGTGCGTCAGCTCGATGCCGAGCATGGTCTTGATCAGCTCCGCGAACAGGTGTGCCGCGCCGCCCGGCCCGTTCGACGCATAGCTCAATCCGCCGGGCTTCGACTTCGCGAGCGCCACCAGATCGGCGATGGATTTCACCTGCAGCGACGGGTTGACCACCAGCACGAAGGGCGTCACCGCGAACTGGGCGATCGGCGCGAGGTCTCTGGTCGGATCGTAGGCCAGGTTCTTGTGCACGCTGACATTGATCGCCATCGTGGTGCTGGTGGCATAGAGAATGGTGTGGCCGTCCGCTGGCGCGCGCGACGTATAGGTCGCGGCGATCGCCGAGCCCGCGCCCGGCCGATAGTCGAAAATCACCGGCTGGCCGAGCCTCGGCTCGAGCTTCTGCGTGATCAGCCGCGCCATCGTGTCGGTGCCGCCGCCCGGCGGATAGGGCATCACCAGCGTGACGGGCTTCGACGGCCAGATCTGGGCCCGCGCCGGCTGCGCGGCGCCAGACGCCGCGGCAACGAGCAGGGCCACGACCGCCGCAAGGCGGCACCCCCCACCGGTGCGGGCCGCGCGCATCATCACTCGGTCCCCGCGATGCCTACGTCCTTCACGAGCTGGCCCCAGCTGGCGATCTCCTTGTCGAGAAATTTCTTCAGTTCGTCCGGCGGGGCCGAGTCGATGGCGAGCAGGCCCATGCGGTCGACCTGTGCCTTGAAGTCCGGCGACGTTGCGATGCGCTTGAACTCGCCGTGCAGCTTGTCGACGATCGGCTTCGGCAGACCTGCGGGACCGACGATCATGTGCCACGACACCGCTTCGTATCCCGGGAAGCCCGCCTCCTCGAAAGTCGGCACGTCCGGCAGCGAGCTGATGCGCACGCGCGACGACACCGCGATCGGGCGGAGCTTGCCGTCCTTGATCAGCGGCGGCGCGCCGGCCGGATCGGCGAAGGTCATCTGCAGGTGACCTCCGACCACGTCGTTCACCGCCTGCGGCATGCCGCGATACGGCACGTGCGTCATCTTCAGGCCGCCCGCTGCGCGCATGAACATCTCGACGGCAAGATGCGGCGTAGCCCCGATGCCGGTCGAACCGAACGACAGCTGGCCGGGCCGCGCCTTGATGTATTCCACCAGCTCCTTCATCGAACGCACTGGCAGCGATGGATTGACCACCAGGACGAAGGCCACCGACGAGGTGAGCGCGACCGGCGTGAAGTCCTTCGCCGGATCGTAGGGCAGCTTCTTGTAGAGCGTCGCGTTGGTGGTGAGCGTGCCGGCCGGCACGAAGAACAGCGTGTAGCCGTCGGGCGGCGCCTTGGCGACCGCGGTCGCGGCGATCACCGTGCCGCCGCCGGTGCGGTTTTCAATGACGATCGGCTTGCCGAGCCGCTCTTTGAGCTTTGGTTCGAACTGCCCGCGCGCCACGATGTCCATCGCGCCGCCCGCCCCGAGCGGCAAGATCAGCGTGATCGGCCGCGACGGATAGTCGTCGGCGCGGGCCGCAGAAGATAAGGCAAGAAAAGCGCCGACGGCGAGTGCCGCGAGCGAGCGCGCAACAAGCATGGTCGTCCTCCCGTCCGGAATCTTGGTCGGCGCGCCGGGCGCGCCGCGTTCCGGTCCGACAAAGCCTAGCGCGCTTTGTGCCCGGCGGGGAGGCTATTGCGTACCGGCCAATCCCACCTGCTGCACCACCTTGCCCCAGCGCTCCTTCTCGGCGGCGATGAACTTCGGCAACTCCGCCAATGGCGGGCTGACCACCGGCACGACGCCGGTCCGGCCCACCGTCTCCTGCACGTCCGGCAGGCCCATGATCGTTTTGAATGCGGCGTGCAGCCGCTCGACGATCGGTTGCGGCGTTCCTGCGGGACCCGCCATCATGAACCATCCCGCGGCGTCGAAGCCCGGCACGCCGGACTCGTTGAGCGGCGGGATATCCGTCGCGACCGGCCACCGGTTCAACGTGGTCACGCCGATCGCCCGCACCTGGCCGCCGCGAATGAGCGGCACCGAGGGCGCAGGATCGGAGAACATCAGTGGCACATGGCCCGCCACCACGTCCTTGATCGCGTCCGCGCTGCCCTTGTAGGGCACGTGCGTCATCTCGATGCCGGTCATGTTCTTGAACAGCTCGGCATAAAGATGATGCGGCGATCCGGCGCCGCCTGAGGCATAGAACAGCTTGTTGGTCTTGGCGTAAGCGATCAGCTCGGGGACGGTTTTCGCCGGGACCGACGGATGCACGATCAGCACGAACGGCACCCGTCCGATCAGCGCCATCGGCGCAAAGTCCTTGGTCGGGTCGTAGGGCAGCGACTTGTACATCGCAGGTCCCACCGCCATCGAGCCGCTGCCGGGCATACCGAGTGTGTAGCCGTCCGGCGCGGCCTTGGCGCCGATCGCAGTGCCGAGCGTCGAGCCCGCGCCGGCACGGTTTTCGACGATCACCGGCTTGCCAAGCCGCTCCGACAGCTTGGGCGCGACGACCCGCGCCACCGTGTCCACCGCTCCGCCCGGCGCCCACGGCACGATCATGGTCACTGGCCGCGACGGATAGTCGTCGGCCCGCGCCGACGGATTTTGGACCAGTGCCAGTCCCGCCGCGATGAGAGCGGCGCAGCGAACAAGAATGCGCATGACTTCCCCCGGATTGAAGTTGGCTTCCTGCTGCCCGACGGCCGGGCGGCTATTCCATTTCAGTTAGTCCTCTTCCAGTTCACTCGCGTTCCAGTTCACTGCGAGCCCGCGAGACCGGCGTTCCGTATGACCGGGGTCCAGCGGGCCTGTTCGGATTTCACATAGGCGTTGAGCTCTTCGAGCGATCCTTTGCCGATCGGTACGAGCCCCATCTTGACGAATCCCTTGATGACCTCGTCGGTCTGCATGATCGCGTTCACCTCGGCATTGAGCTTGGCAAGAACAGGCTTCGGCGTGCGACCTGGAGCGACCAGCATCTGCCAGGCGGTCGTGTCGAATCCTGGCAGGCCGAGTTCGGCGAGCGGCGCAATCTCCGGCGCGGCCTCCGCACGCTTGGCGCTGGTGATGCCGAGTGCCCGCGCCTTGCCGGCCCGGATCAATTGAATCGAAGGGCCAATGTCAGTGAACAACACGTCGATCTGACCGGACACGAGGTCCGTCATGGCAGGCACGCTGCCCTTGTAGGGAACGTGGGTCATCTTGATGCCGGTCATGCTGCTGAACAGCTCGGCATTCAGATGGTGAAACGCACCCACCCCACCGGAGCCGTATGTCAGCTTCTTCTGCTTGGCGAGTTTCACGAGGTCGGCCACGCTCTGCACCGGCAGGCTCGCATTGACGGCCAGTATGAACGGAACGCCCGCGATCAGCGCCACCGGCACCAGGTCCTTATCCGGTTCGTAGGGCAAATTTTTGAAGATGGTCGGGTTCATCGCCATCGTGCCGCTGGTGGCCTGCATCAGCGTGTAGCCGTCGGGATCGGCATTGGCAGCTGCGGCGGCGGCAATTGTGGTGCCCGCGCCCGGGCGGTTTTCGACGACGAACGATTTGCCGAGACGCTGTTCGAGCTTCTGCGCGACCGTTCGGGCGATCAGGTCCGTGCCTCCACCCGGCGCAAACGGCACCAGGATCGTCGTAGTCCGTGTCGGATACTCCTGAGCAGTGGTACGATCCGAGCTGCTCAATGCAAGAACAATCGCAACAAACCCAAAGATCATGCGCATCTGTCGTTCCTCCGTATCGCCCCCCGACGAGTGAAGATTCCAGAATGCTATTGCGAGCCCGCTATCCCTGCGTCGCTCACCACCTTTCCCCAGCGCACGATTTCCGACTTCACGAAGCTCTTGAGCTCATCCACGCTGCGGTTCTGCAACGGCAGGAAGCCGTATTTCAGGATCTGCTCCCTCACTTCCGGCATCGCCAGCACCGCGGTGATTTCGGAATTGAGCTTGTCGAGGACCGGCTTGGGCGTCTGCGCGGGCGCAGCCATCGCCTGCCACGACACCGCCTCGTAGCCCGGCACACCGGCCTCGCCGAGCGGCGGGATGTCGGGGAACGACGGATGCCGGGTCCGGGTCGAGATGCCGAGCACGCGAACGCGCTTGCCTTCGATCAGGCCGGTGGCAGGGCCGAGATCGCTGAACATCATCGGGATGTGGCCGGCGACCAGATCGTTGAGCGCCGGAAGGCTGCCGCGATACGGCACGTGCGACGCCTTCATCCCGGTCATGCTCTTGAACAGTTCCATGAACAGGTGATGCGGCACGCCGGGACCGGCCGACGCGAACGTCATCTTGTCCGCGTTGGCTTTCGCGTAGGCGAGCAGTTCCGGCACCGACTTCACCGGAAGATCGACATTGACCATCAGCACGAACGGTGTGCCCGAGAGCAGGCCGATCAGAGAGAAGTCGGTGGTCGGATCATAGGGCAGGTTCTTGTAGAGCGAGACGTTGACCGCCATGGTCGGCGCCGGCGCCATCAAGAGCGTGTAGCCGTCCGGCGCGGATTTCTGCACATGGGTCGCGGCGATGATCGAGCCCGCGCCCGGCTTGTTCTCGATGATGAAGCTCCTGCCGAGCCGCTGTTCGAGCTTGCCGGAAATCAGCCGCGCCATCTGATCGACGCCGCCGCCCGGCGCAAACGGCACGATGACGGTGACCGGCCGCGCCGGATAGTCCTGCGCGCGGGCCTGCGACCACATGGCAAGCGTCGCCATGACGACAAACAGAATCGCGAACAGAACGCGCGATGCGCGCATGCACCCCTCCCGTCGCTTCCAAGGCTTTGTTGACGGGAAGTCTGCTCTATTTAGGAAAGCGCCACAATCAGGTTCTTCAGGGCGCCGTTGAGCCTGCCGCCGGGCGCGCGCAGCTCTTCCATGATCGAGAAATGGTTGTGCGGTTCCAGCGGCAGGAGCGTCGAGGGCAGCCCTGCGTCGAGCCGCGCCTGATGATAGTCACGCGACTGGCGCGGCAGTTCCGGGATCTCGCCGGTGCCGTAGGCGACCGTCAACGGCTTACTGCGGGCCCGCGCGTCGTTGGGCAGATGCAGGATCGGGCTCATCGCCCTGGCTTCGTCCGCGGTCAGATTGAGTTTCTCGTTGAGATAGTTGAGCCGGCACGGCTCGACGTCGTAGATGCCGCTGATTGCGAGCCCGGCATCGACCTCGTCGAGCGGCAATGCGGAGGCCGTGAGATGCCCGCCCGCGGACCAGCCGGACACCACGAGCTTGCCCGCGCCGAAGCCGCGCTTCGGACCTTCCTTGCGCAGGAAGCGGATCGCCGCGTGGGTCTCGGCCACCAGCTCGGTCAATGTCACGTCCGGGCAGAGCGTGTAGCCGATCATCGCCACGTCGAAGCCGTTGCCGAGCGGACCTTTGGCCATGCAGGCGAAGATGTTCTTGTCGTTGCGCTGCCAGTAGCCGCCGTGGATGAAGGCATAGAGCGGCGCGTTGGCGCGGCCGCAGCGGAACACGTCGATGCGGTTTCGCTCACACGGCCCGTAGGCAAGATCGAGCAGCTCCGGGTTCTTTGCGCGGAATTCGGCGCTGCGCGCGACCCAGCCGTCGCGGCGCTCCGCCGAGTCGGGGCAGGCCTTGCCGTTGTCATAGGCGTCGTCGAGCTGCGCCCGGTTCATGCCCCGCCAGACGATGGTCGAAGAGGATGCGTCGTTCATGTTGTAACTGTAACAAGCCGGCCCCGTATTCGTCCCGCAAGCGCTCCCACGCCATGGCGGTGGGTCAAGGCGCGCCCGGGGTGCCCGGCCCGAGGCAGTCGGAGAAATCGCTCTCTATGAGGGGAGATCCGGCCTGCACGAATTCACGCTGTAATTTCGTGATTGAAGGGCAGTTCGACGGCCGCCCGTGGGACGTTTCGGCCGGTTTCCGGGCCTGTTCCTTGACAAAAAGGGGCTTCCCGCCCCATAAGCATGCCGCAATGGCGCGGGCCTTCGGGTCCGCGCGATTTGTTACGGCACCAAGTGCCTGTAACCACACCACAAATCGACTGAAAGAAGCCGGCCCGGGCAAGTCCTGAGAGCTGGGTATGAGCGCGGGATAGAGAACGATGTTCGCAGTCATCAAAGCCGGCGGCAAGCAATACCGCGTCGCCGAAGACCAGGTCCTCAAGGTCGAGGGCGTGGAAGGCGAGCCGGGCACCATCGTGCAGATCGGCGAAGTCATCATGCTGGGCGGCGACAAGCCGCAACTTGGCAATCCGACGATTTCGGGCGCGAGCGTCGCGGCCGAGATCATCGAGCACGGTCGCGGCCCGAAGGTTATCGCCTTCAAGAAGCGCCGCCGCAAGAACTCGCGGCGCAAGCGGGGCCACCGCCAGGATTTCGTCCTGATCCGGATTTCCGAGATCCTGATGGACGGCGCGAAGCCCTCCAAGGGCCCAAAGCCGAAGCCCGCGCCGAAGGCGAAAAAGCCGAAGGACGAAGAGACGGCCGCCTGAGCCGGAAGGCCTAGGCAACAAAACGCAACGGACGCGAGGGCCACGGCGCAGAAAATTGCGTCATGACCCTTCAGAAAGCAGCGTCCATCAATATTTGTGAGATGATTCCGACACGGAATCGGGTTACAAAGGCAGCGAGTTAGAGAGCTAGGTCATGGCGCACAAAAAAGCAGGCGGATCTTCCCGGAACGGACGCGACTCGGCGGGCCAGCGGCTCGGCGTGAAGTCGTTCGGCGGACAGGCCGTCGTTGCCGGCAACATTCTCGCGCGTCAGCGCGGGACGCGCTGGCATGCGGGCCAGAACGTCGGCACCGGCCGTGACCACACCCTGTTTGCGCTCACCGATGGTCGCGTTCAGTTCAATACCAAAGCCAAAGGCCGCGTGTTCGTATCCGTCCTTCCGATGACGGAGGCCGCGGCCGAATAAGACGGTGGAACCATAGTGGGTCCGCCGGTGTCTGTCCGAACCGGCGGGATCCACGGGATCCTTGTAAGGGGGAGACGGATACCGTCTCCCCCTTCAAGTTTTTAACAAGGAGCCCGTGTCATGACCCTGCAAGAGATACCGTCAGAATCGTATCGCGAGAGGAGTATCCCCGTCCTCGAGACGGAGCGGCTGGTTCTGCGTGCGCCGCGGCTTGGGGACGTAAAATCGGTCGCAGCGCTGGCGAACGACCGCCGCATCGCCGAGAACACGGCACGCATTCCGCATCCGTACCGTATCGCCGACGCCGAAGACTTCATCTCGACGGCCAACCTCGGCAGCGAAATCGTATTCGTGATCACGCTGCGCAACGGTGCGGTGATCGGCGGCTGCGGCTACACGCAGGTCGACCGTCATCCGCCGGAGATCGGCTACTGGCTCGGCGTCAAGCACTGGGGCAAGGGCTACGCCACCGAGGCGGTGCGCGCGATGATCGATCACATCTTCGCCGACACCGACTCCGACGCGATCCAGGCGGCAGCCCGCGTCACCAACCCGGCGTCGCGGCGCGTGCTGGAGAAGTGCGGCTTCCAGTGGTCGAGCGCGGGCCTGCTGCGCATCCGCGCCATCGCGAGCTCGGCGCCGATCGACCGCTTCCGCCTCGACCGCGGTCTCTGGGCGTCGCTGAAAAGCTGGGGCCAGTCGCGGCGTATCGTGGCGTGAACGGAGCGATGTCATGTACCAGCCTCCGCACTTCCGCGAGGACCGCATCGAGGTCCAGCACGGCCTCATTCGCTCGCAGCCGCTCGGCCTGCTGATCACGGCAGGACCGGGCGGGCTGCAGGCGAACCCGATTCCGTTTCTGGTCTACGGCGACCTCACAGCGCACGGCACGCTGCGCGCCCACATGGCGCGCGGCAATCCGCAATGGCGTGAGCTTGCCGCGGTCGAGCAATGCCTGGTCGTCTTCCAGGGACCGCAAAAGTACATCACGCCCTCCTGGTATCCGACCAAGCATGAACACGGCAAAGTCGTGCCGACCTGGAACTACGTAACGGTGCACGCCTGGGGCGCTCCGCGAGTCATCGAGGACGCCGCCTGGCTGCGGCGCCAGATCGAAGATCTCACCGACCAGAACGAAGGCGGCTTGCTGAGGGAAGGCCGCTTGCCGAAACCGTGGAAGGTCGATGACGCGCCGGAGCAATATCTTGCATCGCAGATGAAGGGCATCATCGGCATCGAGATTCCGATCGCCAAAATCGAAGGAAAATGGAAGGTCAGCCAGAACCGGCCCGAGGTGGATCGAGCCGGCGTGGTCGCGGGGCTGCGCAACAGCGACGAACAGGCAACGGTCCTGGCAGCACTGGTGGCCGAGCGCGGCAAGCTTGCGAAATAATCCAAGCCGCGCATCGGCTTTGGTTTCGTTCCGCAGCAAGGCCGTTTGTTCCAGGTGCCATTGCGTCGCTCTGCGCGACACAGAGGCGCATAAATATTGATTGCCCCGCGATTGACTTCACACGCCGATGGGAGGAGCATCATCGGCATGTGAAGCGCGTCGCTGAGGCGACCGCAGCAAACACAAACTGCACAACGGAGGTCACCATGACGCCACCGGGTCAGTTCCGCCGCACAGCGTAGTCGCAAGCGTTTGGGCGACCACGTAGCGGCAAACCCCACGAACGACACGCCGGGAGCTGGCTTAGTGGGCCGCATCAGTCAGGCATGGCCCCTTGCCGCTCCCGGTTGCGTTTCCGATTGATTTTTCCGGAGATTTCCATCCTCGTCTGCGCCCCGCACAGGATTGATATTCTACGGGCGACTGGCGTTCGGCCCGAATTTGCGGGAAAATATCTATCTGCGTGGCACATTAATCCGCCGATTCTCGCAGGGAGCACGCCATGGCCTACGAACTCGATCAATTCATCGCCGACTGCCGCACCGCGCTGAAGAACGACCCCGGCCCCGCCGGCCGCGAGAAGGTCCGCGCCGATCTTGAGCGGCTTTTGGGCAACAAGGACTTCGTCGAGAAGTATTGCGGCGACGACGTCGAACGCGGCCTGAAGGTCCTCTACGAAGATCCCGAGCTGAAGTTCCAGGTGCTTGCGCACATCAACGACAAGGCGCGCGTCTCGCCGCCGCACGATCATGGCGCGTCCTGGGCGATCTACGGCCAGGCGAAGCTGTGGACCGACATGATCGAATGGAAGCGCCTCGACGACGGCAAGGACCCGACCAAGGCCAACCTCGAGCCGGAAAAGAAGTACCGGCTCAATCCGGGCCAGGCCGGCATCTACCAGAACGGCGCGATCCACTCGATCGATTATCCGGACAAGTCGCGCTTCGTGCGCGTCACCGGCACCAACCTCGATATGATCAACCGCATCAGCATCGACCTGAAGTCCGGCAACGTGAAGCAGATGACGCCGCAGCAGGCGACGTAGCCGCAGACACGCCAACGTCGTAACGTCATGGCCGACCCGAGCGCACGCTCGGCCGGCCATATTCTTTGCCGACAATGTTGTTTGAGGAAGCCATGCCCAAAGCCGCCGCACGCCCGCTCGATCCGGCAACCGTCAAGGCCATGCTGCATGACGGGCGCGAGCTTGCGCTGATCGACCTTCGCGAAGAGCTGATCTTCTCGCAGAACCATCTCCTGTGGGCGCGCTCGGTGCCGTTGAGCCGCCTGGAACTGCGCTTTGCCCAGCTGGTGCCGCGCAAGGCAACCCGCATCGTACTGTGCGACGGCGGCGACGGCGCAATCGAGCGCGCGGCCGCGATCCTTTTCGCGGCGAAGTACACCGACATTTCCTTTTTGCAGGGCGGTTTGGCGGCCTGGGAGAAGGCCGGCTTCGAGCTGTTTTCCGGCGTCAACGTGCCGAGCAAGGCGTTCGGCGAGCACATCGAGCACGTCAACCACACGCCGAGCGTCTCGCCTGAGGAACTCGACGCGCTGATGAAAAGCGGCACCGACATGGTGATCGTCGACAGCCGCCCGCTCGACGAATTCAACCGCGTCTCGATCCCGACCGCGACCAATGTACCGGGTGCCGAACTGGTGCTGCGCATTCATGACATCGCGCCGAAGCCGGAGACGCTGGTGGTCGTCAACTGCGCCGGCCGCACCCGCAGCATCATCGGCGCGCAATCGCTGATCAACGCCGGCGTGCCGAACAAGGTGGTTGCCCTGCGCAACGGCACGATGGGCTACACGCTCGCGGGCTTTGCGCCGGACACCGGCAAGAACAAGCGCTACGCCGAGCCTTCGGCCGAGGGACTGGCCTGGGCAAAAGCCGCGGCCAACCGCGTCGGCAGGAAATTCGGCGTGATGCAGATTAACCGCCAGGCGCTCGACAGCTTCCGCAGCGACGTGACGCGCACGCTCTATGTATTCGACGTGCGCGATCCGACCGAGTACGCGGCAGGACACCTGCCCGGCGCGGTGAACGCGCCCGGCGGGCAGCTGGTGCAGGCGACCGACCAATATGTCGGCACGCTCGGCGCGCGCATCGTGCTGGTCGACGACCGCGAGGTACGCGCGGTGATGACGGCGTCCTGGCTCAAGCAGATGGGCTGGCGCGACGTGTTCGTGCTGATCGGCAGCGGCAACGAGCGGGTGCGGCCGATGCCGCCGGTGCTCGGTCCGCCGGTGCCGTCGGATCTGGCCATTGAAGTGCGGGAGCTGTCACCGCTGGTCGCCGACAACCACGTCACCGTCGTCGATCTGTCGCTCAGCCCCGCCTACCGCAAAGGGCATATTCCGGGCGCATGGTTTGCGATCCGCACCCGGTTGCAGCAGGCGCTGGCAAAGATTCCGATGAACGGCGAACTGGTGCTGACGTCGGAAGACGGAATCCTCGCAAGCCTCGCGGCCTATGAGTGCAAGGTGCCGGCGCTGTTCCTCCGCGGCGGCAACTCGGCATGGCGGGAGGCCGGCCTGGAATTCTCCACCCAGGCCCGGATGGCCGACGAGCCGCTCGACTACTGGCCCAAGCCCTACGAACGCGCGGGCGACACCAAGAGCGCGATGAACGAGTATCTCTCGTGGGAGGTCGATCTCCTGCCCCGCATCGAGCGCGACGGGACGACGCGGTTCACGCTGTAGGGCGCATCAAGGCGGCGGCCCGGAGAATGACGCACGTCGCGCGAGCGCGCGCTCGCGCAGGAAAATGAACAGCCCCGCGCCGATGATGATCGCTGCACCCGCGAGCATCCAGACGTCCGGCACGTCGCCGAACACCAAATAGCCGAACAGCACCGCCCAGACGATCGTCGTGTACTGGTACGGCACCACCGTGCTGGCCGGCGCGAGCTTGAGCGAACGGTTGACGCAGACATGCGCCGTCATCGCCACCATGCCGAGCAGCGCGAGCAGCGCGCCGTCGCGCGGCGACACCGGCGTCCAGCTCACCGGCGCCAGCACCGCACCGAGCGCCAGTGCGGCCACCGTCTGCGACGTCACAAGGACCGTATCGGAGGTGCCGCGCAGCGTGCGCGTCGAGATCATCGACAGCGAGAATGTGAAGCTGCCGGCAAGCGCGATCAGCGCCGGCCAGCTCAGCGCGGCCGAACCCGGCCGCAGGCAGGCGACTACGCCGACGAAACCCACGGCCACCGCGGTCCAGCGCCGCCAGCCGATCGGCTCGCCGAGCACCGCGCCTGCGATGGCGGTGACGAAAATGGGGCCTGCGAGGTAGTAGGCCATCACGTCGGCGAGCGGCAGGTACGACACCGCCCAGTAGAAGCAGGCGACCTCGGCGGTCGCGAGCCCGGCCCGCCAGGCCTGCATTCCCCAACGCGGCGCGACTTTGAAGCTCGCGCGGTCGCGCCAGATGAACGGGGTCAGCAGGACCAGCGCGGCGAGGCTGCGGATCAGCAGCACCTGACCGACCGAATAGGTGGCCACCAGCCACTTGCCCAGGGCGTCGTTGATCGCAAACAGCAGGATACCGGCCGTCATCAGGCCGATACCGGCGAGCGCGGCGCGGCGCTCGTGCAGGCCCGTGGTGGCGGTGTCGGAAACCATAGGGTCAGGCGTCTGCCGCGAGATTGCGGTTATTCTTTCCAATTGCGGTACTGATCGCTACCTATAGCCCATGAAGTTCCTGGACGAGGCCAAGGTCTATATTCGCTCGGGCGACGGCGGCAACGGCTGCGTCGCGTTCCGGCGCGAGAAGTTCATCGAGCACGGCGGCCCGAGCGGCGGCAATGGCGGCCGCGGCGGCGACGTGGTCGCGCAGGCGGTGGACGGCCTCAACACGCTGATCGACTACCGCTATGCCCAGCACTTCAAGGCCCGGGCGGGCGTGGCCGGCATGGGCAAGGACCGCCACGGCGCCAATGCGGAAGACATCGTGATCAAGGTGCCGGTCGGCACGCAGATTTTCGACGAGGACAAGGAAACGCTGCTCGCCGACCTGACCGAAACCGGCCAGCGCGTGGTGCTGCTGGAAGGCGGCAACGGCGGCTTCGGCAATGCGCACTTCAAGTCGTCCACCAACCGGGCGCCGCGCAATGCCAATCCCGGCCAGCCGGGCGAAGAGCGCTGGATCTGGCTCCGCCTGAAGCTGATCGCCGACGCGGGCCTGGTCGGCCTGCCGAACGCCGGAAAGTCCACGTTTCTCGCCGCCGTCACCGCGGCGAAGCCAAAGATCGCCGATTATCCCTTCACCACGCTCAATCCGCAGCTTGGCGTGGTCGAGACCGACGGACGCGAATTCGTGCTGGCCGACATCCCGGGCCTGATCGAAGGCGCGCATGAGGGCTCAGGGTTGGGCGACCGCTTCCTCGGCCACATCGAGCGCTGCCGGGTGCTGCTGCATCTGGTCGACGGCACCGGCGAGCACGCCGGGAAAGACTACAAGACCGTCCGCGCCGAGCTCGACGCCTATGGCGGCGGCCTTGCCGAAAAGCCGGAAATCGTCGCGCTGTCGAAGATCGACGCGATGACACCGGAGGCCATCAAGGAGCAGGCCGCCCGCCTCAAGCGCGCCTGCAAGAAAACGCCGCTGTTGGTGTCGGCGCATTCACGGAAGGGCGTTCCCGAGACGCTCCGCGCGCTCGCCGAACTCGCCGGCACGGCCCGCGAGAACAAGGCGAAGAAGGCGCGAACCGCTGCCCCGGCGTGGCAGCCTTAGCACCGCGGCCTCCACAAACTCTGCTATAGACCTCCAACAACCGGCCCTGCCGGGCCTCTCGCAGCCGTTTCACGTCCATGTCCGCCAAAGCCCCCGTCCTCGCCGACTTCCGCCGCATCGTCATCAAGGTCGGCTCGTCGCTCCTGGTTGATGCCGCCGCCGGACGGCTGAAGGAGGCGTGGCTCAACTCGCTCGTCGCCGACATCGCCCGGCTGCACAAGGACAAGCGCGACGTCATCGTGGTGTCGTCGGGAGCGATCGCGCTCGGCCGATCGGTGCTCAAGCTGCCGAACGGCACGCTGAAGCTCGAGGACAGCCAGGCCGCCGCCGCCGTCGGCCAGATCGCGCTGGCGCGCACCTGGGCCGAGGCGCTCGGCCAGCACGGCATCACCGCGGGTCAGGTTCTGGTGACCCTGACCGACACCGAAGAGCGGCGGCGTTATCTCAACGCCCGCTCGACCATCGGCAAGCTCCTGGAATGGCGCAGCGTGCCGGTCATCAACGAGAACGACACCGTCGCCACCACCGAGATCCGTTACGGCGACAACGACCGCCTTGCCGCCCGCGTCGCCACGATGGCGAGCGCCGACCTGCTGGTGCTGCTGTCCGACATCGACGGCCTCTACGACGCGCCGCCGGCTTCCAACGCCAACGCCAGGCACATTCCGCTGGTGCCGCGCATCACCGCCGAGATCGAAGCGATGGCCGGCGACGCAGCGTCCGATCAATCGCGCGGCGGCATGCGCACCAAGATCGAGGCCGGCAAGATCGCAACCACCGCAGGCACCCACATGGTGATCGCATCCGGGCACGTCGATCATCCGCTCGACGCGATCGAGGCCGGCGCCCGCTCGACCTGGTTTCTCGCGTCCGGCAATCCCGTCACCTCGCGCAAGCGCTGGATCGCCGGCTCGCTCGAACCCAAGGGCACGCTCACCATCGACGCCGGGGCGGCCACCGCGCTGCGCAACGGCAGAAGCCTCCTTCCCGCCGGCGTGATCCGCGTCGACGGAAATTTCGGCCGCGGCGACGCCGTGCTGATCCGCGGGCCGGACGGCGCGGAGATCGGCCGCGGACTCGTGGCCTATGACGCGGAAGACGCAGCCAAGATCGTGCGCAAATCCTCCAGCGACATTCTGCTCATTCTCGGCATCGAGGGCCGCGCCGAGATGGTCCATCGCGACGATCTCGTGCTCGGCGGCGCGTAATCACGCCGCGCGATCTGTCAGGTAAATTCCTGCGGTCGAGTGACGCGCGGCAACTCCACAACTATCGCGACGATCGCGCTCTCTGTCCACTCACCGCCGTTTCGCAAGAACGAGAAACGCGAAATCAATCAGGAGGGGAGAGAGAACCATGAAGAAGACTATTGTTGCGATCGCCGCCGCCGCATTTTTTGCAACCGGCATGCTTGCGGCCGCACCTGCCTTCGCGGCCGGGAAACCGTCGCAGCCAGAGATGGTCCCGCTGCCAGCGCTCGGAGTGTGGCCGGCGATGATGATCTTGGGCGCGAAGAAAAATGACAAGTTCAAACCCGTAAAGCCTTACGGCAAGAAGACGCGCACCAGCCTCTAGCCTCAGCCTCTTCAACAATGTGCTGTCGACGGGAAGCCGCGAGGCTTCCCGGTTTGCGCAACACAGCCCTTCGACTTTCGGCTGCGGTCCATTGTCACGCGGCAATCTGCACGTTGAGGCAACAGCGAAATCTGCGTTCAAATGCCTATCTGATTTGAAGTTTAGAGCGTTGCAAAACAGCCAAGCAAGAGAGACCAGACCGCAGAACAACACAGGCAACGCCACACAGCTCGCGCTCGACCATGTGAGCGATTCGCGAGGCGCCGTTAAACCGGCGCTAATCCCCAGCAGTCTTTGGGGGGCAGCAATGCCCCCCACTTTTTTTGCCGTCGTTTTTCGTTTGCCGCGCAGGGAACCTCGGAGTCATTCGCGCATTGTCGGGGCGCGACGTGACACAGTGCGGCGATATCGACTCGGAAGGCGGCCAAAGGCCGCCCGGACCAACCCGGCTCGCGCGAGCCGGGTTTTCCGTTTCCGGTTTCAGCGCACGACGAAATTGAAATAGGTTTGCGGATAGGGCTCGTTGCGCAGCGTGAAATGCCACCATTCCTTGTCGTAGGCCATGAAGCCTCGCTTGCGCATGGCCTGCGCCAGCAGCGCGCGATTGGCCTGGGCGTCCTTGCCGACCCTCCGGTCCGACGGCCATGACAGCGGACTGAAGAAGTCGAACGGCGTGCCCATGTCGAGCTCCTGCCCGTCCGAGCGCCGCGCCAGCGTCAGGTCCGCGGTCGAGCCGCGCGAATGGCCGGAGCGCGCCGCGATATAGCCGTCGCTGAACAGGTCGCGCTTGTCGACTTCGGGATAGAACCCGGCCTTCATCTTCTCGTCTTTGAGGTCGCGCGCCCAGCGCACGAAATGCGCCACCGCGCGCTCCGGCCGGTAGCAGTCGAACACCTTGATGGTCAGCCCGCGCGGTTCGAGATCGGCGACCACCAGCGCCAGCGCCGCGGCGGCCGGCCGCGTCAGGTAACACAGCGGCTTCTCGTAGCCGTCGATCTTGGCGCCGATGAAGTTGTGCGCGGTGGCATAGCGCGCATCGACAAGAACGCCGGGCGCGGCGGTTGCGGCGTCGACAAAGCTGTTCGGACGCGGCGGGTCTTTGCGCTGCGCCTCGGCCGGTGCGACGAGTGAAACCATCAACGCTGTGACGATTGCGGCACGAATCATTGAATCTGTTTAGCAGATCGACGGGTTGCGGCGAACGTCCCGGCCATCATCAGCCATCCAGCCATGCCACCGCACGGATCGGCGCGCCGGTGCCGCCCTTGATCTTGATCGGGAAGCCGATGAACTTGAACCGCCCCTTGCCGACGAGCTTGTCGAGGTTCACCAGCCCCTCCATGTGCGTGAAGCCCATGTCGCGGCAAACATGGTGCACCTCGAAGTTGCTGCGCCCCGTCCGGCCCGGGCTCACCGCCTCGACGCCGAACATGCCGATGCCCTTCTTCCCCAGCCAGGTGGCCGACTCCTTGGTCAGCCCGGGAAAGTCGGTGATGAAGGCCGGCGTGCCGTACGTTCTCCGGTAGAAGTCCATGTGCAGCAGCACCGTGTCCTTCGGCTTGATCTCGACGCCCGCCGCCTCGATCGCCTTCTGCAGATCCTCGATCGAGATGTCCGACTTCAGCGGCTTGTGCGAGAGATCGAGACAGACCGCCTCGGTGAAGAAGTTCTCCAGCGGCACCTCGTCGATCGATGCAGCCTTCGGATCGGCGTTGAAGTGCTTGGGCGCGTCCACATGCGTGCCCGCATGGTCGCCCATCACGATCGCCATGGTGGCCGACGAGAAGCCGTAGCCGTCCACCGTGCGCACCTCGTCGTGGGTAGCGAAGCTCGTGACGATGACCTGCGGATGGTTCGGCAGGACCTGCATCTTGTGTTCGATGTCGCGACTGAGGTCGATCAGGATCATGGGCTTCCCGGATGCTGTTATTTGCGAAGCCATCGTAAGGGCCTCGAAGGCCTCCGCAATATAGGACTATTTCCAGACCGGCTAACCTTCTGACCGCGGGTCAACCATGCGACGCCTGCTGTGGTGAGAAACGCCTTTATCCGTGCTAAAGACATCACGAAATCATCATGTCGAGCATAACTAGCCCTGTCATGGCCGCTTCGCTGAAAACCGCCGAAACACCCTCGGACATCGCCGCGGCGATGAACACGATCGGCCGCGACGCAAAGGCTGCGGCGCGGGTGCTAGCGATTGCACCGTCCGAGCAGAAGAACCGCGCGCTCTCGGCGATGGCCGCCGCAATCCGCTCCGGCAAGTCCGAAATCCTTTCGGCCAATGCCGACGACATGAAGGACGGCAAGGCCGCGGGACTGACCGGCTCGTTCCTCGACCGGCTGGAGTTGAACGATAAGCGCATCGAAGCGATGGCCGAGGGCCTCGACGTCGTCCGCGAGCTGGCAGATCCGGTCGGCAAGGTCACCGAATCCTGGACGCGCCCGAACGGCATGACCATCGAGCGCGTGCGCGTGCCGCTGGGCGTCGTCGGCGTGATCTACGAAAGCCGGCCCAATGTCACGGCCGACGCCGGCGCGCTGACGCTGAAGGCCGGCAACGCCGTGATCCTGCGCGGCGGCTCCGACAGCCACCGCTCGTCGCGCGCCATTCATGCGGCCCTCGCCAAGGGCCTGCGCGAAGCCGACCTGCCCGAAGCCGCGATCTCCCTGGTGCCCACCCGCGACCGCGCCGCCGTAGGCATGATGCTCGAAGGATTGAACGGCAGCATCGACGTCATCGTGCCGCGCGGCGGCAAGAGTCTTGTCGACCGCGTGCAGAAGGAAGCGCGCGTGCCGGTGTTCGCGCATCTCGAAGGCGTCTGCCACGTCTATGTCGACAAGGCCGCCTCGCTCGACATGGCGAAGAGCATCGTCATGAACGCCAAGCTCCGCCGCACCGGCGTCTGCGGCGCGGCCGAGACCCTGCTGGTCGACCGCGCAGCGGCCGGCACGCATCTGAAGGCGCTGGTGGAAATGCTGCTCGACGCCGGCTGCGAGGTGCGCGGCGACGGGGCCGTGCAGAAGACCGACCCGCGCGTGAAGCCCGCGAGCGAAGCCGACTGGTCCACCGAATATCTCGACACGATCATCACCGCCGGCGTGGTCGACGGGGTCGATGCCGCAATCGAGCACATCGAGCGCTACGGCACCCATCACACCGATGCCATCGTTACCGCCGACCCAAAAACCGCGGAAAAGTTCCTGAGCGAAGTCGATTCCGCCATCGTGCTGCACAACGCGTCGACCCAGTTCGCCGACGGCGGCGAGTTCGGCTTCGGTGCCGAGATCGGCATCGCCACCGGCAAGCTGCACGCCCGCGGCCCGGTCGGCGTCGAGCAACTCACCAGCTTCAAGTACCGCGTCCGCGGCACCGGGCAGATCAGGCCATAGCCGGCACAATGCAGCCCCGCCTCGTTCTTCCACCGCACACGCCCGGAATGCGGATCGGCCTGTTCGGCGGAACGTTCGATCCGCCGCACGCCGCCCATCTCGGCGCAAGCCTGCTTGCCATGAAGCGGCTGAAGCTCGACCGGATGTGGTGGCTGGTGACGCCGGGCAATCCATTAAAAGACACACGGCATCTGCGGCCGCTCGCCGAGCGCATGGCCGCCGCCCGCGCGCTCGCCAGTCATCCGCGCATCGACATCACCGGTCTCGAAGCTGTCATCAACACGCGCTACACCTACGACACGTTGGCGTATCTGGTGCGCCGCTGCCCGAACGCCCGGTTTGTCTGGGTGATGGGCGCGGACAACCTGCGGAGCTTCTACCGCTGGCAAAACTGGCGCGGCATCGCTTCGCTCATGCCCATGGCCGTGGTCGACCGCATGGGATCGAGCCTCTACGCAGGCAGCGGCCGCGCCGCCCAGGCGCTCTCGCGTTTCCGCCTGCCCGAGCGGTTCGCGCCAGTGCTGGCCGGACGGAACCCGCCGGCTTGGCTTTACCTCCACGGGCTCAAGTCGCCGTTGTCCTCAACCGCGCTTCGTGCCTTGCGAAAAAGCAGGCGCAACCATTGAATCCCGCAACCCCGCGTGCCTATCTTAGACGCGTTAGCCCCGCGATTCCGGGGCGTGAGCGGCAAACGAAAGGAAAGGACGACCCTGTCCCCCACAGCAGCTCCTCGGGCCGCCGCCCGTCGTGCGCCCGCACCCGTCTCCAAGCGTCCTGACACGCAGGAGACCGTTCGACTGATCCTCGACCGCCTTGAAGATATGAAGGCCGAGGACACCGTCACCATCGACCTCACCGGCAAGACTGCATTCACCGACGCCATGGTTGTCACCAGCGGCCGGTCGAACCGCCATGTCGGCGCTGTCGCCGATCGTGTGCTTGAAGGCCTGAAGAAGGCCGGGATCAAGAACGCGCACGTCGAAGGCATGCCGCATTGCGACTGGGTGCTGATCGATGCCGGCGACGTCATCGTTCACGTGTTCCGGCCGGAAGTGCGCGCCTTCTACGATCTCGAAAAGATGTGGTCGGGCACGCGCGCCAAGGCCAAAAGATAGCGTGGCGTCATGCGGCTGGTGGTCGCCGCCATCGGCCGATTGAAGGACGGACCCGAAAGGGAACTGGCGGAACGCTACCGAAAGCGCGCCGAGCAGGTCGGCCGCCGCATCGGCTTCCGCGACACCGAGGTCGTCGAGATCCGCGAGAGCCGCGCCCAGGAGGTCGGCAAGCGAATGATCGAGGAATCGATCGCGCTCACGAGCCTCATTCCCGACAAAGCAGTCACCATCGTTCTCGACGATCGTGGCGATAGCCTCGACAGCGCGACGCTCGCTAACCGCTTGGGCCGCTGGCGGGACGACGGCCGCCCGGCCGCGGTTTTCATCATCGGCGGCGGCGACGGACTTGCTCCCGCGCTGCGCGACAAGGCGGTTTTGAAACTCGCCTTCGGATCCGCCACCTGGCCGCATCAACTCGTCCGCGTGATGCTGCTGGAGCAGATTTACCGGGCCGTCAGCATCCTTTCCGGGCATCCGTATCATCGCGCGTAAGGTTGCTTTCGCGGCGCTCCGGCATTACCTCAAAGCTCCATGAGCGCTTCGGAACGGATAACCGATTCGTCTCGCGCGCTGGCCGCGACGCTGGCCGTCGCGCTGCTTCTCATCCCCGCTCCTCCCGCTCTCTCCCAACCGTCGCTCGACGCGCTGCGCCAGCGCGACCAGGAAATCGAAGCGATCCGCACCGAGCAGAAGAAGGCCGCGGAAACGCAGGCCAGGCTCAAGAGCGAAATCGACGCCATCGGCGAGGACCGCCGCAAACTCAACCAGGCGATGATCGACGCCGCGCCGCGCCTGCGCGGCGCAGAAGACCGGATCGGCGAAACCGAAGCGCGGCTCAAGCCGCTCGATGCGAGCGAGCAGCGGGTCCGCAAGTCGCTCGCCGGACGTCGCGCCACCATCGCCGAGGTGCTGGCCGCGCTTCAGCGCATGGGACGTCATCCGCCGCCCGCAATCATGGTGCGCCCGGACGATGCACTTCAGTCGGTTCGGTCCGCGATTCTGCTCGGCGCGGTGGTGCCGGAAATGCGGCTGCAGGCCGAAGCGCTCGCCGCCGACCTCGCCGACCTCGTCCGGATCCGTAAGGAGATCGCGAGCGAGAAGGATCGTCTCGCCCGCGACGCCGCAGCCCTCACCGAAGAACGTCAGCGAATCACCCTCTTGGTCGGCGAACGGCAGAAAAAGCAGGCGGAGACCGAAAAGGCGCTGGAGGCCGAGCGACAGAAGGCGATTGTGCTGGCCCGCCAGGTGGACAATCTCAAAGATTTGATCGGAAAAGTTGAGCAAGGCCTCGATAGCGCGGGGAAGGCCGCGCGGTTCGCGGAACGCGCGGCCGAGGACAAGGCCCGGGATTCCGCCAGGGACGGCGGAAGAACCGATCTGGCCGCCTTACGGGACCCCGGAAGACTGGCCCCGGCCCTTACTTTTGCGTCAGCCCGTGGACAATTGCCGTTTCCGGTTAATGGCACCCGGATCAAGGAATTCGGGGCTCCGGACAGCACTGGAGGCACCGAAAAGGGCATGGCCATCGCCGCCCGGGCCGGTTCCCCGGTCACGGCTCCGTGTGACGGCTGGGTGGTTTATTCAGCCCCCTTCCGCAATTACGGCCAAGTCTTGATACTTAATGCCGGCGGCGGATATCATGTGGTACTCGCCGGGATGGAACGGATTTCAGTGAATGTCGGCCAGTTTGTGCTGACAGGGGAGCCTGTTGCGGTGATGGGCGGATCGCAACCTCCGGCAAGCGCGGCATCCAATCCGGAAAGACCGGTTCTTTACGTCGAGTTCCGGAAAGACGGTACACCAGTCGATCCCAGCCCGTGGTGGGCGGCAAGCAAAGGCGAAAAGGTTCGCGGATGATGCGCAAGACATTCCTCATGCTTCTCGGAGCGGCTTCGGGCGCGGCGCTGACGCTGATGGTCACGCAGCCCCGGCTGGTGCCGATCGCGTTCGGCTCCAGCGCCAAGGCCGCCGCCGCGGACACCTACCGGCAGCTCAACCTGTTCGGCGATGTGTTCGAGCGCGTGCGCGCCGACTATGTCGAGAAGCCTGACGACTCCAAGCTGATCGAATCCGCGATCAACGGAATGCTGGCCGGTCTCGACCCGCACTCGAGCTACATGGAGCCGAAGGCGTTCCGCGACATGCAGGTGCAGACCCGCGGCGAGTTCGGCGGGCTGGGCATCGAGGTCACGATGGAGGACGGCCTGATCAAGGTCGTGGCCCCGATCGACGACACGCCCGCCGCCAAGGCCGGCGTCATGGCGAACGACATCATCACCAAGCTCGACGAGGAACAGGTGCAGGGCCTCACCCTGAACCAGGCCGTCGAGAAGATGCGCGGACCGGTGAACACCAAGATCAAGCTCACCATCATGCGCAAGGGCCAGGACAAGCCGGTCGAGGTTTCGATCACCCGCGACATCATCCGCGTGCGCGCGGTGCGCTCGCGCGTGGAAGACGACATCGGCTACATCCGCGTCACCCAGTTCAACGAGCAGACCACCGAGAACCTGAAGAAGGCGATCACCGATCTGCAGACGCAGATTCCGGCGGACAAGCTCAAGGGCTACGTGCTCGACCTGCGCAACAATCCCGGCGGCCTGCTCGACCAGGCGATCTCGGTGTCGGATGCGTTCCTCGAGCGCGGCGAGATCGTCTCGACCCGCGGCCGCAACGCCGAAGAGACCCAGCGCTTCAGCGCCCGCCCCGGCGACCTGATCAAGAGCAAGCCGGTGATCGTGCTGATCAACGGCGGCTCGGCATCGGCGTCGGAGATCGTCGCCGGCGCCCTGCAGGACCACAAGCGCGCGACGCTGATCGGCACGCGCTCGTTCGGCAAGGGCTCGGTGCAGACCATCATCCCGCTCGGCGCCGGCAACGGCGCATTGCGGTTGACCACGGCGCGCTATTTCACGCCGTCGGGCAAGTCGATCCAGGCCAAGGGCATCTCGCCGGACATCGAAGTGCTGCAGGACGTGCCGGACGATCTCAAGGCGCGGACCGACACCAAGGGCGAGTCCTCGCTGCGCGGCCATCTCAAGGCCGACGGGGACGAGCAGACCGGCTCGCAGTCCTACGTCCCGCCGGATCCGAAGAACGACAAGGCGCTGAAGATGGCGACCGACCTGATCCGCGGCACGACCACCAACTCGGCCTATCCACCCAATCCGCGGCGCGCCGCGAACCAGTAAGGTCCGGAAGGACGTTTTCCACGGGGCGGCCGCAAGGCCGCCCCGTTTGCTTTTGCAGACGGCAATTGAGTTCTTACGGTAAACCGGGAGTTAACGATCCGCTTCTAGGCTCGCCGGGATGATTCCCAAGGAAGCGTCCAAGGAGCCTGCCCCGTGGCCGACGACGAACTGAGCGCACCGCTCGGGCGGAAAGCCAGGGCAAAGTCGCGGCGTTTCAAGCTCCCGACCGCGTATCTGCCGCACGTCGCCGCCGTGGCGCTCGGCCTGTTCGTCTGCGTCTGTGCCGGCTGGGCGCTGTTCGTCAACGACCTGACCGGCGGCGAGCCCGTCGCGACGGTGGCAACCGGTCTCGGCCCGCCCAAGCGCGCGATGCCCGCGGTGGTGTCGGTCAATCCGGCGCAAGGACCGCGCAGCTACGACGGCCCCGGCGAAGCGGTTACCATTCCGGTCCCGCCGCCCGTGCAGGCGCAACTGCAGGCGCAGCCGCCGGCGTTACCACCGCTTCCCGCGGCATCCGCCCGCAACACCGTCACCATCATCGACGGCAGCACCGGCAAGCGGCAGGAGGTCCCGATCCCCGGCACGCAGGAGGCGCGCGCGCCGGTGGAGCAGCGGCTGCTCGAAAGCTCCAGGCATGGCG
>Ga0247825_10000515_pt1 | contig 24382 bp, 15 predicted proteins | sample 13C_Vanillin_Day_FD_194413 | JGI IMG/M metagenome (GOLD analysis project Ga0247825, IMG submission 194413) | Soil microbial communities from agricultural site in Penn Yan, New York, United States - 13C_Vanillin_Day48 | ecosystem: Environmental > Terrestrial > Soil > Agricultural land | place...
GCTTGATCGTGACGGAAGACACGGCTTCTCCATAGGAGCTCGAAATGCCGCTATGGAAGAAGTACTTCATCTCGAACACGCCCTGAGGCGTGTGCATGTACTTGTTCGTCACGACGCGGCTGACCGTCGACTCATGCATGCCGATATCGTTGGCGACGTCGCGAAGGACGAGCGGCCGCAGATACTCGATGCCGTGATCGAGGAAGTCGCGTTGAAAATTGATGATGCTCGACGCCACCTTGTGGATCGTCTTCTGGCGCTGCTCCACCGACTTGATCAGCCATAACGCCGACCGGAACTTGTCCTTCACGTAGGCGCGCGTCTCGTCGGTGTTCTCCGTGGCGTTTTTGTCCAGCAGCCGTCGATAGACAGGACTGATCCGCAGTTGCGGTAACCCTTCTTCGTTGAGCGCGGCCACGTACTGATCCTCGATCTTGACGATGTAGACGTCGGGAATCACGTACTGCGACTGCGAGGGGTTGTAGCGGCTGCCCGGCTTCGGATCGAGATGACGAATCAGCTCGATGTGCTGCTTCAAGTCGTCGATCGTCAGGCCGAGCTTACGTGCGAGCTCGGGAACCTGATGGTTCTGCAGAAGCCGCATGTGCTCGGTGACGATCTGGTCGGCAGGCGTTCCTGCCATCCCGAGATGCCGCAACTGAAGCAACAGGCACTCCTGAAGATCGCGCGCGCAAACGCCAATCGGATCGAACCCTTGCAGGACCTTGAGCGCCCGCTCCACTTCTTCCAACGGCCACGGCCCCATGGCGGCGAGCTCTTCCACCGTCGCGACCAGGTAGCCGTCGTCATCAAGGTTGCCGATGATTGCTTCACCGATCTCGCGGATGAGCGGCTCGTCCGTCTGCATCGAGAGCTGCCAGAGCAGGTGATCGGAGAGCGACTGCCCTGTCGAGAGCGTGTTCTCGATCGGCGGGAGTTCCTTGACCTCGGTCGGCGTGCGCGGGCGATACCCGTCGTCCAGGTAGTCGCCGAAGAAGTACTCGTAGTCCTGGTCGTCCCACGAGTCGGCCTTCTTCTCCGAGGGCTTTTCTTCCTGCTTCTCGGGGGCCGCCTCGACCGGCTGAAGCTCCTCGGTCGGAACTTCTTCCAGCATGGGGTTCTCGACCATCTCCTGGTTCAGCAGTTCCGACAGCTCGAGCGTCGACATCGGCAGCAGCTTGATTGCCTGCTGGAGCGAAGGCGTCAGAATGAGCTTCTGAACGAGCTTGGTGTGTAACTTCTGCGAGATGGCCATCAGCCAGCGAACCCGTAATCCATCTTAGTCCAACCGGAACTCGGTCCCCAGATAAATCCGGCGCACGTCCTCGTCCGCGGCCAGCGATTCAGGTGTTCCACTGCGAAAAATAGCACCGTCGTGAACTATGTACGCGCGGTCGGTGATCCTCAGCGTTTCACGAACGTTATGGTCGGTGATCAGGACGCCGATGCCGCGCTCCTTCAGGTGAAACACGATGTTCTGGATGTCGCTGACCGCGATTGGATCGATGCCGGCAAACGGCTCATCCAGCAGGATGAACCTCGGCGACATCACGAGCGCGCGCGTGATCTCCGCACGACGGCGTTCGCCGCCCGACAGCGTGTGAGCGGGAGCCGACCTGAGTGGCGTCAGATGCAGTTCTGCCAGCAGATCCTCCAGCCGCTCTCTCCGTGTCTTCGCATCGAGCGAAAGTGTTTCGAGAATCGCCATGATGTTCTGCTCGACCGAGAGTCCGCGGAAGATCGAGGGCTCCTGGGGCAGATATCCGATTCCCTTGCGGGCGCGCGCGTACATCGGCGCGTCGGTGACATCCTCACCATCGAGCAGTACACGCCCGGAGTCCGGCCCGGTCAAGCCAACGGTCATGTAGAACGTTGTCGTCTTGCCCGCACCGTTCGGCCCCAGCAGACCGACGATCTCGCCCGAGCCGACTTCGATGCTGACGCCGCGCACGACAGTGCGACCGCCATACGACTTGGTCAGCTCTTTCGTCTGCAGCGTAGACGTCATCGCGTGGGCGGCGATGGCTGCGGCAGATTCGACGGTGGCTGCTGTGTGCACGGCTTGGTCTCTGTTCGGCGTCTCTCGTTGCCGTCGACGATGATCCTGTCGCTCGACTTGAAGAAGGTAAGTGTCCGGCCGGTCGTTTCGCTGCACTTCTCACGAATCGACACGGGCGTGACCCCAGCGCCCGACATGACGTATCGCTCCTCGCGGGCGTGATAGGTCATGCGGTCGCCTGTTCCCGTCCGGGCGCCTATCACCGTGGTGACACGGTTATAGGCCTCCAGGCGCTCAACACCGTTCTCCGTGCGCGCGAGGACGATTTCGATGCGCTCGGCGCGCAGGTCACCGTCCGGCCCGGTCACCTGGGCGAGCGGCACACTGGGTCCCTGTCCGCTTGTCGGTGCAATGGCCCCGGCACTGTAGGTCACGGTCCGCGCGGCCTCGTCGTAGCGGATCTCGTTGGCGCGCCCGTCCGTGCGGCCCGTGTCGAGCATTAGTGTCGAGCGCGCCGACCCGGACGCCACGAGATCGCCCTTCTGCTGATCGAGGACGATGCGATCGCCGCGAATGGCAGTGTCACCCTGGACGAGGGTCGCCATCCCTGTGTACTCCGCGCGGCCGTTGCCGCCTTTGTAATCGAGTTGTTCGGCGTTGACGCTCGCTGCTTGCCCTTCCTTCAGGAGACCGGGCAACCGTCCACCGTCACGATCCTTCGCCGTTGAAGACTTCCCGCTCAGCGAGGTGCGAACGTTGCCCCTCGCTTCCATCCCATGACCTTCGAGCGTCACGTCGATCTCTCGCGCTTCGACGTGAATCTGATCGTCGGTGACGAACGGACGCGGATTGCCGGACCCCGACAGATTCAGGATGCCCTTGCCAGGCTGGTAGCGCGCCTCTACTGCTCCGGCCTCGAACCCGCGCTCCTTGAACGAGACACCGCCGCTGAAGAACGCGTTGCGCAACCCGTCGCCCTCGAGCGACGCATTGAGCGACTGCGCTCGCACTTCGCGCCCCGTATTGTTGGGCTTGTCGTCCTCTTGAAACACCACGTCGTCTCGAAAACGGACCGCGGTGAGCCCGCGACCTGGCTCGCCGGTCGCATCGAGCGTACGGGCGCGAATGACTCTCGGTGGTCCATTCTCCACAGGCGGCATATCGAGCTGGACGCCGTCCTTGCCAGTGACCCTCGACACGGTGCCGTCGGCCGCGGTTATGACGTCGAGCACCTCACCGGCCATGCGACGCGACGATGCGTATTCGTCGGCCGCCGTGCTGAAGCTGGCCTTTCCATTCAGCAGCGCGCGCTCCAGCTTGGTGCCATCTTGCGAGTAGAAGAGATCGATGGCATCGGCCTTCATCGAGTCGAGCGGCCCGTTGCCGCCCTTCACGTTCGAGTTGCCGCGAAGCTCGAGGGACGTGATCACATCCTCGTTCGGAGACAGCCTCGCCATGACCTTGTCTGCATCGATGACCTGCGTGTCGCGCAGAACCTGGACCTTCGATTCGAGGAAAAGTACGTCCTGTGTGCGGTCGAGAATGGCGCTCCCCGCCGACCCGTCGAACGAGTTCTTGCCGTTGTCTTCGGTGACGACGATCCTCGCGCTCTCGGCGATGTTCAGCACGTCGTCCTTCTGGTTGTAAGTGGCGTTCGATCCCGAGCCCGACATGTGTCCCTTCTTGAACGTGACCGCGCCGGGCGCGCGCGCGATGCTCTCGTTCTGATTGAAGGTGCCACGCTCGGTCAGCAGCTCGAAGCCATCACTAACCGAAATCTTGACCGCTCCCGAGAGCTGGAGCTCGACCTGATTCGGCCCAGCCGTTGCCTCCCGCGCGGTGACGACATAGCTCCGTCCCTCCTTGTGAACGGTGATCACCACGTTGACGTGCTTGAGCGATCGGTCGGCGTACGTCAGCGTGCGCTCGGATCGGATTTCGAACTCGCGCTCGCTGCCCCGCACCTGCTGCATCTCGGCATTCTTCGTCTCTACCTCTGCGTTGCGATCCGTCCGCTCTGCCGGACGAACGGGTGGTGCGACGCGTCGCTCACCGATGGAGCGATACACCAGCCCGGCAAACAGAATGCCGAAGACCGCCAAGCCAACGCGCAGGCGCTTCTGCCAAGAAGTCATTCAGTTGGTACAGGATAGCACCCGTTAGCTGTCGGGTTCCTTGAAGTCGGCGACGGAAAGTTGGAGATAACGCTCGCCGTTCCAGGTGTCCTGCTCGAGCGAGAACGCAAGGTCAATGGCCGACCGATGCTCGGTGACGAACGTCTCGCGTTCGATAGCTCGCCACGCGATGCCGCGGAGGACGCGGCCGTCCTGCTTGAACGCCATCTTGAGGTGGCGATCCTTGATTCGGCGCGGACCGTCCACGACCTCGACACGACTCGCGCGGAAGACCGGTCTCGGATTGCCCGCACCGAACGGCGCGAGGGTGGTCATCTCGGACGCGACCTGCTCGCTGATCCCTCGAAACGCCAGGGCCCCGTCGATCCAGATGCGTGGACGAAGATCGTCCGGCTGCAGCCGCTCCTCGGCGTAGTCGTTCACGCGCGACCGAAGCTCACGAATTCGCGACGACTCGATCGTGAGACCTGCGGCTTGCTTGTGTCCCCCGAATTTGATCATCGCGTCGCCGCACGACTCGAGCGCGCCGAGCATGTTGAACGATGGAATGCTCCGGCACGACCCGTGTGCAACTTCACCGTCCGTCGAGACCACGATCGCGGGGCGGTGGAATGCGTCCACCAGTTTCGAGGCCACGATCCCGATAACGCCGCGATGCCATCCTTCACCGGCGACCACGATCACCGGGCGTGCACCGACTTCGAGATCCGTTTCCACGAGCTTCCGCGCCTGCGCGACGATGTCGGCTTCTTCCTGCTGGCGCCTGAGGTTCTCCGAATTGAGTTGATCCGCCAACTGCCGCGCCTCATCAGCCATGCCATCGTCAGATGCGAGGAGCAGGCGCGCAGCGATGTCTGGCGTGCTCATGCGGCCAGCAGCGTTGACGCGGGGCGCGAGGACGAACCCGATGTGATAGCTGTCGATCTCCTTGCCCGTCAGGCCACACACTTCGAGCAACGCGCGCAGCCCGATCTTATGCGGTCCCTTTGAGAGCATCGCGAGCCCGAGCTTGGCGATGACGCGATTCTCCCCAGTCAATGGCACGACGTCGGCCAGCGTGCCGATCGCTGCCACTTTGACGAACCCGGGAATCCAATTCGTGCGTCCCGATCGAGCGCCTAACGCCTGAACGAGCTTGAGCGCCACGCCGACGCCGGCGAGGTTCTTGTCCGGATAGCCACAGTCGTGGCGCTTTGGATTGATCACTGCTAGCGCCGCTGGAAGCTCTGTACCTGGCTCGTGGTGATCCGTGATGATCAAATCGAGCCCGAGCGCGCGCGCGTGTGCAGCGGCTTCCACTCCTCGAATGCCGCAGTCGACCGAGATGACGAGATGCACCCTCTCGGCCGCGAGGCGATCGAGCGACGCAGGCTGCAGTCCATAACCATCCCGCAGACGCTCGGGGATGAAATGGATGACGTCGGCACCAAGCAATTCGAGCGCGCGTCGCAAAATGACCGTCGATGTGACGCCGTCTACGTCGTAATCGCCGTGGATCGCGATGCGCTCGCCTTTGGCGATCGCGCCGAGGATGCGATCCACCGCGACTGACATGTCCGTCAGCGCGAACGGGTCGAGCAAGTCGTCCAACGAAGGGTTCAAAAACCGGCGAGCCTGATCGAGATCCGAGATGCCGCGGATGCATAGCAGCCGTGCCGTGACTGGAGCAATGCCTAGTTCCTGTACCAGCGCCTCGACCTGTGCGTCATCGCACTGCAGGGGCTGCCACAGCCGCTGAATCACTCCGCGATCCCCACGTTCCCCATCTTTCGCCACTTCTCGTAGCGGGCGTCGAGGCGCGCGGATGGCTCCATCCTCGAGACCTCCGAGAAATGGCGCCAGAGTGCGGTGTCGAGCAACGTCGCGGCCACGTCGAGATTCGTGTGAGAGCCGCCTGCAGGCTCAGACACGATTTCGTCCACCAGTCCCAAGCGCAGCAGGTCGGGCGCCGTCAGCTTGAGCGCCTCGGCCGCTTCGACCTTGCGGCCCGCATCGCGCCAGAGAATCGCCGCGCACCCTTCCGGAGGGATCACGCTGTAGATGGCGAATTCGTGCATCAGGATGCGATCGCCGACTGCCAGGCCAAGCGCTCCACCGCTGCCACCCTCGCCGTGAACGACGACGATGATCGGCGTGTCGAGCGCGGCCATCTCGCGCAGGTTGACCGCAATCGCCTCGGAGATGCCTCGCTCCTCCGATTCGATACCCGGGTACGCGGCCGGCGTGTCGATGAAGGCGATGACCGCGCGCCGGTATTTCTCCGCGAGTTTCATCGCCCGGAGCGCCTTGCGATACCCCTCAGGCCTGGCGTATCCGAAGTTGCGGTAGATCTTCTGCTTCGTGTCGCCGCCACCCTTGTGATGGCCAACAACGAGCACCGGTTCTTCCTTGTAGCGCGCGAAGCCGGTGACGATGGCGTGATCGTCCGAGAAGCGGCGGTCTCCGCTAATCTCGACGAACTCGGTGAACAACCGGCTGACGTAGTCGAGGATGGTCGGGCGGTTCGGATGCCGCGCCACGAGCACGCGCTGCCACGGTGTCAGCGTCTTGTAGATCTCAGCGCGAATCGAATCGACTCGTGCGTACAAGCTGTCAATCGAGCGCTGGCGCTCCGGCGTTGACGGGAGCATCGACAGTGCCTCGATTTCCTTCAGCAGTACGGCAACCGGCTCTTCGAACTCGAGTGTATCGGGTGGCATCGGGCTCCTACGTTAACTCTCCCTCTTCCCGGTGACAGCGCAGGTCAATCGCAGCTCGGCTCATCTGAGGCTGACTGAGCCGGTGCCGCAGATCTTCTCGACTTCGGACACCAATCGCTCCGACGGACGCACCCGAATACCGCTGACGTCTGCCGTCACTCGCAGATGCCGGTCCTGCTCGAGGATCACGAACGCCACGCGCCGGTCGCCCTTGTGCTGCGCGAGCAATTCCAGCAGGCGTTCGAACGTCGCGCGCCCATGCGGGGGCATCGAGAGCCGGATAACGACAGACTTGGCGAGCCGTTCCCGCACCATCTCGATCGGGACGATCTCCGTCGCAAGGATCCGCACGGTGTCGTCGTCGCGCTCGAACCGTCCGTGCACGAGGACGCTGCGGCCGTTCTCCACGTGGTGGCCGCTCTGCTTGAACGTTTCGGGAAAGACCACGACTTCGATGCTGCCCGCGGCATCGTCGAGCGTGAAGACGCACATGCGATCGCCCTTGCGTGTCTTCAGCGGACGCAGCCCTGAAATAATTCCACCGATCGAGACGTCCTCGGCGACGCGGCCGTGTCCGTTACCGTTGGCCGGTCCGCTTGCGGTGGCCGGTGCGGCTCCCGCCTCTGGCCGCACAGCGACCGTCTCGGCAGCCGCATCCTCGCTGTCGTCAGCCACGCTGGTGACGACGGCTGCCTCACGCTTGGGAACGAGGTCGGCCGTCGTCTTCGCTCCGTACTCGCGCAGGTCGTCCGCATAGCGATCCATGGGATGCCCCGTCCAGTAGAGGCCGAGCGTCTCCTTCTCGTACGTGAGCTGCTCGATCTCCGACCAGGGCGTGGCCTCTGGCAACGGGACGATCGTCGGGCCCGAGTTCCCAGCGTCGCCACCACCGAACAGATCGACTTGCCCGAGATCCTTGTTCCGCTGGAGACGATTGCCGTGCTCGCATGCGCCGTCGATCGACGCGAAGAGCCGGGCGCGGATCACGTTCAGAGGCGCGGGTGCACTCTTCTCCGCAGTGACGAGCGAATCACAGGCCCCGGCCTTCACCAGCGCTTCAAAGACGCGTTTGTTCGCGAGCCGAAGGTCGAGCTCTTCACACAGCGCATGCAGCGAAGGAATCCTGCCACCCATCTTCGTACGCGCTTCAAGGATCACGTTGATCGCGCCTTCGCCCAGCCCCTTGATCGCCGTGAGCCCGAATCGAACGCCCTTCCCCTTGTCCACCGAGAAGTGCAACTGACTCTCGTTGATGTCGGGGGGGAGCACAGGGATACCGCGGTCCTTGCTCTCGGCGAGGTACATGGCGAGCTTGTCGGTGTTCTGCGCTTCGATCGTCAGCAGCGCGGCCGCAAAGTGCCAGGGGTAGTTCGCCTTGAGGTATGCGGTCTGATACGCGAGGAAGGCGTATGCCGTCGAGTGCGACTTGTTGAAGCCGTAACCGGCGAAGTACTCCATCAACTCGAAGATCTTGTTCGCCTTCTTCTCGTTGATGCCCTTGGCGCGCGACCCTTCCATGAAAGCCTCGCGCTGCTTTGCCATGACCTTCGGGTCTTTCTTGCCCATGGCCTTGCGAAGCACGTCGGCCTGTCCGAGCGAGAACCCGGCCAGCACCTGCGCGATGCGCATCACCTGTTCCTGATAGGCGATAACACCGTAGGTATCCGAGAGGATCGGCTCGAGCTGAGGAAGCTCGTACTTGACCTCGGTCCTGCCCTGCTTGCGCGCAACCCAGTCGTCCACCATGCCCGACTTGAGCGGGCCTGGCCGATACAACGCGTTGAGCGCGATCAAGTCGTCGAGACGCTCGGGCTTGGCCTTGCGGAGAAGTTCCCGCATCCCGGAGCTCTCGAACTGGAAGATTCCAAATGCCGCCCCCTCACCAAACACCTTGTAGGTCTTCGGATCGTCGAGTGGGATGGCATCGATGTCTATCGCGATACCTTCGGTGCGTTTGATCTCGGCGAGGCAGTCCTGGATGAGCGTCAGTGTGCTCAGCCCGAGGAAGTCCATCTTCAGGAGGCCGATCCGTTCGACCTCCTTCATGTTCCACTGCGTCGTGATTTCGTCCCGCGCCCCTTTGTAGAGTGGCGCGTAGTCCGTGATCGGGCCGGGAGCGATCACTACGCCGGCGGCGTGGACCGACGCATGTCGCGACATGCCCTCGAGGCGTTTGCCAATGTCGATGACTTCCTTGACCTTGGCGTCCTTCGCGACCATCTCCTTGAGGATTGGGTTCTCGTTGAGTGCCTTGTCCAGCGTCATGTCGAGCGCCGGCGGGATCTGCTTAGCGATCCGATCGACGTCCGCATACGGCATATCGAGCGCGCGCCCGACATCCCGCACCACGGCTTTCGCCTTCATCGTCCCGAAGGTAATGATCTGCGCGACGTTCTCACGGCCGTACTTCCGCGTGACGTAGTCGATCACTTCGCCACGCCGACGCTCGCAGAAGTCCACGTCGATATCGGGCAGCGACACGCGCTCGGGATTCAGGAAGCGCTCGAAGATCAGGTCGAAGTCAAGCGGGTCAACGTCGGTGATGCGCATGCACCACGCCACGAGCGACCCGGCCGCGGATCCTCGGCCAGGTCCAACGGGGATACCTTCCTCACGCGCGTACCGGATGAAGTCCCAGACGATGAGGAAGTAGCCCGAGTAGCCCATCTTCCGGATCATCGCGATCTCGTAGTCGAGCCGGCGGGAGTACTCGTCGATCGACTGCCGCAGGCGTCCGGAGCTTGCGAGCTGGTGCAGCCGCACCATGCGCTGCGCGAAGCCTTCACGTGCCACGTGCTCGAAGTACGCATCGAGCGTGAACCCCTCAGGGACGCCAAAGGACGGCAGGTGATTCTGTCCCTTGGGGATCGTGACGTTGCAGCGCTCGGCCACGAGCATGGTGTTGCGAAGCGCCTCGGGGTGATCCTTGAAGACGGCCGCCATCTGCTCGGGTGTCTTCAGAAAGAACTGATCGCCAGTGTAGCGAAGGCGCTGCGCGTCGTTGACCGTCTTCCCAGTGCCGATGCAGAGGAGGATGTCGTGCGGCTGATAGTCGCCCTGCCGCAGATAGTGCACGTCGTTCGTCGCAACAAGCGGCAACTCCAGATCGCGCGCGAGCGGGACGATGCCGCGATTGACGACCTTCTGCTCTTCGATGCCCTGGTATTGCATCTCGAGGAAGAAGTTGTTCTTGCCAAGGATGTCACGGAGTCGAGCCGCCGCCTCGAGCGCGGGACGCGCCTGCTCCACCTTGAGCGCGCTCGCGACCTCGCCCTTGAGACAGCTGCTCAGGCCGATGAGGCCGGTCGAATGCCGGGCCAGCAGTTCCTTGTCGATGCGGGGCCGGTAGTAGAACCCTTCGGTGTAGCCTGCTGACACCAGCTTGATCAGGTTCTTGTAGCCTTGGTCGGTTTCGGCGAGGAGGACCAGATGGTTCGTCTCGGTTTGCGGACCGCTCTTCTCGAATCGGCTCCCCTGCGCGACGTAGACCTCACACCCGAGAATCGGCTTGAGTCCACGCTCGCGCGCGTGATCGTGAAAGACCACCGACGAGAACATGTTGCCGTGCTCGGTGACGGCGAGCGCCGGCATCTTCAGCTTCACCGCTTCATCGAGCAGCTCGTCGATCCGGCAGGCACCGTCGAGCAGCGAGAACTCGGTGTGGAGGTGAAGGTGGGTGAACTCGGTCGACATCAGTTCCGCGTTCCTCGTTCCAGGTTCCCGGTTCGTGTTCGGTGTTCCAGTTCTGAGTGACGAGTTCCCGGTTCGAGGTTCGCGTCCTGAACTCCGAACCACGAACATCGAACCAAGAACGTGAACCCAGCACACGAACTCGGAACCTGGAACCCGGAACGTGGAACAGCAGCGCTCATTTCATTCCCACTCGATGGTCGAGGGTGGTTTCGATGAAATGTCGTAGACCACGCGATTGATGCCGCGGACTTCGTTCACAATCCGCGACGAGATCGCGGCGAGCAGATCGTGTGGCAGACGCGCCCAGTCGGCGGTCATGCCATCCAGGCTTTCAACAGCCCTGATCGCCATTGTGTATTCGTACGTCCGCGTGTCTCCCATGACGCCGACACTCTGCACCGGCAACAGCACCGCGAAACTCTGCCACAGTCGCTCGTACCATCCCGCGCGGCGGATCTCGTCCGCGACAATACGATCCGCGGCACGCAACAGGTCGAGCCGCGGCTTGGTGATCTCACCGAGCAGACGAACCGCAAGGCCCGGTCCGGGGAACGGTTGCCGCACTACAAACTCGCGCTCGAGTCCCAGGTCCTGACCCACGCGCCGGACTTCGTCCTTGAACAGATCGCGAAGCGGTTCCACGAGCTTGAAGTTCATGCGCTCGGGGAGTCCACCGACGTTGTGATGGCTCTTGATGACGACGGCGGGACCGTGCACGGATGCGGACTCGATCACGTCCGGATAGAGCGTGCCCTGACCAAGGAATCCGAAGCCACCCAGCTCGTTCGCACGCGTCTCGAACACGTCGATGAAAGTGCCGCCGATGACCTTGCGCTTCTGCTCGGGGTCGGTGACACCCGCCAGCCGAGTGAGAAACAGATCGGTCGCATCGACGAAATCGAGCGGCAGCTGCAGCTTGTCTCGAAACCGCTTCTGAATCTGGTTCGCTTCGTCGTGACGGAGCAATCCGTTGTCGACGAAGATGCACGTCAGTCGATCGCCAATCGCGCGATGAATGAGCATCGCCGCGACGGTCGAGTCCACCCCGCCCGAGAGCCCGCACACCACCTTGCCCGGCCCAACCTGCTGACGAATGCGCTCCGTCGACTCCTCGATGAACGAGCTGATCGTCCAGTCGCCGGTGCAGCCGCATTCGCCATAAGCGAAGTTCCGCAAGATCGCGACGCCGTGTTCCGTGTGCACGACTTCCGGGTGGAACAGCAGCGCATACAGTTGCCGCTCGGGTGCTTCCATCGCCACGATCGGCGCTGTCGTGCTTGTTGCGGCCACGGCAAACCCCGGCGGCACGGCCCCCACATCGTCACCGTGGCTCGCCCACACCTTGAATTCGCTCGGGACCTGATGAAAGAGACGGGGCTCGCGATGCGATTCAGCGCCGCCGTTACGGGCAACGCGCACGTGCGCATGCCCGAACTCACGATTGCCCGAGCGGCGCACTTCACCGCCGAGCGTGCGCGTCATGAGCTGCATTCCATAGCAGATGCCGAGGACCGGAATCCCCAGGTCGAAGAGGGCCGCGTCGCACATTGGTGCGCCCTCATCCGACACGCTGCTCGGTCCGCCTGAGAGAATGAGGCCGACGGGATTTTTGTCCCGCAACTTCGACAACGACGTATTGAACGGAACGATTTCGGAATACACGGATAGCTCGCGCAGGCGGCGCGCGATGAGCTGCGTGTACTGCGAACCGAAGTCGAGGACGAGAATGGTCTGGTGCGACACGATGGAGTGCCTTGCGCGTTACCGCGGCAGAGCAACGAAAGCGGTATTATCCCACAACATATAGTGGCTCAATCACGCGCGACGTATGCCTTATTGTTATTCGTGGCTCTGAGCTCGGGCTTATGCCCTGAAGCAAACGCGGCCCAGCGCGATCGCTCGAATAAGCCCCTCCCGGCACCCCTCCTTCCCGCGGAAGAAGCGTGGAACGTGGTGTTGCCGTCTCCCGCCTCAGCCGCCGGGGCATTAGATGCAGAGCGCGCCTACATCCCGCTTCAGACGGGCCAGCTAGTCGCGCTCAATCGAGAAACCGGTGTCACCGAGTGGTCTCTCGAGCTCGCGAGCTCGTGGGCACCGATGATCCGCGATGGCGTCCTCTACACGGCAACAACGCGTGACGTGATGGCGCTGCGTGCGGCGACCGGCGATCCGCTGTGGCGAGTCAGTCTCGACGCAGACCTGATGGTGGCTCCGGCGCTGCAGGGAGACTTCGTGGTGGTTCTTCTCAAGCCGGATCAACTTCGATCAGTTCGACTGTCGGATGGTTCAGAAGCCTGGCGTCGCACGATTCCGGCGCCATCGGGTTCTGCCGCCATGGCCGTCGACACGAGCGGCGTCGTCGTGGCGAGCGGAAATCGCGTGAGTCGATTCGCGTCAACGGACGGTCAGCTCGAGTGGGAGCGGGAGCTCGGAGGCGTGCTGAGCTCCCCTGCTGTTTCCGGCGATCGCGTATTTGTTGGCTCGACGGACAACTATCTGTATTCGCTCGACACCAATACGGGTCGTATCGTGTGGCGGTACGGCACCGGCGGCGATGTGGTTGGAGCGACCGCCGACGACCGCTTCGTCTATGTCGCCGCGCTGGATAATCTATTGCGCGCGCTACGGCGCGGGAGTGGGAATCAGGTCTGGAAGCGTGACCTCTCGACGCGAACGATTGCACCGCCGTCCACGTTCGGCAACGTCGTTGTCGTCAGCGGAAATAATCCCGCTCTCGCGGCGTTCAATGCGATAACCGGAGATCCGATTGACAAGTTCGAGCTCGCGGCCGACGTGCAGGGCATTCCGCTCGTCGATGCGCTTGTGCCGTTTCGCGTGGCGATGATTGTGATCACTCGTGACGGGCGGGCAATTGGCCTTCGGTCGATCCGGATGATGTTTCGAGAGCAGCCTCTCGCTCCGCTTCAGGCACTGCCGGGCCGGCCGCTCAACCGAGAGCCTTTTTCGCTGCCAAATTCCCAATCTCCGACTCCCAACTCCCAAAGCAAGTAGACCCGACTGGGAGCTGGTGGTTGTGAGTTGGGAGCTACGCGAATGCCTCGGCCAGCCGCTTCGACCCTTCCACGATGCGTTCTGGCGAGGGAGCCGAGAACGAGAGCCTGATCGTGTTGTGTCCCGAGCCGTCCACGTGGAAGGCGCTGCCCACGACGAAGATCACGCCGTGTTGGAGCGCTCGCTCGAGCAACTCAGTGTCGGTGTACCCGTCAGGCAGCGTGGCCCAGATGAAGAAACCGCCCTTGGGCGTCGGCCACGTCAGGCGCGATCCGAGCCGCTCTCCCAGAGAGGTTGCCATGACGTCTCGCTTGTGCCGGTAGCGATCGCGGAGGCGTGGTGCGAGGCGATCGGCGACACCCAGACGCAATGCCTCGTGCACGATGTGCTGATCCAGGATGCCCGACGTCAGGTCCGTGGATTGCTTGGCCGTGTCGAAACGCTCGATGAGCGACTCCGGCGCCTTCATCCATCCGACACGAAAGCCGGGTGCCAGTATCTTCGACACCGTGCTTAGATAGAGCACGCGACCACTTCGATCGTCGGCGCTGATCGGCCTCGTCTCCGCTTCCTTGGCCACGTCCTCGAAGTAGAGCAAACCGTAGGGGTCGTCCTCGACAATCAGCACGTCGCGCCGTTCGGCCCACTCGAGCACACGCGCGCGCTTGCTCAGCCCGAGGAGTGACCCGGTCGGATTCTGAAAGTTGGGAACCAGATACAGCAGCTTGACGGTCTTGCCTGCGCGCGTCGCCTGCTGCCACACCTCATCGAGATGCTCGAGGCTGATGCCGTCTGGCTCCAGTCTGATCCCTCGCAGCTCCGCCTGCATGTTCTTGAACGCGGCGATCGCGCCGGTGAACGTGGGCAGTTCGACGAGGACGACATCGCCGGGGCTCACGAGAACGCGCGCGATGAGATCGATTCCCTGCTGTGACCCGCTCGTCACGATCAACTGCTCGAGAGTCGCGCGGACGGATCGCCTTTCGAGGACGCCCAGTGCCGTCTCGAGCAGCGGCTTGTATCCGCGCGTCGGTCCGTACTGGAGCGTGTTTGCATCGTGCCCATCGAGCAGACCGACGCTGATGTCCCGCAGTTCCTGCCACGGAAAAAGCGAAGCGTCTGGATACCCCGGGGCGAACGACACCATGTCGCCAGTACGCGCGACAACGGTGCCCATGCGTCGAATGGCTGATTCCGTGAGCTGCCGGCCAGTCGGCGATAGAAACCGGGTGTAATCGGTCATGAGACTTTGGCGGGAGCCAGCGGGTGTACAACCGCTTCGGCCGACTCCGTACGATAGATCCTCAGATACGCACCGACCGACGCGAGCGCGATGAACTGGAACACCAGCCCTCGCAGCACCCACGCCAGAAGCTGCAGCGGAAGGACGGTCAGCCCGATGAACGGCACAAATCCGACAAGCCACAGCGCCGTTGACGCGATGACCGAGGCGCCGGTCGCCAGGGCGACGAGGCCAAGGATGATCAGAAACACGCCTCCGACTGCGCGCGTCTGCCTGCGAAGAAAGACGGACACGCGCGACGCTGCGATCGCAACCGAGCAATCATCAGCGGCGACGACAATCTGCGTCAGCAGATAGAACAGATTGACCACGGTGATCCACGCGACGAACGCAACGGTGAGCAGTGCCGCGAGCCCCCAGCCAGAGGACGCGATCCGCGCGAGCAGTACGAAGTAGATGCTGCCTGACAGCAGATATACCGTCATCAACGCTGCCCCGAGTCGCGCGTATCGCGGAAAGAGTCCACGCGCGCAATCGATGAACGTGTCGATCGAGAAAGCGGATGCGCGGGCGAGCGTTTCGGGCATCAGGGGCGGCCGCTCGATCGCTCCAGCGTGTCGCTCGCCCCTCACCAGCACGCCGACCGTGCCTCCCTTCACGAGGAACACGAACAGCGAGCCTCCCATGAGCACGACGGCGAGCGCCGCCAGCCAGGCGGCAAGAACCGCGGGACGCACGAGCAGCGTTGACGCGATGGTCGTCGCCAGTTGACGCCACTCGAGCGACATCAACTCCACTGGCTCGGCCCCGACAACCAGCGCCACCAGGAACACGCCCCCAATAAGCGGCGCAGCGATCAACAGCTTGACGAGTGAGTCGGCCGTCGCCTGCACCATCGCCACCGGCCAGTTGGCTGCCGCCACCAGCGCACCACGTTTCAGAACCTCTTTGAGCGTGAAGGGGAAGGCCACTGGAGTACAGCAATGGTACTCCTGATTCAACTCCCATTTTCCAACTCCCAACTCCCACAACGGCCCAAAACCGAAGGCGTAATCGGGACTCGAAAATCACCAATCACAAACCGATCACGAATCAAGGATCCGAAATCTACAATGTTGTGCATGTTCTGGCGCCGGCTGCTCCGCATCGCAATCGGTGGAGTCGTGTGCGCGCTGCTCGTGTTGGCGACGGGATGGCTTGTCCAGCGCGTCGCGCTTGGCGTCGACGATGCCGGGATGCGCATGAGAGTCGAAACCGAAGTGCGCTCGTCGTTCGATCGCATGGCGCGGAGGCTCCGCACCTTGGCGGTGCAGACGAGCGACCTCCCGACGATTCGCGCCGCGCTCGACGGTGATACGAGCGCAGTCAGGCGTCTGCTCACCAGCACTGCTGCCGTCGTCTCTGAGGATGCGCCGTTCGACCCGGCGTTGACGATCTACAGCGATGACGGGGAGCCGCTGGCGTGGGCGGGACGTCCGAGCGATCTGCCATCGGATCGTCTGCAGGGCGAAGAGGCGTGGTTCGTTTCCCCGAGTGCGTCGGGCTTGCGCCTGATGTACGTGCGCCCGGTGATGGACAACGGCGCCCGCGTGGCGACCCTCGCCGTCGAGCGCCCGGTGACGCTCGGCCTGGACGCCACAGGCCGTCGCGTCGGCGGCCTTCAGGGACCGGACACTGACGCCTTTCGCTTTCCGACCTGGATTGCGGAAGTCTCGATGCAGCTCCGCTATGAGGGCGCGCCGACAGCGGACGGCGCCACCACGTTCGCCATCGAAGACCCCGCGGGAAATCGCCTGCTGACCGCGACGATCGATTCCGACGATCTCGCCGCCACCCGCGCTCGCTGGCAGGCAGCAACCGAGTCTGCGGCCATCACGGTCCTCGCGGTCGCAGTGCTGTTACTGACCGTCCCGCTCGTGGACTGGCGAAACCGCGCGCGGTCGGTGTGGCCGTACGTCACCGCTGTGCTCTTGATGTGTGCTGCGGTCGTGGCTGCCCGCATCATCCTGCGCGCCGCATCGCCGGCAGACTGGTCGGACGCCACGGTATTTTCCGGCGTTGCGTACGCCTCGCCTCTGTTGCCCCCGCTGCTGACGTCTCCTTTCGACTTTCTACTGACGGCCGGGGCGGCGTTCGCGATTGTGACGCTGCTGCTTTTCGCGATCGAATCCTTCCGCGTGCACGAGCGACGGAATCGCCGGTCAGTGGGCGACGCACCGCTGCCCTTTCTGATCTCCCAGCTCACCGCTGGCCTGCTCATCGCGGCCATCCTTCTCGGTCATGTCGCGCTGCTCCTCGACACGGTCACGCACACGAGTCTTGACCTGCTCCACTTCTCACTGCATCCCTGGGAAGGATCGCGGCTGACGATGCAGGTGGGCATGTTGATGGCGCACGCTGCCGCCATCGGCCTCGCCGTGGTTGTCCTTCGAGCAGCACTTCTTCGATGGCGCATCGCGCGACGCGACTGGGGGATGTGGATTGCGACCCTCACCGCGTGGATCGTGCCATCGCTCGCATGGGAGCTGGTTGCCGGTCAGTCAGTAGCGCGGGCCCTGCCGCTCTTCGGAGCCATCGCAGGCGCGCTCCTTCTTGCGCTCGCGGTGGGGAGACTGGCGGCCCACTACCGTCACGGTTCACAGGCGTTCCGCCTCATTCTGCTGACGCTGCCGCTCGTTGCGCCAGCATTCGCGTTCTATCCGACGATCGTGCAACTCGCGCGCGGCGCCAAGGAGGACTTCGTCGCGGCGACCTACGCTCCACAAGTCCGCAATCTGCGCCAGAACGTGCAGATGCAAGTGCAGCAGAGTCTCGGTCAGATCGACGCCTTTCCGGAGCTGGTGGACCTTGTCACCACTCGCGGGGCTGCGGATGCCGAGGTGTCAACCGACCAGGCGTTCCAGGTCTGGCAGACGACCGCCCTCGCGAGTTATCCGATCACGTCGTCTGTCGAACTCTACGGGCCCGACGGCAAGCTCGTGAGCCGGTTCGCATTCAATCTGCCGGAGGATTTGACGGCGCCACCGACGTCCGAGGAACGATCGTGCGAGTGGGATCTCTACGAAGAGGTGGCACCGTTCTTCGCGGAAGAGCGCCGCGTCCTTCACGCTGGCCGCGCGTTCTGTTCGAGCGTTCCGGGCGCTCCCCCGCTGGGATCGATCGTCGTCCATGCGCTTCCGGATGACTATGGCAACCTTCCGTTCATCTCATCGAGGAATCCGTACGTCGAGTTGCTGCTGCCGCCCGACCGACTGCAGCGGGAGGGGCTCACCGGACGCGACGTGGAGTTTGCGGTCTACGGATGGAGCCGCGCCCCGCTCTACTCGGACGCGTCCATTGCGTGGCCTCTTCCAGACGAAGTGTTCGCGCGGGTCGAGGACTCCCGCGCCGAGATCTGGGCGCAGTTGTCGCGCGGCCAGCAGCGCTACGACGTCTACCTGCTGAACGATCGCGGTGGCATCTACGCGCTCGGCTTCCCGGTGATCCCGCCACTCGATCATCTGGTCAACCTGGCTGAGATTACGGTCCTTGCGGTGCTCGTCTATGTGCTGCTGCTCGCCGGGAACGCCCTCTTCAAGGTGCTGAGCCGTCGCGAGCTCGGCGGATCTGCGCTTCTTCGCGAGTTGCGCGCGAGCTTCTATCGCAAGCTCTTCCTGGCCTTCGTCGCCGCTGTGTTCGTCCCGGTCGTCGCGCTGGTGCTCGTCACTCGTAATTACGTCGCCGCGCAGATGGAGACCAGCATTGAGCAGGAAGCCATTCGCACCGCATCCGCTGCCGGCCGCGTCGTCGAGGATCTCGCCGCTCCCCGTGCCGAGCAGCTGGGTCTTGGCGTGGACGACAACCTGATGGTCTGGGTGAGCCGCCTCATCGATCAGGACGTGAACATGTTCGTCGGCGCGCGACTGCGCGCCACGAGCGAGCGCAATCTCTTCGCATCCGGGTTGCTGCCCACGCGCGTGGACGCCGACGTCTATCACGCTCTCGCGCTGCGCAATGAAGCGGCGTCCGTTACGCGCGAGCGCATCGGCGACTTCGAGTATCTCGTCGCCGCCACGCCGCTCGCGGTCAGGCAGTTGGGGATTCTGACGGTGCCTCTGACGTCGCGGCAGCGCGACATCGATGAGCAGCTCGACACGCTCGATCGTCGCGCGCTGCTTGCCGCGCTGCTGTTCATCCTCGCGGGTGCCGGCCTCGGCTATTCGATGGCGGAACGGATCTCCGATCCCGTGAACCGCCTGACCCGCGCCACGCAGAGGATCGCTCGCGGCGATCTCGACGCTCGCATCGCAGCCACCTCGTCCGACGAACTGAGACGACTCGTCGAGGCGTTCAACAGCATGGCTGCCGACCTGCAGCGTCAGCGCGGCGAACTCGAACGCACGAACCGCCTGGAGGCCTGGGCGGAAATGGCGCGCCAGGTGGCGCATGAGATCAAGAACCCACTCACGCCGATTCAGCTCAACGCCGAACATCTCCGGCGAGTCCACGCCGACAGAGGCGAGCCGCTGAGCCCTGTGTTGCAGGACTGCGTGGCGACGATCCTGACGCAGGTGAAACTGCTTCGACAGATTGCGTCGGAGTTCTCGAGCTTCGCGTCATCGCCGACGGCTAAGCCCGCAGAGGTCGACGTCGCCGCGCTCCTTCACGAGATCGTGGACCCATACCGCGCTGGGCTCGACGGACGCATTCACCTCGATGTGGCGATTCCCTCGACCCTGCCCTCGGTCTACATCGATCGCACGCTGATCGCCCGCTCGCTCACCAACATCGTCGAGAATGCGCTTCACGCGATGCCCGGTTCGGGAACGCTCGTCATCTCCGCGCGATCCGAGAACGATCGCGTGCACATTCGAGTGTCGGATACCGGAGTGGGGATGGACGACGAGGCGCTGGCGCGGGCGTTCGAGCCCTACTTCTCGACGAAGGCCAGCGGAACGGGACTGGGACTGCCGATTGCCAAGCGCAATGTGGAGTTGAGCGGTGGCACGATCAGCGTGCAGAGCGCTCGCGACCGAGGCACGACCGTGGAGATTGCGCTACCGGCTCTCCGCGCGTAGATCCTGACCGCCCGCGTTCTCGTCCTTCTGCGTTGGCTTGCGTCGAAGCCGGTGCCAGGCGAGACCGATGAACGCTGAGGCCAGATAGGTGTACGCCATCGCCAGCAAGAGGAACCGAGGCGACGAGGCAAGCGCTGCGAGCCCGAGTGCCAGCAGGAACAGCACGGGATAGCTACGACGCGCCTGCAGATCGATGGACTTGAAACTACGATAGCGAATCGTGCTGACCATCAGGAGTGCCGGCACGATCATCATGCTCAGCACCGGCCACGCTTCCAAATATCCCTGGAACCCGGCCGGATATGCGAACACAGTGGCAGCCGGCACGACAGCGGCCGCAGGGCTCGGCAGGCCGACGAAATAGCGTTTGTCCTGTGTGCCGGACTGGATGTTGAAGCGAGCCAGTCGCACGGCCGCAGCCGACACGAAGAGAAAGCCCGCCGCCCATCCGATCTGACCGAGCGGCTCCAGTCCCCACCTGAACGACAGGATTGCGGGCGCGACTCCGAACGAGATCACGTCCGCCAGCGAGTCGAATTCGACGCCGAACGCGCTGGTCGTGCCCGTCATGCGCGCGATCCGTCCGTCGAGCATGTCGAGCACGAATGCAAAGCCGATGAACAGCGCCGCCGTCGCGAGCTCTCCGTGCATCGCGTGGACGATGCACGCGTAGCCGCAGAACATGTTCGCCATGGTGAACGCGCTCGGCAGCAGGTAGACACCACGGCGAAAACGCTGAGCTCGGGCAGCCTGCGACTTCAACGGCCGTAACCTCAAGAGCGTGCGCCGGTGCCCATGCTCGTCTTCTCCGTGCATCGTGCGCCTCCTTCTAGCTCTTATCGACCCGTGACCCCGGCGACGTGAGCGTGGCGATCACCGTCACCCCGCCGACAACCATGTCGCCGACTCGAGCGTGAAGCGTGGCATCGAGCGGAACAAAAACGTCCATCCGCGAGCCGAACTTCATCACCCCGAAGCGCTCGCCGGCCTTCACCTTGGCGCCCTCTCTGGTGCGACATACCACGCGCCGCGCCAGCACGCCGACGATCTGACGAACGACGATCGGCTGCCCCTCGTGATCGATGGTGACCTCCGAGCGCTCGTTCAGATCACCAGACTCCTTCTTGTAGGCCGGGAGGAACCGACCCGGATGATACTCCACACGAGTCACGCGGCCACTGACCGGGATGCGATTCACGTGCACGTTCATCGGCGACAGGAAGATGCTGATTTGTTGCCAGCGTCCTGGCGGCGTCGCCTCGCCGGTGGGCGCACCCGCCACCATCACCCTGCCGTCTGCCGGCGAAATCACCGCCGACGGCGGCGCATTGTGGACCCGCTCAGGATCGCGAAAGAAGAACAGGAGAAATCCGGAGACGACGAGCAGCGGGACACCGATAAGGGGTCCCGCGAGCAACCAGATGAATACAGCGATCACCAAGGCCCCGAGGATGAAGGGCCAGCCGGCTGGGTCGATTCGCATAAGGTCGTGTCCAGCTTATTGCCGGACGGGGCAGAAGTAGAAACCGGGTCTGATTTCCATGGGCTCAAACACAACGGAAACCAAACCCGGTTTCCCAGGCGAGGGGTCAGGAGGCTCTAAAGTGGGACTTGGCGTACTCGAGCGCCATCTGCTCCATCTGATCTTTGAGGGCTAGTTTCCGCTTCTTGAGGGTAACTTCTTCGACTTGCTCTGAGGCGGTGAGGTAAGGAAGTTCGATGAGCTGGTGTAACCGGTCGTCCAGTTGGTGGTGCCGATCCGAAAGCTGGCGATAGTGATCGTTGCTTCGCAGCAAGAGGTTTTTTACCTCCTGCGCTTCTGCTGCGCTCATAGGCCGCACCCTCCTTTCAGGAAGAAGGACGTTGACATCGACGTTACGGACGTCGACATCAAAGTAACATAGCCTCGGCCCCCGCTCAATCCGGAAAAGCCTTGAGCGCTAAGTTCAATGTCGTCAAGGGCTTGTCTGGCGGTCGCGCCAGAGGATGAGCGCATCCTCAACCGGGTTCGTGTAATAGTCGCGTCGCGTTCCCGCAACATAGAAGCCGAGGCGTTCGTACAGCCGTCGCGCGCCGTCGTTCGATGCTCGAACCTCGAGCGTCGCCCGGCGTGCGCCCAGTCTGTGCGCCTCGTCGAACACGCGCTGCATAAGCGCCGTGCCGATCCCCTGCCCCCGCAACTCCGGTAGCACTGCAACGTTGTTGATGTGAATCTCATCGACGACGAGCCAGAAGGCGCAGAAGCCGACGACCGGTCGCTCGGAGGTACGGACGACATAGATGTGGCAGACCGCGCGGTTCTGCAGTTCCCACGCGTACATCTCCTTCGTCCAGGGATTCGTGAACGACTCCGACTCGACGAACAGAACGCCATCGAGATCCTGATCATCGTGGAGCCGATCGATCCAGTACGACGGACTGTTATCCGACTGCTCGCGCGTCTCTGGCAAGTTCGGCATCCGTTCTTCGCACGTACATCGGCCGGACCGCGTGCGGCGGTGCATACGCGCCCGTCGACGCGATCTCGCCGGCGATCATCGCGATCGTTCCTGCGAGCAGAGGCGTCGGGTGCTCCGCGAGCGCAGCGGGGCCTCCTCCCATGCGCTGCTGGATCTTTTCCTGATACGCGCGCGCCCCGTCACCGATGAAGAGCGTCGGCTGACTCGCGAACCCGTCGAGTATTTCTGCCGGCTTCGCCACGACAGGCGCTGCGACCTCGACTCCGTTCGCGTAGAGCGCCGCGTACACTTCCCCGCGCCACGCATCCACCCACGTCGCGATCTGCCGACCAGCGGCCTCGCGATCGGCCATGCGCGCCAGTGCATCCAGTCCCGACACGCCGATCAACGGCTTCCCCGCCGCGAACGCCAGCCCCTGCATCGTCGAGATGCCGATGCGCAGGCCAGTGAAGGAACCAGGGCCGGTCGCGACCGCGAAGACGTCAACCGCGCCAAGCGCGACACCGCTGTGCTCGAGCAGCGTCATCAGATCGAGAGGCAGACGCGTCGCCGGTGGCAGTGACACGTCGCTGGCCTCCTCCCGCACCACGGATCCGTCGACGGCGAGCGCACAGCTGCCCGCCGGCGTCGTGGTATCGAGGGCGAGAACGACCATAGATGGATAATAGTGCCTCGTCAATGTCCTCGAGCGCCACCGTCACGCCCGCGATGCGTCAGTACCTCGACGCCAAACGTCAGTACCGCGACGCGATCGTGTTCTTTCGCATGGGCGACTTCTACGAGATGTTCTACGAAGACGCGCTGGTGGCCGCGCGCGCGCTCGAACTGACGCTCACCTCCCGCTCGAAGGATGCAGGCGGGAATGGCATCCCGATGTGCGGCGTTCCCTTCCATGCCGGGGATGGCTACATCGCGCGACTGGTCAAGAAAGGCTTTCGCGTTGCGATCTGTGAGCAGGTCGAAGATCCGAAAAAGGCCAAAGGGCTCGTCCGTCGCGAAGTCGTGCGCGTCGTGTCACCGGGCACACTCACGGACAGCAGCTATCTGGAGGCACGCGAGCCCGCTTTTCTGATGGCGATCGCCACGTCCGGCGCAAAGGACGAAGTATTCGGCGCGGCGTTGATCGACCTTTCGACCGGGGAGTTCAGTGTTGCCGAATACCAGGGCGCCGCGGGACTCGAAGCACTGGCTGACGAGGTGGCGGTGCTGCGGCCGCGTGAAATTGTCGTCTCGAACGACCAGCAGAAGCCGACCATCGTCGAGCGCATCGTGGCGCTGACTCATGTGGAGCCCGCGGTCACGTCGACAGAAGGTTGGAGCTTCGAACCCGAAGCCGCCCGGCGCGCACTCCTCGATCAACTCAAGACGCACGGACTCGAAGGTTTCGGACTGGAAGGCCGGCAGACCGCGATCCAGGCCGCTGGCGCGCTCGTCAGCTATCTGCGAGACACGCAGAAGGCCGACCTCGCTCACGTGCGCGCCATCAGCTATCGCGCAACCAGCGACAGCCTCACCATCGATCCGATCACGCTGAAGCACCTCGAGGTCGTGGCCGGCAGCGAAGGCGGTCCGCAAGGGTCGTTGCTGCATGAGATCGATCGAACGATTACGTCGATGGGCGGACGACTGCTCCGCGCATGGCTGTTGCGTCCGTTGTGCGCGCTCGAGCGCATCCGCGATCGCCTCGACGCCGTCGAGGAGCTCGCTTTTCGCTCAACCGAGCGAGGCAAGTTTCGCGAGACGCTGAAGAGCGTTCACGACCTCGAGCGCCTGATCGGGAGGATTGCGCTTGGAACCACCGGACCACGCGAACTCGTGTCCCTGCGCCAGTCGCTGGATGCCGTCCCGCGGGTCAAGCTGCTCCTGGACCAGTGTCAGGCGCCGCTGATACAGAGTCTGCTGGCCGAGCTCGACGATCTCGCCGACGTGCGCGCGCTCATCGAGCGCACGCTGATCGACGAATCTCCGGCGATCGTTCGTGAAGGTGGCTTCACGCGAGACGGTGTGGACCCGGCGCTCGACGAGCTCAAGTCGATCAGCCGATCGGGCCGTCAGGTCATCGCCGAGATGGAGGAGCAGGTACGT
>Ga0247825_10000516_pt1 | contig 24359 bp, 20 predicted proteins | sample 13C_Vanillin_Day_FD_194413 | JGI IMG/M metagenome (GOLD analysis project Ga0247825, IMG submission 194413) | Soil microbial communities from agricultural site in Penn Yan, New York, United States - 13C_Vanillin_Day48 | ecosystem: Environmental > Terrestrial > Soil > Agricultural land | place...
CGAGCGCGATGCTGACGCGGCCGCGCGCGCGCCGGCGCCACGCGGCGCAGCCACGAGGACAAGCCAGCCATCCGCAGCCGCCGCCCGCGCTCGTCGCCGACCACGATCCTCAGCCGTCGTGCCGGCACATCTGGCGCCGTTGTTCCAGGTCGCACCGCCGTCCGGCTGTGCATCTGACGGGAGGAGCTCCAGCCTTCGGTGCCCATGCGGCTCAGGATTGCTCCGGGTTGTCGCTCGTGGCGCCGCTCACTGCCGCCAACGCGCGCGCGCCGGGCGGCGCCGGCGATCGGTCGCCGTTGCCAAACGCCTCGTACGACTTGACGATCTGCTGCACGAGCTTGTGACGGACGACGTCGCGTTCGTCGAAGAACACGAACGAAATGCCCTCGATGCCGCTGACGACCTTCATCGCCTCGACGAGCCCCGAGGCCCGGCCGACTGGCAAGTCGATCTGGGTAATGTCGCCGGTGATCACGGCCTTCGAGCCGAAGCCCAGCCGGGTCAGAAACATCTTCATCTGCTCCGACGTGGTGTTCTGCGCTTCGTCGAGGATCACGAATGAATCGTTGAGCGTCCGGCCGCGCATGAACGCAATCGGCGCGATCTCGATCGTCCCCCGCTCGAGATAGCGCGCCACACGCTCGGCGTCGAGCATGTCGTACAACGCGTCGTACAGCGGTCGCAGGTATGGGTTCACCTTCTCCTGAAGGTCGCCCGGCAGGAACCCGAGCTTTTCCCCCGCCTCGACCGCCGGACGCGCCAGGATGATGCGGTTGACCTTCTTGGCAACGAGAAAGGCGACGGCCTGCGCCATCGCGAGGTAGGTCTTCCCGGTGCCCGCCGGCCCGATGCCGAACACGATGTCACGATGCTCGATGGCCTCGAGGTACTTGCGCTGGGTCGCAGTCTTCGGGGCGATGCGACGCTTTCCGCCGGGCGTCAGGCTGCCCTTGAGGAAGTGATCGCGGAGGTCGACGGTCCCGTCCTGGGCAACCAGGTCCGAGGCGGTCTTCACGTCGGCGTTCGACAGCTTGTAACCCTCGCGGAGCAGCGACCCCAGCTGCCCGACGACCCGGTCGACGAGTTCCAGGTCGGGCGAGTCCCCTTCGACCAGCAGGTCATGGCCCTGGGTCCGAATCCGGACGTTGAAAAGCGATTCGAGGTGCTTGAGGTTCTCGTCGTACGAGCCAAACAGCGTTTCGATCCCTTCTTCAGGGACACTGATTCGTTTCATTGATGCTCCGGGGGTCCCCTGCCCCGCGGGTGCCACGTCGCCGCCGTCTAACTTCTTACCATACAATCAGTTAGCCTATTATACCGCCCTCACTTCTCGACCCGTAAGTGCAGGTCTCGCAATTGTTTGGCGTCAACAGGCGAGGGCGCCCCCGCCATCAGGTCGAGCGCGTTGGCCGTCTTGGGAAAGGCAATGACCTCGCGAATCGAGGCCTCGCCGCACAGAATGGCGACGATCCGATCGACGCCCAGGGCAATGCCGCCGTGCGGCGGGGTTCCGTACGAGAGCGCATCGAGAAAGAACCCGAAGCGCAGCCTGGCCTCCTCTTCGCTGATGCCAAGCCGCCGGAACATCCGCGCTTGGAGCGCCGAGTCGTGAATTCGAATGCTCCCGCCGCCGATTTCGCTGCCGTTGAGGACGAGATCGTAGGCCTTCGCGCGGACGGCCCCGGGGTTGGTCTCGAGGTTCTCGAGGTCCTCGTCGAGGGGTGAGGTGAAGGGGTGGTGCATGGCGTACCAACGCTCATCCTCTTCGTGATATTCGAGCAGTGGAAACTCCGTGACCCAAAGGAACTGATAGACGTCGGGATCGAGAAGCTGCTCCTTCTTGGCGATCGCCAGGCGCAGCTGGCCCAACAGCTTCGACGTCGAGTCCGGTTGACCGGCGGCCATCAGCAACAGATCCTGGCTGGCCGCGCCGACCTGTTCGAGCGCCGGTCGCAGCGTCGCCTCGGTGAGAGCCTTGACCGAGCTGAGGGGCGGCTCTCCGGGGCGCACCCAGATGAGGCCCGTAAACCCCATCTGTTTCGCCTGATCAACGAGGACGTCGAGCTGACTGCGCGAGTATTTGTTGCCGCCCCCCACGGCAAAACCTCGCACCACACCGCCGTCGGCGACGATCTGCTTGAAGACCCTGAACTCGGAGTCGCGGAACACGTCGGACAGATCGTGGATTTCCATGCCGACGCGGAGATCCGGCTTGTCCGATCCGTACCTGGCGATGGCCTCCGCGTACGGCATCCGGCGCAGCGGCAACCTGACGTCCTGACCGATTTCCTTGAAGATCTCCCGCATGAGCGGTTCGATCAGGCCATAGATCGTCTCGGACCGCGCGAACGACATCTCGACGTCGATCTGCGTGAACTCGAGCTGGCGGTCCGCCCGTTGATCCTCGTCCCGGAAACAGCGCACGATCTGAAAATACCGATCCATGCCCGCCACCATCAGAATCTGCTTGAACAATTGCGGCGACTGCGGGAGAGCATAGAACTCCCCTGGATGCATCCGGCTCGGAACCAGAAAGTCCCGCGCGCCCTCCGGGGTCGATTTCGCCAGAATCGGGGTTTCGATTTCCCAGAAACCGTTGGCATCGAAGTACCGCCTTGCCGTCATGCTCACCCGGTGGCGCAATCCGATGTTGTGCATCAGCCTGGGGCGCCTGAGATCGAGATAGCGGTACCGCAACCGCACATCCTCTGAGACCGGCGACTCCTCGGAGATCTGAAACGGCGGGGTCTTCGCCTCGTTGAGGATCCGAATCTCCCGCGCCAGGACCTCCACCTCCCCGGTCGCGATCTTGGGATTGATCGTGTCTTCCGATCGCCGCTGGACGCTGCCCGCCACAGCCACGACGAATTCCGGTCGGACGCGTTTGGCGATCGACATGAGCATTTCGTTTTCCCGCACGACGGCCTGCGAAATGCCCGCACGGTCTCGGATGTCGATGAACGTCACCCCGCCGAGGTCCCGAATGCGGTGGACCCAGCCGAGCAGCACGGCTTCCGCGCCAACGTCCCCAGCGCGCAGTCCACCGCAGGTATGAGTTCGAGTGAGATCGCCGAGTTGTTCAGCCATTCGAAGATATCTGGGACAAGTATCGTAACGGGTTCAGGTGCTGGAGGTCGGGTTCAGGAGTCTTACTATAAATGCTGCCGTCTCCGAGCGTTTCACCGAGGTCTGCTCCCGCGTCAGGAGGTTCCTCACGCCGGTCTCGGCTTTCTGGCGCTCGTTCTCTCCAAAGATTCCCATGACTCGGGCGCCACGGCCGGTAGCGTATTTCAGCGCCTTGTCGAACTTGCGGCTCGGTTCAGGATAAACATCAACCTTCAGGCCGCACGCTCTCAGCTCTGAGGCGAGTCCAAGCGCCTCCGCCTTCGATTCCTCGTCCATGAAGGTGACGACCGCGTCCACCACGCCGCTTTCGGCAGTGGCGGGAAACATGCCGCGTTCCGTCATGACGACGATGATTCGTTCGAGGCCGAGCGAAAAGCCACAGGCAGGCACCTCTCGACCGAGGAACATCCCGATCAGGTTATCGTAGCGGCCACCGCCACCGAGGCTGCCGATCCCTTCGACGGCGATTTCCATGATTGCGCCCGTGTAATACGACAGCCCGCGGGCCAGGCGGGGATTCACCGACAAATGGCGTGCGACGGGATGCTTCGAAACCAGTCCCAGGATTTCCGACAGATTCTCGACCGCGCTCCGATGCGGGGATTCGCCGAGGCAAGCACGCAGCATCTCGATCCGCTCTCCATTCGCCAGGGCCGCCCCGGACGGCCCGTTCGAAGGAATGCCCTGGATATCGCGCAACATTCCAATGATGCGCGAGGCGGCCCGCTCATCGATCCCCCGCGACAAGAACTCGGCAACGACGCCCCGCTCCCCGATCTTGTCGAACTTGTCCAGGGCCACGAGCGCCGCTTCGTGTTGAGCCGGGGGGACTCCGCCGGCGTCGAGCAGCCCGGTCAGAATGCGGCGATGATTCACCAGAATCGTGAAGTCGGTGAAGCCCAATGCGGCGAGCACATCGCCAACCGCCGCAATCTGTTCGGCCTCGACGACCGTCGACGTCGATCCGATGGCGTCGATGTCGCACTGGAAGAACTCGCGGAAGCGCCCCCGTGCCGGCCGGTCCGCGCGCCAGACAGGCTGGATCTGATACCGCTTGAAGAACCTGGGCAGCTCGTTCTGATACTGCGCGATGACCCGCGCCAGCGGCACGGTCAAGTCGTACCGCAGGGCGAGATCCGTCTCGCCGCTGGCCTCGTGTTCGCCGCGGCGGAGAATCTTGAAGATGAGCCTGTTCCCCTCTTCTCCGTATTTGCCGAGCAGCGTCTCGATGTTCTCGAAGGCGGGCGTCTCGAGCGGTTCGTATCCGTACCGCTCGTATACCTCGCGGACGACGCGAATCACGTGCTCGCGGCGGCGGACATCGGCCGGCAGAAAGTCGCGGGTGCCCCGGGCCGGTTGAACGTTACTGGCAGCCACGCGCGTACGAGGGTTGAGGGCCGGACACCCGGGAATTATATCGGTGCACGGGCGACGTGCCGGAAACGGCGGAATCCGACCGGTTCAGTTCGTCGCGGCGACCACGACGGAACCGCCCTCCTTTCGCGGTGTTGGCCCCCCCCTGAAGGTCATGAGGTAATCGCGAACGGCGCGAATCTGCGCGGCGGCGTCACCGCCAAGCTGCGGAAACGGCGACTGCGGAAATTCCGGCCAGTACGCCGGCATGCGGGTTCCGGGCAGGAAAGCGGCCGGATTTCTCAACCACTCGCCGATCCAGTCGGGATTGAGGCGGTCGGGGGCCATCCGGAGATCGGGCGCCAGGTTCGCCGTCGGCTGGTCCTTCGGAATCGTGCCGAGGACGTGGCACTGCTGACACTTCAGCAGATCGAACAATTCCTTCCCGACCGCCTGATCGTTGCGGGTCAAAGCGATCTCGTGCGTCCTGAACGGCCCGATGGTGTTCGAGATGGACCCGAAGTACCGGATCACGCCGTTCAAGTCCTGATCGCTCAGGCCGAAACTCGGCATGCGGACGTCGAGCCACGGCCTGATCGTGATCGGCGCCCGCAGAAACGCGTATAGCCAGTCGGGCTGAACACGCGCGCCTTCGGGGGTCAGGCGGGGTGGGCCGAGCGAGGAATCGGCCACGAGCTGGAGGTAATCGCCGCCAGCGGTCTCGACGATATGGCAACCCACGCAGTTGCGACGGTTGACGATCGTCCGCCCGGCCATCGCGTACTCGCTGCGGGCCGTGCGTGGCGGCAGCGCAGCAGGTGGCTGAATTTCCCGCTGGAAACTCATGATGGCGGTCGTCAACCGTTCGATTTCTTCGTCGCTGAGGTCGAAGTTCGGCATCCTCAGCCTCTCGAGCGGCTGCAGCAGCCGGCCGCGATCGAAGATCCGGGGATCGTGCAGCTTGGTTTCGAACCAGGCGAGCTTGGAGGTATGCGGGATCTCGCTGACGAACGCGAAGTCGAGCCGCGAGACGAGCTTGCTGCCCTCTTCGGACAAGTCTGTCCCGATGGCCTGGGCGTTCTCGAAACCCTTGATATCGTGACAGCTGAAGCAGCCGTATCGATTGATGACGCGCTGGCCCAGTTCAATCTGTTTCTGGCCTGAGTCCCAACCGGCCATTCTCGCCCTGGCGTCTTCGAACGGCATGACGGCACGCAGATAGTCGAGCAGAACCGCATCGACGGCGGGCTGATCGGGTGTGGCCTTCGGCCCGTCGCCGGCCGCACCCTTGAGAGTCGAGAGGTACGTCGCAACGTCCGCCACCTGTGCGTCGGTCAACCGTAGATCCGGCATGTAGGTGGCGGGGCTGTAGTGTTTCGGATCCCGGACCCAGTTGTAGATCCACTCGTAGGTCGTCTTGTTACCGATGTTCTCGAGTGGCTGACCGAACGTGCGGTGCGGACCGACCTCGCTTCGCTCGCCTTCGCCGACCACATGGCACCCGAGGCAGCCGATGGTCTTGACGATCGTCTCGCCTGATTTGGCGTCGCCACGAGGCGGATTCTTCACCGCGAGCTCGTATGGTTCGCGGTTGGCGAACAGGTAGGCGGTGATGGCGTCGATCTCGACCTCGTTGCGAACGGCGTCCTCAGCCGAGCTGTTGTTCGAGTTGTACCAGAATCGCGGCATCCACGTCGTTTCCTTGACGGCGCGCGGGTTGCGGATCCAGTTCTTGACCCAATCGGGCGTCAGCTTCGCGTCGATCCTCGTCAGGATCGGACCCGGCTTCCGCATGTTGACATCGAACCCTTTCGTCTTGTGGCACCCAAAGCACCCGGCGCGCTCGTACGTGGCGTAGGCGACGCTCAGCTTCTCGGCGTTCGGGATGTACACCTCCTGCTTGTGACACTTGGCGCAGGACGCCTCCGTCATGTTCTTCGGCAGCATCGGGTAGTCCCACAGATGCGGCTCTTCCCAGTGGTAGGCCTCTTCCCATGCCGACTTCTGCTCCTCGTTCGACGGCGTGTGGGCCGCGTCGACGAAGCTGACCGACTGACCCATGCCTTCATGGCACGCGGTGCACCCCGTCCGCTCAATCGGATGCGGGGAGCCGCTCCCCACGTACTGTTCGAGGTTGGGGTGTGTGGTGAACGGCTGAGGATACTTCTCGTAGCCTCGCCGGTCGATCGCGAGATGGCACGTCTGGCAACGGTCCATCTTCGGCACCCGAATGAAATTCACATCGTCGACGACGTTGGGAAGAATGACCTGGCGTATCTTCAACGTGGGGGCCATGAAGTCGAGCAAGGGCGCGTTGAGCACGTAGTCCCTGACCGGGCTGGGCGCAATCACGCCCAGACGGTTGCGCAGGCGCGCTTCCTCTGCGGTCAGCTCCGAAATCTGTTTCGCGACGGCTCCTGCCTGGCCCGTGTACTGCTCGAGCTCCTTCAACACCCCGGCGCGCTCGGCGGTGGTCTTCTCGACTTCCAGATTCAACTCGTTGAGGCGACGCTCAAGCTCGGCCACACGATGACCCTTGGCTTCGGCGTCCGGTTCGCCGGCGTTTCGCGAGGCCTCGAAGTCGTAGCGATCCTGATCGAAGGTGGCCCGCGCCGTCTGTGCGTCGACCGTGACGCGGTACAGGCGGTTTTCGACGTCTCTCAGCTTCTGCTGGAGCTCGTCGACTTTCTGCTGATTCGACGCCACGTTCTTCTGCGCCTGCTGCAGCTGCGCCTGGAGCTGCTGCAGCTTCGTGCGGTCCACGCCGCGGCTCGCCTGCTGCAGCTGCGCCTGCGTGACTTCGATCTCGAGCTGCGCGAATCGCCGCTGCGTGTTCTTCCAGTCCCGATCGTAGTCGTCCCACACCATCCAGATCACCGAGATGAACAAGAACAGACTCGACGCGGCGAAGACGACGTTGAGGAAGTCGATGTTATACGCGTGCCCGACACCCTTCTTTTCAGCCATGTTGTCGCTATATCCGTCAGCTAGATATTGAAGAAGAATTCAGGGATCGCCACGATGTACTTCAGGTTGAAGATCCAGCGCGCCAGCATCTTGATCGGCAGCGACATCATCATCAGAAAGAGAAACACGCCGACGTAATACCTGGGCGCTCCCATCTTCTCGTAATAACTCTTGAGCCAGCTCTTCGCCAGGATCACCGGCAGCACGAACGTGTACAGCAACACGAGCACGATGCCGAAGATCTCGCGGACGAACCACGCGGCGGGGAGCCCCGTGCCGAACAGCCGGACCCAGATGTACTCCGAGAGATTGACGTTGACCAGCGCCTCGAGCTTGTGGATGTCCCAGAACTCGAACGGCCCGAAGAAGTTCCAGTTCGGTCCACGGAGGAACGTCCCGAGCACGATCAGCGACGACCACAGGACGGCGAAGCCGAAGAGAAAAATGGTGATTTCCGCCTTGCGCTCGTTGAAGGTGTAATACCCGTTCCCCTTGGGGTTGCGGTCGATATAGGGAATCGCGATGAGGCCGGCAATGATCAGCCCGGGCAGCACGACCCCGGCCAGCCACGGATCGAAGTACACGAGCATCTCCTGAAGGCCCAGGAAATACCACGGAGCTTTGGACGGGTTCGGCGTACTGGCCGGGTTGGCCGGCTGCTCGAGCGGGGCCTTGAGGAAAATCGACCAGAGGATGAGCACGACGGAACAGACGATCAAGGAGATGAGTTCGGTGTAAACGAGATCCGGCCATACCCAGACGCGGTCGGCTTCCACCTTCTCGATCGGTTCCTTGCCGGCGGCAATACGCCGATCGTTCAGCACCCCCTCGCGGAGCGAGTACCAGACGAAAAACACCAGGAGAAAGATGAGGCCGACGATCGGAACATTGTCCGGCTTGGTGACGATGAGTCGGAAATTCGGGTCGAAAACGCCAAAAGCAAAGAAGATCCCGAGGAGGCCCAGGCCCCCGTACCCGAACGCATTCGAAGCAATCTTCTCGCGCTGCCACATCAACACGACCAAGGCTCCCACCGCGAGCAGGAAGAACAGCCTCGGATCGGCGACGGCGTTGAAGATACCTTTGATGAAATTCATGGGGTGTCTGAAAGCCTCAAGCCTCCATGCGACTCGAGTCTAAAGCGGACCCGAGATGCCTCCGTCCTTTCTGACGCGCCAGAAATGGACCGCCATCAGCACCGCGATGGCCAGCGGCAACCCGACGCAGTGGAGCACGTAGAACCTGAGCAGGGCCCCTTCCCCGACAAACGTCCCGCCCAGCAGCGCAAACCTCGCGTCATCGGCCGCGTGGATGAGCGGCACCCCGCCAAGAGTCATGAGCGCGGCGCCCGGACCTTCATGGCCCAGAAACGGCGTGGCGCGCGCCATATTGGACCCCACCGTGATGGCCCAGATGGCAAGCTGATCCCACGGCAGCAGGTAGCCGGTGAACGACAGCAGCAGCGTCAGCACCAGCATGACGACGCCCACCGACCAGTTGAATTCGCGCGGGGGCTTATACGAACCGGTCATGAACACCCGGAACATGTGGAGCCAGACCGTGATGACCATGGCATGCGCGCCCCAACGGTGCATTTCGCGCATGATCCCGAGCGGCACGTGTTCACGGAGGCCCACGATGTCGGTGTACGCGTACTCGAGCGTGGGCCGGTAATAGAACATCAACAGCAGGCCCGTCAGCGTCAGGGAGAGAAACAGGAAGAAGCTCAGACCCCCCATGCACCAGGTGTAGCGAAGCTTGACCCCCGACTTCCGGATCCGGACAGGATGGAGGTGCAAAAACACGTTGGACAGCATCACCAGCACGCGGTTGCGATCGGTGTTCGGCCGATCGTGGCGGAACACCGACGTCCAGATCTGCGTTTCGGTGAGCCAGTTCCACAGGCGAGTCGGTGCGCTGTCTCGCGGGTCGATCGTCTTGGTATCAGCCAAAGCCTATGCCCTCAGAAACGCCTCGGGATCGAGCCACTGCCCCAGCTCGCGCTGAAACTTCCGGCTCCGATCCACCAGAATCTGGCCGTCGTCGGCCAGCACGATACGCGCGCGCTCGAGGGGCCGCGGCGCCGGCCCTTCGAAGTTCACGCCGCTAATCCGGAAACCACTGCCGTGGCACGGACACTTGAACTTGTTTTCGGCAGACAGATAGTTCGGCGTACAGCCCAGGTGAGTACAAACCGTGATGAGCGCGTAAAAGCCGGCGGCGCCGATATCGAGGTCGTCAGCCGTGCGCACGAGCCAGATGCCGAATTTTTCCTTCCACCGCTCGTCGACGCCGATGCCGTACTCGTTCGGAAACCCGGCCCGGAACTGTTGCGGGGGTTCGTTGAGGACGTTCGGGAACATGAAACGCCCCGTGGCCGCCAGCGCTGCTGCCGAAGCGGCCGTGAAGGCGCCCCACGCGAGGCCGATCCAGACGCGACGCGTAAGGAGCGGCGACGTGTCATCGGCTTCGCGCGCAGTGGCCGCCGGCGACGGCGAGGCGGCCGCCTTGGCGGCCACGATCGAGGTCGTGCGCCCCGCCAGATTCGGCGTCGGGGCGGCCGGTGGGCGCGCAGCGGGCGCCGGCCGGGGCACGGGTGCCGGCCGCGGGGCGGGGTCGACCGCGGCGGCCGCAGGCCGCTCCGCTGTCTCGTCGTCAGGCTTCGGATCGTCGGCCATCGTTCCTCTCAGGAAATCGCCTTGAGCGCCTCGAGCGCCGCCTGGCGCACTTTCATGCTGCGATCCTGCTGGCTGAGCGAGGCAATCGGTTCGCGCAGCGTCTCGTCCTTGAGCACGGCCGCCGCGCGCAAGCCGCTGATCATGACGTCCGCAATCGGATCGAGGTTGCCGTCCTGTCGTACGTCGCGCTTGACGAACTGCTCCACGTGGGCACGATCGAGCATCTGCCGGATGACCCCCGCGCCCTGACGATCGCCGTGCCGCGCGAGGGCCACCGCCGCGTTCCAGCGCACGTCCGGCGTCGGGTCGTCCAGAGCCAGATGCAACGTCGAGAGCTGCGTCTCGCCAGGTAGCGCGCCAAGCGCATAGACCACCATCTTGCGGATGCCGGCATCGGGCGACTGAAAGAGCGGCTGAAGTCGAGCGGCCACGCGGGGATCACCCGAGGCGCCGAGGGCCCAGATGGTGCTGATTCGAACTTCGCCGAGGTCGCTCTCGGACCATCCCGTCAGGCGCGTCATCCAGTCCTGGCTCGCGACCCGGTTGGGCTCGTCGAGCGATCGACCGAGCACCTCGACCGCGTCGGGTGGCCAGGGAGGATCGAGTCGGCCGATGGCGAGCGCCAGGTAACGTCGGATCCGTGGATCGTCGTCTTTCGCCCGCTCGAACGCCGTGACGAGCGCCGGGCCGAGTGACCGGTCCGCCCGCACCGCCGGATCGTCCATCAAGCGCGACAGTTCGTAGGCGGCAGGCCATCGCCGATCGGTGCCGCCATTCTGAATCTCCGCCAGATACTCGTGGGCGCCGCGACTATCGACGAGCATCGCCCGAAATCCGAGGTACACGGCGGCCGTCACCGCGACGACGGCCAACGGAATGAGAAAGAATTGGACGGCTAACGCGGGCGCGGCGACTAGTGGATTTCGAGGCGCGGACTCGCGCTCGACAAGTTTGTCCATGTAATGGGAGAAGGAAACACTCCGGCCGGAACTAAGTTATACCACAGATTAGACCATCGAATCGGGTAATTGGGTAATCGGGTAATCGGGTAATTGATTGAGTCACTGGGTAATCGATTGAGTGTGGGAATGTAAGAGAAGTCGTGAGAAGGAGGCGTGCCGATCACATGAGAGCCCTCTCTCGATGCTCCAATCAATTACCCGATTACCCGATTACCAAATTTCCAGTCAGACCGTCGCCGCCTCGTTCCGTCCGGTGTCCTGCTTGACGGTCACCGGCTTGAGGAACGGCATCAGGGTTCGCAGGCGCGCGCCGACCTGCTCGATGAGCTGATTCTGCTCGAGCTCCCGGGTCCGGTTGAACATCGGCCGGCCTGCGGCGTTCTCGGCAATCCACGCCCGCGCGTAATCGCCGGACTGGATGTCGGCCAGAATCTTCTTCATCGCCTGCTTCGTCGCGTCGGTGACAATCTTGGGACCGCCCGTATAGTCGCCATGTTCGGCGGTGTCGCTGACGGAGTACCTCATGTAGTTGAGGCCGCCCTGATACATCAGGTCGACGATCAACTTCAGCTCATGCAGGCATTCGAAATACGCCACTTCGGGCTGGTACCCGGCGTCCACGAGAGTTTGAAAGCCGGCTTTGACGAGCGCGCTCGTGCCGCCGCAGAGGACCGCCTGTTCGCCGAACAAATCTGTTTCCGTCTCCTCGGCAAACGTCGTCTCGATGACGCCAGCGCGCGTCACGCCGATGCCTTTGGCGTACGACAAGGTGAGGGCACGCGCCTGGCCCGTGGCGTCCTGATGCACGGCGAAGAGAGCCGGCGTTCCGGCGCCTTCCTGGAACAGCTCGCGGACGCGATGGCCCGGAGCTTTGGGCGCCACCATCGCCACATCGATGTCCGCACGCGGGGCGATCGTGCCGAACCTGATGTTGAAACCGTGCGCGAACATCAGCATCTTGCCGGGTGCGAGGTTCGGCTCGATTTGCTCTTTGTACAACTGCGCCTGCGTCGTGTCGGGCACGAGGACCATCACGACGTCGGCCCACTTGGTGACCTCGCCGGGCTCACCGACCGTCAAGCCAGCGGCGCGCGCTTTGTCGCGTGACGGGCTCGAGGCCGGCAGGCCGACGCGCACGTCAACCCCGCTGTCCTTCAGATTGAGCGCATGGGCATGTCCCTGCGACCCGTAGCCGAGGATGGCTACCTTCTTGCCACGAATCAGCGCCAGGTCGGCCCCGTCGTCATAGATCATCGTCGCCATCAGAGATCCTTTCCTTGGCGGAATTGGGTAATCGGGCAATCGGGTAATTGGGTAATTGATTGGGCCATTGAGGCGGCAGCTACTTCGACAACCGAATCAATCTCCCCATCCATTACCCAATTACCCGATGCAATCGTCCTAAACCGACCCACTGCTGCCGTCGCCCCCTGCAACCGTGGGCTGTCCGACGCGCGCGGTGACCTTGTGGTCCGAGCCGCTCGAGCCGCGGGCCATGGCGATGCGGCCCGTTCGCACCATCTCGATCACGCCGTAGGGCCTCAAGACCTCGACCAAGCTATCAATCTTATCCTCGGTTCCAGTCGTTTCGACCACGAGAGATTCCGGGCTCACGTCGATGATTCTCGCGCGGTAGACGTCGACGAGCTGCATGACGTGCGGGCGGGCGTCTCCGGTAGCGGCGACTTTGATGAGCGCCAGATCGCGCGCGATCGAAGGCGTCGCGGTGATGTTGTGCACGCGCCGGACGGGGACCAGCTTGGAGAGGTGCGCCTCCAGCCTCCGCGCCCCGTATTCGTCGGTGTCAACGACCACCGTCATGCGGGAGACACCGGCCGACTCGGTATGACCGACGGTCAGCGACTCGATGTTGAACGCGCGACGGCGGATCAGCGACGCGACGCGATTCAGTACACCTGGCTTGTTGTCGACGTAAACGGCGAAGGTGTGCAACATGGGTGATACTCGAATCTGGACATCTAGTCCGCCGCAGTCTCCACGATCGGCGACGGCGACGGCCGGAGGATCATCTTGTGCAGATCGGCGCCGGCCGGCACCATCGGAAACACGGAATCTTCCTGCTCGACCTGAAAATCGATCACGGTGGCGCGTCGTGACTTCCTGGCGCCGTTGACGGCGGCCGCGACCCCACTGCGCTCGGTCACGGCCACGCCGTCGATGCCGAACGCCTGCGCGAGCTTGGCGAAGTCCGGTCCGATGAGCGGCGTCGCCGCGTAGCGCTTCTCGTAGAAGAATTCCTGCCACTGCCGGACCATGCCGAGGTAGCCGTTGTTGATGATGGCGACGTTGACGTCGAGGCCTTCCTGAACGATCGTCGCGAGCTCGCACATCGTCATCTGGAACCCGCCGTCCCCGCACACGACCCAGACTTCCGCGTCGGGTCGCGCCACCTTCGCACCGATCGCCGCGGGCAAGGCGAATCCCATCGTGCCGAGACCGCCTGACGTGATGAGCGAGCGGGATCGATCGTGTTTGTAGTACTGCGCCTCCCACATCTGATGCTGTCCGACGTCGGTGACGACGACCGCTCCTCCGGCGGTCAGGCGCCACAGGTCGTTGATGACGTGAGCGGCGTACAAATGACCGTTGTCCGGAAGGTTCTGGATATCCCGAACGGCCGTATCGCCCTTCATCACATCGATGGCATCGAGCCATGCCTTCCGATCCCCTTTCTTGATCAGGGGGATCCACTCGGCCAGGGCAGTCCGCAAATCCTTGGCAATTGCCACGTCCACGCGAACGTTCTTGTTCAGCTCGGCGCGATCGATGTCGACGTGGATCTTCCTGGCGTTGAGCGCGTAGGTCTTCAAGTTGCCGGTCACCCGGTCGTCGAAGCGCATCCCCAGCGCGATCAGCAGGTCCGCCTGCTGGATCGCGTTGTTCACAAACGCCTCGCCGTGCATCCCCATCATCCCGAGGTTGAGCGGATGCGACGCCGGCACGCCGCCAATCCCGAGCAGGGTCACCGCGATCGGAATGCCGGCGCGCTCGGCGAGCAGCAGCACGTCACGCTCGGCCCCCGACTGCATGACGCCGTGGCCGGCGAGGATCAGCGGCCGTTCGGCGCTGTTGATGAGCTCGACGGCATCCCGATAATCCCCATCCCCGGGCAGCGCTTCGTCGAATGCTTCGACCAGGTGCGGCTCGGCGGCTGCCCAATCCACGTCACAGCTCGTCTGCTGAGCGTCTTTCGTGATGTCGACGAGGACTGGCCCCGGCCGGCCGGCCTTCGCCACGGCAAACGCTTCGAAGATGGCCGGCGCGACGTCCTGCGCACGCGTCACCAGGTAGTTGTGCTTCGTAATCGGCAGCGTGATGCCGGTGATATCGCATTCCTGAAACGCGTCGGATCCGATCAGCTTGCTGCCGACCTGTCCCGTGATGCAGACGATGGGCGAGGAGTCCATCATCGCGGTGGCGATGCCGGTGACCATATTCGTGGCCCCCGGACCCGACGTCGCAATCGCGACCCCGACCTTGCCGCTCGCGCGCGCGTAGCCGTCCGCCATGTGCGTCGCGCCCTGCTCGTGGCGGACCAGGATGTGGCGGACGGGATACCCCAGCATCGCGTCGTAGGCCGGCAGAATCGCCCCGCCGGGATAACCGAAGACGTCGGTCACGCCCTGCCGAACCAACGCCTCCCATAGAATTTGAGCTCCGGTCAGTGCCATAGCGACTCCTGGAATTGCAGGATTGCAGGATTGCAGGATTGCAGGAAGTACGGGAAGGGCCGGAAGGGCCGGAAAGGCCGTGAGGGCAGGAAAGGCAGAATTGCCGAATACATCCTGGCCGGTTGCGGGCTAGCCGGTTGCAGGCTGGCTAATCGCAGGTTCAATGCACCGTCACAGCAGCATCTCTGCCCTGCTGAGCCCTGCAGGTGCGTTCGGCGTGTGCCCCTTCCGCCCTTCCATCCTTCATCCCTTTGCACTTCCTGCACTTCCTGCACTTCTTGCACTTCCTGCAATTCTGCCATCCCTTCCCTCACCCCGTGACTGCTCCAATCGAGGCGGACGACACCAGTCGCGCGTACTTGCCGAGCACGCCGTTCGTGTACCGCGGCGACGGCTCCGTCCAGGCCGCTCGTCGCTTCTGCAGCTCGCTGTCCGGCACTTCGAGATCGATGCGGCGGCTGGCTATGTCGATGTTGACGATGTCGCCGTCGCGAACCAGCCCGATCGGCCCTCCCCGCACCGCCTCCGGCGACACGTGGCCCGCCATGAATCCGCGCGTGGCGCCCGAGAAACGTCCGTCGGTCACGAGCGCGACATGGTCCCCTAATCCAGCGCCGACGATCGCGGCCGTGACCGCCAGCATCTCGCGCATCCCCGGGCCACCGCTCGGTCCCTCGTAGCGGATGATGACGACATCGCCCTTCTGGATCGCCTGGCGTTGAACGGCTTCGAACGTCGCCTCCTCGCTGTCGAAAACGCGTGCGGGACCTCGGTGAGCCGTCCGCTCAGTGCCCGAGAGCTTGACGACGGCGCCTTCCGGGGCCAGCGACCCATGCAGGATGACCAGGCCACCGGTCTTCTTGATCGGGTCACTGGTCGGCCTCACAACCATCTGCCCCGGCGTTTCGAGTGCCAGGGCAGCCTCCGCCCCGAGCGTTCGCCCGGTCACCGTGGCGGCATCTGCCTTCACAAGCCCGGCCTCGACCAGACGCTTCGCGACCAGCGCGCTGCCGCCGGCCGCGTGCAGGTCGGTGGCGACAAACCGGCCGGACGGCTTCAGGTCGGCCAGCAGCGGGACCGCTCCGCTGATGCGATCGAAGTCGGCCAGCGCCAGCGGCACCCCGGCTTCGTGTGCGATGGCCAGCAGGTGGAGCACCGCATTGGTCGACCCGCCCGTGGTGGCCACCGAGGCAATCGCGTTCTCGAACGCCGCGCGCGTCATGATGTCGCGCGGCCGGATCCCCGCCCTCACGAGCGCCATGACCCGCTCGCCCGCCGCTCGCGCCACGTCCGCCTTGCGGGGATCGTTGGCCGGCACGCTGCCGCTCCCGAGCGCCGCGATTCCCAGAAACTCCGACGCGATCGCCATCGTGTTGGCGGTGAACTGGCCGCCGCACGCGCCAGCCCCCGGACATGCCGACGCCTCGAGATCGCGGAACTCGGCGTCCGTCATGCGTCCAGCGCCGAACGCACCGACGGCCTCGAACACGTCCTGAATGGTGACGTCGTGTCCCTGCCACTGGCCGGGCGCAATCGAGCCGCCGTACAGCACCACGCCCGGCACGTTCAGCCTCGCCAGCGCCATCGAGGCGGCCGGGATCGTCTTGTCGCAGCCGACCAGCACGACCAGCCCGTCGAAACCGTTGCCCCGCGCCACCAGCTCGATCGAGTCCGCGATCACCTCGCGGCTGACGAGCGACGCGCGCATCCCTTCGGTGCCCATCGTGATCCCGTCGGAGATCGAGACCGTGTTGAACTCCATCGGTGTGCCGCCGGCACGGCGGACGCCCTCTTTGACGTGCACGGCCAGATCGCGGAGGTGGAAGTTGCACGGGCCGATTTCGATCCACGTGTTCGCGATGCCGATGAGCGGTTTCTTCAGGTCGGCGTCGGAAAAGCCCACGGCCTTGAGCATGGCGCGGGCCGGAGCCCGACTCGGCCCCGTGGTCAGAGGATTCGGTCGCGTGGCGTCAGAGCTGGACGAAGAATCGGTCATGACACGGCCTCAACCGTGCGCGAGAGCCACCGCTCGTGCGTCTTCCAACTGGGATACGACCCAAGCGTCCGCAGCATCGGGGCGAACTCGGCAAGATGGGCGAGCGCACGGCCGCAAATGAGCTCGTCCCGCGCCGCCGCCAGGTCCACATAAAAGAGGTACTCCCAGGGTCGGCCGGGAATCGGGCGCGACTCGAGCTTGGTCAGATCCACACCGCGCAACGCAAAGACGCTCAGCGCCTTGAAGAGCGACCCTGGCTCGTTCGGCAGCGAAAAGACAATCGACGTCTTGTCGGCCGCGCCGGTGAACAGCGGAGAGGCGCCGACAACGAGGAAGCGGGTGATGTTGTCGTCGAAGTCCTGAATCGATGAGGCGAGCGCCGTGAGGCCGAAGACCTCGCCAGCTCGGGCTGAGGCGATCGCCGCCGCGTCCTCGAGCCGCTCGTCAGCCACCATCTTGGCGCTGCCGGCCGTGTCGTACGTGGCGATGATATCGACGCCCTTCAGGGTCCGGAGAAACCGCTCGCATTGTGCGAGCGCCTGTGGGTGCGAGTACACGCGGCGGAGACGATCGATGGAAATCCCCGGAAGCGCCAGCAGGTGATGCACCACCGGCAACTCGATTTCCGCCTGTATCGGCAGTTCATGGGCAACCAGCAAGTCGTAGTTGCGGTGGATGCTCCCGCCAATGGAGTTTTCAATCGGGACAATGCCGTAGGCCGACCGACCGTCTCGAACCGACGCAAAGACGTCTTCGAAGCTCTTGGACGGGACGAGCTCCGCCTGCGCGACCAGACGTCGCCCCGCGGCTTCGCTGAACGCGCCGGGCTCCCCCTGGTAGGCAATCTTCATCTGCGCCTGTCTCCTCTCCGACCCCGCTCGCATGTTCAAAACAAAAGGGCCATCACCCGCTGCGGATGATGGCCCCTGGTTGCACGTCTTGTTCGGGTATCTACATCATCCGCGCGGCGGCCCGCGGGACAACCACTCCAACCACGAAGACAATACCGACCGGACGCCCCATCTCGCGGATATTAGACAGGAGGCGGAGGGCAGTTGTCCAATTGATAGTCTTTACAAGATTATAAATATCTCAAATAAACTGCGGAATAGCGGCCGACTGCACGCCGGGACGACGGCCCTTCCCTGTTCACAGCTTCGGCAACGTGACGCCCTGCTGCGCCTGGTACTTCCCTTTCTTGTCCTTGTAGGAGACCGCGCACGGCTCATCGCTCTGGAAGAACAGCACCTGCGCGATGCCTTCGTTGGCGTAGATCTTCGCCGGCAGCGGCGTGGTGTTGGAGATTTCGATCGTGACGTGGCCTTCCCATTCGGGCTCGAACGGCGTGACGTTCACGATGATGCCGCAGCGGGCGTAGGTGGACTTGCCGAGACAGACCGTCAGGATATCCCGGGGAATCCGGAAGTATTCAATCGTCCGCGCCAGCGCAAACGAGTTCGGCGGAATGATGCAGACGTCAGCCTTGATGTCCACGAACGATTTCGGGTCGAAATTCTTGGGATCGACCACCGTGTTGTACACGTTGGTGAACACCTTGAACTCGTCGGCCACGCGAATGTCGTACCCATACGAGGACACGCCGTACGAGATGACGCCGCTGCGCATCTGCTCGTCCACGAACGGTTCGATGATGCGCTGCTCGCGCGCCATCCGTCTGATCCAGTTGTCGCTCTTGATAGTCAATGGGGTGGTTACCGCCTGAAGAAAGCGATGAGGAGTGTCAGGATGATACTCAGCACGATGGAGGTGACGACCGGGAAGTAGAAACCGAAGTTCCCACGCCTGACGTAGATATCGCCGGGCAGCCGTCCGAATGGCACTCCAGCCATGATCAGGAGCCCGAGGCCGGCGATTCCCAAACCAATCAAGACGAGAGTTCGACCCATATCAGCGGACGATCGGTCGCATCAGACCGAATCAAATCAGATCCAGGCCGGCGAAGAAATAGCCGATTTCGAACGCCGCCGTCTCCAGCGCGTCGGACCCGTGGGTGGCGTTGCGCTCGATCGATTGCGCAAACTCCTTCCGGAGCGTGCCCGCGTCGGCTTTCGCCGGATCCGTCGCGCCCATGAGCGTCCTCCACTTCTTGATGGCGTCGGGCGCCTCGAGAACCGCGACAATGGCGGGGCCTGACGCCATGAACTCGGTCAAGCTGCCGAAGAACGGGCGCTCGCGATGAACCGCATAGAAGCCTTCGGCCTGGGTTCGGGACAATTGCAACCTGCGCATGGCACGAATCTGGAATCCCTCGGCCTCGATGCGCTGGAGAATCCGGCCAGCAAGCCGCCGCTCGACGGCATCCGGCTTGATGATGGCCAACGTCCGCTCGGTCATCCGCCGATTATAGCAGCGCCATCTCAGCGGTTCCTGTCGGTCCGCTGAAGCTTCTGGCCAGGAGGGGATGTGACGTCAAAGCATACTGCGGTCGAGCAAGATCAGGACGCTCGCAAAGGGGCCGTCGAAGGCGATCGGCCGACCGACGAGCAGCATTTCAACCCGCACGGCGACGGGGTCAACGAGGAGGGCCTACCCGATGACCCGGTCGCGACCGCTGAAGACGCAATCGGGGCGAACGAGGACGAGTCGCAGGGCTGATAACCTGCCCCGATGGGAAGACGACACTTCGTGGACGACCATTCGAACTGAGAGCGGGAGTCGAGTGACGCTGACCTATCGAAGGCTCTCCATGATCTCTTCGAGCGCCGCCGGGCCCGGCCGCACTCTCTCCAACGGCAGGCTCGCCAGCGGCTCGTCGACGACGTTGAGGAGGGTCAGAAAGTCGTCCCGATCCGGCTCGATATAAATCAGGCCCGTGGCGAACTCGCCACGACGCGCCGTCTCGTGAAGCCGCCTGATCGCGGCGATTTTGTCTGTCGGATCGTAGTGTTCCTCGAGCTTCTTCAGGTACAGCTTCGATCCGTCGTGCATGGTGACTTCCTGTGTCGTGCCCGGCTCGTAGTCGACGGCGATGTCCTCGAAGAAGGGCACGAACGTGACTTCCTCGACCGGATCGTCGTGGTCCTTGACGTACGAATAGCTCTTGGTCGATCCCTCGTGATCGTTGAAGGTGACGCAGGGCGATAGTACATCGAGCATCACGGTCCCGTTGTGTGCCAGCGCCGCCTTCAACAGCGCCAGGAGCTGCTTTTTGTCGCCTGAGAACGACCGGGCGACGAACGTCGCACCGAGCTCGATCGCCAGGGCGCACGTGTCGATCGGCGGCAGGTCGTTGACGACGCCGGTCTTGAGCGTGGATCCGAGATCGGCGGTTGGCGAGAACTGCCCCTTGGTCAACCCGTAACAGCCGTTGTCCTCGATGATATAGATGATAGGCAGGTTGCGGCGCATCAGGTGCACGAACTGCCCGATGCCGATAGCGCCGGTGTCGCCGTCGCCGCTGACACCAATCGCGATGAGCTTCTTGTTGGCCATCATCGCGCCGGTCGCCACCGACGGCATGCGGCCATGGACCGCGTTGAACCCGTGGGACGTGCCCAGGAAGTATGCGGGGCTCTTGCTCGAGCAGCCGATCCCCGACAGCTTGATCACCCGGCTCGGGTCGACGCCCATCTCGTAGAACGCATCGATGATGCGCTCGGAAATCGCGTTGTGCCCGCAACCGGCGCACAGGGTGGTCTTGCCGCCTTTGTAGATCTGAGGCTCGAGACCGATCCGGTTCACTTTCAACGGTGTCGCCATCTTATCCTCACTCGCCGCCCAGCATGCCGCCGCCGACGCGGTCTGTCTTCTTGGCCACTTCGAATCCCTCATGCGACAGCACGTCGTCGCTCACGCTGCGCGCGTCGATTGGCAGACCGGTGTAGTGCAGGACGCTGCGCATCTTCGACACTCGGTCGGGAGGGATATCGAGCTTGATCAACTGCATCATCTGAGCGTCGCGATTTTGTTCGACCACGTAGACGCGTTCATGGGCGTCGATGAATTTCAGCAGCTCTTCGTTGAAGGGATACCCCCGAAGCCGGAGGTAGGACGTCTTGACGTCGGTTTCGGCGCGCAGCTGATCGCGGCTCTCGCTGATCGCCCAATGGGAGGTTCCAAAACCGATGAGCCCTATCTTGGCGTCCGGCACGATGTCGACCACCGGCTTGGGAACGTACTGGCGGGCGGTCTCGAACTTCCGCGCCAACCGGTCCATGTTCTGGACGTAGTCGTCGGGACGCTCGCTGTACTGACCCTTGTCGTTGTGCCCCGACCCGCGGGCGAACCAGGCCGGCATGCCGTCGCCAGGAATGGTCCGGTACGGAATGCCGTCTCCATCGACATCCCGATAACGACCCCACTGGCCGACCCGCTTCAACACATCAGGCGTGAGGAGCTTGCCCCGATTGATGGGCTTGTCGGGATACTTCAGGCCTTCGGACATCCAGCTGTTCATCCCGAGGTCGAGGTCCATCATCACGAACACGGGCGTCTGGAACTGCTCCGCGATGTCGAACGCCTCCTGCGCCATCGTGTAGCACTCCTCGACGGAACAGGGAAACAGCATCGGGTGTTTGGTATCGCCGTGCGAAAGAAAGGCGACCTGGAGCAGGTCGCCTTGGGAAGTGCGCGTCGGCAGTCCCGTTGACGGGCCCACGCGCTGCACGTCGAAGATGACGCCCGGCGCCTCCATGTAGTATCCGAGCCCGGCGAACTCTCCCATCAGAGAAATCCCGGGACCGGCCGTCGCGGTCATCGACCGCGCACCCGCCCACCCGGCACCGAGCACCATGCCAAGCGATGCGATCTCGTCCTCCGCCTGCACGATCGCGAACGTCGCCTTTCCGGATTCCTTGTCAACCCGATACCGCTTCATGTATCCGATGAGCGACTCGCACAGCGACGAGGATGGAGTGATCGGGTACCAACCGACGACCGTGACGCCCGCCATCATGCAGCCGATGGCCGCAGCGGCGTTACCTTCGATCAGAATCTTTCCGACCGCTTCCGTCATCGGCTCAACGTGGAAGCGATCCCGCTTGGTAAGGTTGGCCTCGGCGAAGTCCCATCCGGCGGTCAGGGCCCCCTGGTTGAGCGTGACAGCCTTGGCCTTCTTGCCCAGCTGTTTCGACAGCGCCTTCTCCATCAACGCCCGGTCGATATCGAGCAGTTTGGCCAGGACGCCGTCGTAAATCATGTTCCGGACCAGTCGCCGGAGCTTGGCGTCGGGACAGACGGCCGCGACCAGTTTGTCGAACGGCACCGGATAGAAAATGAGATCGTCGCGGAGGGCGTTCAGCTTGAGCGGCTCGTCGTAAATCACTGCCGCTCCCGGATCGAGCGTCAGCACGTCTTCCTTCGCCGTTTCCGGGTTCATCGCGACCAGAAAATCGACTTCCTTCTTGCGCCCGATATACCCGTCCTTGCTGACCCGGATGGTGTACCACGTGGGAAGCCCGGCGATGTTCGACGGGAACATGTTCTTGCCGGACACCGGGACTCCCATCAGCAGGAGCGACCTCAGCAGCACGAGGTTCGCCGTCTGGCTTCCTGAGCCGTTGACGGTGGCGATTTGAATACTGAAATCGTTGACGACGCGCTGCGGCTGGGACGATCGTTCGTGTTCCTGAACTACTGGATAGGCCGATGACATCAGTTAAGTCCTTGCGGCAGATGATCTATCTTCTGATAGTAACATGCCGGTAACGGCGGCTGGGGTGTCTGCCTCACCCGCTGTCCACTGTCGTTCGCGGCTGGACCTCCCGGCATCGCTAGCCACGAACGAGATCCTGCATCGCTCTGCCCATATCGGCGGGGCTCTTCACGACGGTGACTCCCGCGGCCGTCAGCGCGGTCATCTTCTCGGCCGCCGTTCCCTTGCCGCCCGCCACGATGGCACCCGCGTGGCCCATCCGGCGTTCCTTGGGGGCCGTCTGACCGGCAATGAAGGCCACGACCGGTTTCGTGAAGTTCGCTTTGATCCAGCTTGCGGCCTCTTCTTCGGCGCTTCCGCCAATCTCGCCGATCAGGATGACGGCGTCGGTTTCGGGATCGGCCGCGAACAGCGTGAGCGCATCGATATGGGACGTCCCGATGAGCGGGTCGCCGCCGATGCCGATACAGGTGCTCTGCCCCATGCCGACCTTCGTCAACTGGTGAATGGCTTCGTAGGTCAAGGTCCCGCTCTTCGACACGATGCCGATTCGGCCTTCCTTGCAGATATGGCCGGGGATAATACCGGCCTTCGCCTTGCCCGGCGAGATGAGTCCGGGACAGTTGGGCCCGACCAGGCACGTCTTGGGCCGTCCCTTGAGGAAGGTGATCGCCCGCATCATATCCAGCGTTGGAATGCCCTCGGTGATGCACACCACCAGGGCAATCCCGGCGTCAGCCGCTTCCATCACGGCATCGGCCGCGAACCGGGGCGGCACGAAGATCACCGAGGCGTTGGCACCCGTTTGCCGCACCGCCTCATCGACAGTGTCGAAGACTGGCCAGCCTTCGTGCGTTGTCCCGCCTTTGCCCGGCGTCATGCCGCCCACGACCGTCGTTCCGTACGCCGCCGCCTGCTTGGCGTGGAAGGTGCCTTCACGGCCGGTCAGGCCCTGGACGATGAGACGGGTGGAGCGATCGATCAGGATGGACATCAGAATTTGGTAATTGGGTAATCGGGTAATTGGGTAATTGATTGGCTGGATTGATCCATCGATTACTCGATCACCCGGATTGATTGGCTAGATTGATCCATCGACTACTCGATTACCCGATTACCCGATTACCCGATTCATTGTCGTATTGTTCCATTGGCGAGCTGCACAACTCTGGCGGCGGCTTCGCCCATCGAATCCGCAGTCGTGAAGTTCATACCGCTGTCGCGCAGGAGACGCTTGCCTTCATCGACGTTCGTCCCCTCCATCCTGATGACAATGGGGGCGCGCACGCCGAGCTCTCTGACGGCGGCAATCACGCCCTGGGCGAGGATGTCGCAACGGAGAATTCCGCCGAAGATGTTGATCAGCACCGCCCTGACCTGCGCGTCCGCCATCAGAATCTGAAAGGCCCGGCGAATCTGCTCTTCGTTGGCGCCGCCGCCCACGTCGAGAAAATTGGCCGGCTCACCCCCCGCCAGCTTGATGATGTCCATGGTCGCCATTGCCAGCCCGGCACCGTTGACCATGCAACCGATGTTGCCATCGAGCCGGATGTAATTCAGCGAGAACTTCGAGGCTTCGATTTCGAGCGGGTCTTCCTCGGCCAGGTCCCGCATGTCGCGGATCTCGGGATGGCGATACAGCGCGTTGTCGTCGAAGTCCATCTTGGCGTCGAGCGCCAGCAGATCGCCCTCGGCCGTCATGAGCAGCGGGTTGATTTCGATGAGAGAGGCATCGGTGGCGACGTAGGCCTCGTACAGCGAGCCGGCGAGCATGACGAACTTGGCGACGCCCGCCCCATCGAGCCCGATCCCGAAGCCGAGGCGCCGAGCCGCAAACGGAGCGAAACCCACGCCAGGTTCGACATAGGCCCGGACGATCTTCTCCGGGGTGCTGGCGGCGACCTCCTCGATATCCATTCCACCGGCGGCGCTGGCCATCATCAGCGGTTTCCCGACCGCGCGATCGAGCAA
>Ga0247825_10000517_pt1 | contig 24337 bp, 21 predicted proteins | sample 13C_Vanillin_Day_FD_194413 | JGI IMG/M metagenome (GOLD analysis project Ga0247825, IMG submission 194413) | Soil microbial communities from agricultural site in Penn Yan, New York, United States - 13C_Vanillin_Day48 | ecosystem: Environmental > Terrestrial > Soil > Agricultural land | place...
CGTGTTTGACGACGATGTCCGCCGGCATGGCGTGCGGAGGCGTACCCGCGCGCGCGTCAGTTGCGCGGCCGCCGTGAGGGGCGGCGATAGCGACAAAGCGCATGCTGTCGTTCATGTCGATCCGGACAGTGCGTTTCGCCGACTTCGGGTTGCCGGCGCGACCGAAGGGTGTCTCCTCGGCTTTCGTATGATCGACTGTCTTGGGCTTGCCGTGGCCACTTTCGCCGTGTCCGAACACCGCCGGGGCCAAGGCCATCAAGGAAGCGGCCAGCAGGGCCGTCGGTAAGGGTCTTGCATTGTGCATAGTTGCTCCTTTGAAAAGTGACAAAGAAAGTAAGAACGGCATTCATCAATGCCGTCCATGCCCGGCCGGTTTCCGCGCCCGGAATTCGAGTCCGACCGGTGACTTGGCGGTCTTATCCTCGCTTTTCGGCCCTTCGCGCTGGGCGGCCGGCGCTGCGCCCGTCCACTCGTATGCGACACTACCTTGAGGGTGCTTGTACCAGCCCGGGTCCTTGTAGTTGCCTCGCGCGAGCCCCTCGCGCACCTTGACGACGGTAAACATGCCGCCCATTTCCATCGGCCCGAACGGCCCGGCGCCGGTCATCATCGGCAGCGTGTTCTCGGGCAGCGGCATCTCCATCTCGCCCATGTCCGCCATGCCGCGCTCGCCCATCACCATGTAGTCCGGCACCAGCTTGATGATTTTCTCCGCGATCCCGCGGTGGTCCACGCCGATCAGGTTGGGCACGTTGTGGCCCATCGCGTTCATGGTGTGGTGGGACTTGTGGCAATGAAATGCCCAATCCCCCGGGTTGTCGGCGATGAACTCGACGGCACGCATGGCCCCGACGGGGATGTCGGCCGAAGTCTCTGGCCACTGTGCGCCGGGCGGCACCCAGCCGCCGTCGGTGCCGGTCACCTTGAAGTTGTGACCGTGAATGTGGATCGGGTGATTGGTCATGGTGAGATTGCCCATGCGGATGCGCACGCGATCGCCCTTGCGCACCGCAAGGTGGTCGATTCCCGGGAACACGCGACTGTTCCACGACCAGAGGTTGAACTCGGTCATGGTGGCCGTTTTCGGGGTGTAGGCGCCGGGCTCGATATCGTAGGCGTTGATCAGGAAGACGAAATCCCGGTCCACGCGCATGAATGCGGGATTTTTCGGGTGGACGACGATGAAGCCCATCATGCCCATCGCCATTTGCACCATCTCGTCGGCATGCGGGTGGTACATGAACGTGCCTGAGTGTTTCATCTCGAATTCATAGACGTAGGTCTTGCCGACGGGTATCTGCCGCTGCGTCAGGCCGCCGACGCCATCCATCCCGTTTGGCAGCAGCACGCCGTGCCAGTGGATGGTCGTGTGCTCGGGAAGCTTGTTGGTCACGAAGATGCGCAGCTTGTCGCCCTCGACGCACTCGAGAGTGGGGCCCGGCGACTGGCCGTTGTAGCCCCAGAGATGCGCCGTCATGCCGGGCGCGAGCTGGCGGCGCACCGGTTCGGCGACGAGATGGAATTCCTTCCAGCCTGCGTTCATGCGCCACGGGAGCGTCCAGCCGTTCAGCGTGACAACCGGGTGGTACGGGCGGCCACTCGAAGGCGCGAGCGGGGGCTGCGTGTCGGGTTGGAGCTGGGTCGGCGCTTCCGGCACCGCGCCTTGCGCGGCCTTGCTCACCAGTGCGGCACCCAGCAGCGCGCTTCCCGAGGCGCGCAGGAAGCTTCGACGTGTATTCATGATTCGTTCCATCTCCGTTGCTAGTGTCCACCGGCATCGCCGCCGGAGGCTGGCGCTCTGGATGACAAGGCCATGGCCCCCGGCGACTGGCCATAGAGCGCCAGTTCCAGGCCGGCTTCTGCCACCCAGAAATCACGGAGCGCCTCGATATAGGCGTTTACGCTGGCGATCTGCGACCGCGCGTCCGCGAGCAGCTCGAACGCGCTGATCAGCATGCCGTTGTAGCGCAGCACGTTTTCGTCCGAGATGCGCTTGCGCAGCGGCACGATCTCGTCGCGGTAGTGTTTCGCGAGGTCGAAGGCCGTGCGGTAGGCGCTGTAAGCTTCACGCACCTCGGAGCGGGCCCGAACCGCCGTGTCGGCGGCGCGGTTCACGGCCTGCAGGTAGGTATGCTCCGCGCGCGCGGCGCGGGCGCCGCCCCAATCGAAGATCGGCAGCCGGATCTCGATCTCGTATCCGGTCTGGCGCGGCTGCCCGGTCTCGCTGTTGCGGATATAGCCCAGCTCCAGCACGCTGATGAACCCTGTGGCGCGGGTCAGCCCAAGCGAGGAAGCGATGCTCTCCGCTTCCTTGATCGCGCCCTGCACGTCGAGGCGCTGCCTCATGGCGAGCGATTCGATATCCGCAATCTCTCGTGGCGTCTTCGGCAGATCGGGCAACCGGTCAGGCAGCTGGAAGGCGATGTCATCGCTCCACAGCCCCATCAGTTGGGTGAGTCTTTCGCGCTCCGCCAACGCGGTTTGCCGGGCGCGGGCAAGTAGGGCAGTGGCTTCAGCGTAGAACACCTGCTCGCGCGCCTGGTCCAGCTTGCTGAAGTTGCCCGCGGCCGCCATGCGGCGGGCCAGCTCGGCGCTGGCCTCTGCGGCCTCCTTTACCTGCTCGGAATACTTCGCGCTTTCACGCGCCGAGACCGCCCGATGCCATGCGCGCCGCGTGTCGGCGGCGACCTGCAATATTCCGGCTGCGACGCGCCCCTGGGTCAGCGCAAAGCGGCGCTTCTCCAGATCCGTGCGGATCGGCAGGGTGATCAGGCCGAGCAGATCGAAGAGAAACGTCCGCTCGATCTCGACCTCATCGCCGCGGCGCAGACGGGCGAACGAGAAACCCGGATTGCGAAGCCGGCCGGCCTGGACGACGTCCGCCTCCGCGATCCCCAGGTCGGCATAGGTCGCCTGCAGGCCACGGTTGTTGAGCAGTGCGATCTGCACGGCCGAATCGGGCGAGAGCGGCGCCTCGAGCAGCTTCCGGACCGCACCGCGCGCCTGCTCGGCATCGCGATCGGTGCGATGCCATTGCGCCTCCTGCTTCAGCCCGCGGTCCTTCGCCGTGCTGGCAACGTCACCGAAGCCGCCGTCGGGTGTGAGCGTGGCGCATCCGCCCAGGAACGCTGCCGCGAGCAGCGTGAACCACAGTCTGCCGTTGGTGTGAATCGTCCTTTCGCTCATGGTGCTCGATGTCCCGAATGGCCGCCCTTCGACGCGCCGGCGGCCGGGTTGCCCGGATCGGGCCGGGTTTCGCCGAGTCCCGCGGGGCCGCCGCGAAACATCCCGACGTGGCCGCCGATGCGCGCGACTTCGTCATTCAGCGCGCGCCAGGCGGCGGGCTTCTCATCGCGGTAGCCGCGGTATCCCGCGAAAGCGGAATCGTATTTCACGGCAGGCGCTTTCGCGCCGGGGTCAGCCGGGTGCTGCTGCGCAGCCGTGCCCTGCGCGAGCGCGGCGAGTGGAAGTAGGATCCAGTACGTTTTCATGCCTGTCCTCGTCGTTGGAGATCGCACGCATTGCGTGGACGCAATACGGGCATGCGCGCCACGGCGCGCGTTTCAGACGCGGGTTAGCGCGCGACGGGGGTCAGGCGAGAGGAGGGCGCTGCGGCTGCTCGGGGACGAACAAGTCGTGCAGGCGATCCGGGACGAACGCCCGGACCGGGAAATCGGGAAGCTGCGCGTCGATCCGGATCGAAGGAGGCATGGATGCGGTCAGGTTGCAGCAGAGGTGATAGGAAGCTGCGCTGCCGCCACTCGCATCGCCGCGATCGGACGGCGCATGCTCATGCGAGTGCCCCGCGGCGTGCTCGCCATGCTCGTGGGTCGCGTGCCCTGGAGCGGCATGAACTTCATGCGCTTGCGCCTCGCCATGGCAGAGCAGGACCGTCAGCGTGGCGGCGATGCCCTGAAGCGGCATGATGGCCAGGGCGGCCGCCAATACCACTTTGCGTATCCAGGAAGACGACATGGAAGCAGTCTACCAATAAGGCACACATGAACAAAGACAGCGCGTTGCAGTTGGAAGTTTCACTGCAAGCTTAGTCTAAAGCCCGTACCGCAGTACGGAGTCAAGCGCGGTCGGTCCCGCTGCGTTGCAAGGCTTCCTCGCGTGCCAGTCTCTCGTCACGCTGCAGGTGCCATCCCTTGATCAGGGCGTAAAGGGCCGGGATGACGATCAGCGTCAGTATCGTCGACGAGAGCATTCCGCCCACCATCGGAGCGGCGATGCGCCGCATCACCTCGGAGCCCGCGCCGCTGCTCCACATGATGGGCAGCAGCCCGGCCATGATCGCCACCACCGTCATCATCTTCGGACGCACGCGCTCCACGGCGCCTTGCATCACGGCCCCGTACAGATCGCGGGGCGCCGGGCGCGCGCCTTCTTCGGCCCGCCGGGCCAGGAGCGCCTGCCACGCGTGGTCGATATAGATCAGCATGACGACGCCGGTTTCCGCGGCCACGCCGGCGAGCGCGATGAAGCCCACGGCGACCGCCACGCTCAGGTGATAGTCGAGGAGCCACATGAGCCACACGCCCCCGATAAGCGCGAACGGCACGGACAGCATCACGATGAGCGACTCGGTCAGCCGCCTGAAATTCAGGTAGAGCAGCAGAAAGATAATGAGCAGCGTGACGGGCACGACAACCTTCAGCTTTTCGATGGCGCGCTCCATGTATTCGTACTGCCCGCTCCAGCTGGCATAGTACCCGGGCGGAAACGACACGCGATCCGACACGGACTGCCGCGCCTCGCGCACATACGAGCCGATGTCGCGCCCGCGGATATCGACGTAGATGTAGGCCGAGAGCAGGGCGTTCTCGGTGCGAATGGCGGGCGCGCCCTTGACGATTTCCACGTCGGCGACCTGGCCGAGCGGGACCTGGCCGCCGTTCATCGTCGGGATCAGTATTTCCTGCGATATCTTCTGCGGCGTGTCCCGCAGCTCCCGCGGATAGCGGACGATGACGCCGAAGCGCTCGCGGCCTTCCACCGTCGTGGTCGCGAGTTCCCCGCCGAGCGCGACCGAAATGACTTCCTGCAGCTCGCCGGCATTGAGCCCGTAGCGCGCGAGCGCCTCGCGCCGCGGCGAGATGTTGAGGTAGTAGCCGCCGGTAATCCGCTCGGCGAAAGCGCTGGTGGTACCCGGAACAGCCTTGACCGCGGTTTCGATCTCCCGCGCGAGCCGCTCCATCTCCGGCAGATCCTTGCCGAAAACCTTGATGCCGATCGGCGTGCGGATGCCGGTGGAAAGCATGTCGATCCGCGCGCGGATCGGCATTGTCCACGCGTTGGAGATGCCCGGAAACTGCAGCGCACGATCCATTTCCGCTATGAGGGCTTCGAGCGTCATGCCGGGCCGCCATTCCGCCTCGGGCTTGAGGTTGATGACGGTCTCGAACATCTCCAGCGGCGCCGGGTCGGTTGCCGTCGCGGCACGCCCGGCCTTGCCGTACACCGAAGCCACCTCCGGAAAGCTCTTGATGATCCGGTCCTGGGTCTGCAGCAGCTCGGCCGCCTTGGTCACGGACATCCCGGGCAGCGAAGAGGGCATGTAGAGCAGCGTTCCCTCGTTCAGCGCGGGCATGAACTCGGTACCCAGCTTCATGGCGGGAATCGCCGTGACGGCGAATACGACCACCGCCAGCGCGATCGTAGCCTTCTTCCATCTCATGACGAGCGCGATCAGGGGACGGTAGAGCCACATGAGGAAGCGGTTCACCGGGTTCCTGGCTTCGGGCAGGATGCGCCCGCGGATGAAAAGGCCCATCAGCACCGGCACGAGCGTCACCGACAGGAGCGCCGCGCCCGCCATCGCGAAAGTCTTGGTATAGGCGAGCGGCGAGAACAGCCTGCCTTCCTGGGCTTCCAGCGTGAAGACGGGGAGAAAGGAAACCGTGATGATCAGCAGCGAAAAGAAGAGCGCGGGCCCGACCTCTCGGCAGGCGGCAACGATGGCCGCCGCCCGGGAGCCGTCCGGCGGCAGGCGCTCGAGGTGCTTGTGGGCGTTCTCGATCATCACGATGGCCGCATCCACCATGGCGCCGATGGCGATGGCAATGCCGCCCAGGCTCATGATGTTCGAGTTGATGCCCAGGACCCGCATGGCGATGAACGCAATCAAAACGCCGACCGGCAGCATGACGATCGCGACGAGGGCGCTGCGGACGTGGAGCAGGAAGACGATGCACACGAGGGCGACGATCACGCTTTCCTCGATGAGCGTGCGCTTCAGCGTATCGATCGCGCGGCGGATCAACTCGGAGCGGTCGTAGACCGGAAGGATCTGCACGCCGTCGGGCAGGCCCGGGGCGATTTCCGCGATTCTGTCCTTAACGTTGCGGATCACGTCGAGGGCGTTGTGCCCGTAGCGCGCCATGGCGATGGCTGAGACGACTTCGCCGTCGCCGTTGAGCTCCGTCAGCCCGCGCCGCTCGTCGGGCCCCATTTCCACGCGCGCGATGTCGCGCACCAGGACCGGTGTGCCGCCCTCGGCTTTCAGAACCAGCGACTCGATATCGGAGCGCCCGCGAAGATAGCCGCGGCCGCGCACCATGTATTCGGTTTCCGCCATCTCCACGACCCGCCCGCCGACGTCGCGGTTGGAATCCCGTATGACCTCGGTCACCCGCGAAAGGGGGATTCCGAAGGCGCGCAGCTTCAACGGGTCCACGGTGACCTGGTACTGCTGCACGAACCCGCCGATCGATGCGACTTCCGCCACGCCGTGCGCCTTGGCGAGCTGGTAGCGCACGTACCAGTCCTGGATCGTGCGCAGCTCGGCGAGCGTGCGCTGGGCGCCGACCACGGCATACTGGTAAACCCACCCCACGCCGGTCGCATCGGGGCCGAGCTGGGGCGTGATGCCGCGAGGCAGCCGGCCCGAGGCGAAGTTGAGGTACTCGAGCACCCGCGAGCGGGCCCAGTAGATGTCGGTCCCGTCCTCGAAGATCACGTACACGAACGACGCCCCAAAGAACGAGAAGCCGCGCACGACCCGCGACTTTGGAACCGACAGCATCGCAGTGGTGAGCGGGTAGGTGACCTGGTCCTCCACGACCTGCGGCGCCTGCCCGGGATACTCGGTGTAGACGATCACCTGCACGTCGGACAGGTCGGGCAGGGCGTCCAGCGGCGTCTTGACGACGGCGTAGGCCCCGGCGAGCGTCACGAATACCGTGCCGAGGACGACCAGGAAGCGGTTTCGCGCCGACCACTCGATGAGTGCATTCAGCATGTCAGTGTCCCGAGTGCTCCGGGCGTGAGGGCGCCGGCTTCGGCGCCGTTTTCGGCTCCATTTTTGTGACCACATACTCGCCCGGCTTGCGCTCCACGAACTCGAAGGCGATCGCCGCGCCCGGCCGGGCCTTCGCGCCGACAGCCGAGTTTGCGAGCGAAAAATCCATCGTCATGCCGGGCCACTTCAGCGACGGCACCGGGCCGTGAGAGATGGTGACCGAGTTCGAGGCGGCATCGACGGAGTCGATCGTGCCTTCGGCGCGGTGAACCGGCGAAGAAGGAGGCTTCGCGTCTGTTGCCGCGTCACCGGCGGGCGCGGGAGAGAGGCCTCCGATCGCGGCCCTCAGGTTGCTTTCGGCGTCGATGAGGAAATTCGCGGAGACCACCACGGCTTCGCCCTCTTTTACGCCATCGAGGATTTCGACGTAGTCCTGGGCCCGCGCGCCCAGCTTGACGTCACGGGACTGGAAGCGGCCCTCGGCCGCCTGCACCAGCACGACGCGCCGGACGCCGCCGTCGATCACGGCGGATTCGGGCACGGCCAGGACCTTGCGCGCCGGGTCCGCGGCGAGCTCCACCGTGGCGTACATGTTGGGCTTCAGGAGCGCGCCCGGATTGGCCAGCTCGATACGAAGCCTGGCGGTTCGCGTTTCGGCGGTGACGGTCGGGTAGAAGAACGCGACCTTGCCGGTGAATGGCTTGCCGGGGTACGCATTGACCGAAATGGATGCCGACTGGCCGGGACGGACGAGCCCGATGTCCTGCTCGAACACCTCGGCGATCAGCCAGAGGACCGAGAGGTCGGATATCTGGAAGAGCATTTCTCCCGGCATGAAGCGCATGCCGGCGACCGCGGGCTTTTCCACGACGATGCCGCCGACGGGGGCGCGGATGGTCACGGTGCGGCGTATGGCTCCCTCGCGCTGCAACTGCTGCAGCTCCCGGTCAGAAATGTCCCAGTTGCGCAGCCGCTGCAGCGCTCCTTCCATGAGGCGGCGCAGGCTGGCCTGCGCTTCGGGGCCGCCCTCTGCCACGGTTTCCAGGCCCTTTGCCGCGACGAGGTATTCCTGCTGCGCGGTCACGAGGTCGGGGCTGTACACCTCCATCAGCGGCTGGCCGCGCGCCACGGCTTGCCCCGTCGTGTTGACGTGCAGGCGCTCGATCCAGCCTTCGAAGCGGGGCGCCACCGTATGGACGCGGCGCTCGTCGACCTGCAGCGTGCCGACGGCGCGGACGGTGCGGCCGAGGCTCCTGAAGGCGGCCGGCTCGGTGCGAACGCCGAGCATCTGAACCTTTTCCGCGCTGATCCGGATTTCGCTGCTGGACGACCCCGTCTGGAGATTCTCGCCTTCGTAGACGGGAATGTAGTCCATGCCCATCGGGTCTTTCTTCGGCGCCGGCGAGGTATCCGGCAGCCCCATCGGATTGCGGTAATAAAGCACTTTGCCCTTTGCCGGATCCTTCGCGGTTGTCGCGGGCTGCCCTTCCACCTGCTGCCTTCCGCCTTCCGCCTTTTGCGAACTGCCCCACCAGTAACCGGCCGCCATGGCGGCGGCGACCAGCGCAGCGATGAGGAGCGTCGTGAGAGTCCTGTTCATGCGCTTATCCGTCCTTTCCGTCATTGCGGCGAGCGGCCGGTGAGCAGATCGATCTCGGCGAGCGCCTTGTTGTAGGCCGCGACCGCGCCGGCGCGCCCGATCTCGACGCTGAAAATACTCATCTGGTTGTCGAGGACGGAGGCGAAGTCGAGCCGATTCGCCTGGTAGGCGGCGAGTCCGGCTTCGGCAGTGAGCCGGGACTGCGGCACGATTTCGCGGTCGTAGAGCCGGGTCGCGCGCACGCTCTGCTCGGCCATGGCGATTTGCTGCCTGAGCTTCATGGCGGTCTCGTTGCGCTGGGCCTCGAACAGGTCCAGCGCCTGGTCGCGCAGCGCCTGGGCTTCCGTGATTCGCGGCTCGATCTTGCTCTGACGCCAGACCGGGAGGTTGATGGCCACCGTGAGGCTCACGAGGTCCGAGCGGGAGGTGCCGTCTGGCATGCTGTCCCGCTGCCCGTAGGAAAAGCGCACGTCGAAATCGGGATAGCGCTCCTTCGTCGCGAGCTCCAGCGCGCGCTCATTGCGCGCAACGGCGCTGCCGAGCGCGAGCAGCTGGGGCCGCGCGGCCAGGGCGCGGTCGAGCAACGGCTGAAACGCGAGAGACGCCTCTTGGAAACGCAGATCGCCGGGCACCGGGGCGGCGGCGCCCGCCGGCCGGCCCAGGAGCCGGATCAGCTCGGCCTCCAGCGCGGGGCGCTCGCGCTCGAGCTTGATCAGCTCCTCGGTCATCTTCGACAGCTGCGTTTGCGCCTTCAGTACATCCACCTGGCTGCCCTGCCCGACGGAATATCGCCGGTGCGCGGTCTCGAGCAGCTGCCGGAGTATCGAGCGGTTACGCTCGACCAGCCGCGTCGATTCCATGGCGAGCGCGAGATCGTAATAGGCGACGCGGGTCTCACGCACGACGCGATTGGCCGTTTCCTGGTAGGCATGGGCGGCCGCCTGTGCGTCCCGTTCCGCTACCTCGCGCCGGAGACTGCGCTTGCCGGGATAGGGAAAGCGCTGGCTCAGCCCCAGCATTCTCATGGTCATGTCTTCTCGACTGAAGCTGAACGAGCGCGTCGGCACGTTGAGAAGTCCCGCCTCCAGCATCGGATCGTCGAGCGCGCCCGCCGGCGATACGCGGTGCGACACGGCATCGCGTTCGCGCTGGGCGGCGCGAATTTCAGGGTTGTTCCTCATGACCTCGGTGATGAGCTGCGCCAGCGCGGCCGGCTCGTCGCGCGGTGAGGTCGAAGCAAGCCCGCTTTCTGCCGGGACAGCGGGCGCGGCGTGGAACAGCGCAGCGAACGCCAGCGCGACCAGCAGGCGAGGGATGAATACTGTGCGCCTGTCCGGCGGCGCGTCCGTGTGAAACGTGTGCATGCGTCCTCCGTGCAAAAGGAAACCGGCGCGACCCAGGCGGGCGCGCGACTTCGCACGAAGGCTTTAATTACGCAGGCAGCAGTGAACGATGCGAAGGGGAGGGGGCTCGATCCGGAGCAGCGGCGACTCGAAGGATGAGGGCTCTGGGGCAGCCGCAAGATGGCTGTCCGGGAGCCTTACCGTGAGCGCCAGGAGCTCATCGATACCGAAAAAGGAGAACCCCGACGCGATCGGCGAGGTGGTTTCGCATTGGCCTTGGCCGGAAGCCGTATTCGAGTCCTGCGGTTCGCCGGCGCTGTGGCAGGGCTGCTGGTTCTGACTCTCCGACTGCGTGGCAGATAGGGAGCACGCCTGCGCCAGTGCGAGGCCCTGGCAGAGCAAGAAAAACAATCCCGCGATTGCGGCGACGAGGCGCTTTCGTGTAGTGCGGGCCAACATAGGGAGCAAATTGTAGTCCCGAGTGAACGGGCAGCAAAGCCTCGGCCCAATCCTAAAGTAGCGTACCGGCAGAGCTTTGATGCAGATCAATCCGTTAACTTCGCGGTCTTCGCGGCTCCGGCGTTGAAGCTGCTATTGTGCTTTGTGGATTCGCGTGCTTGGCGGTGAGGCAGTCAGCACCCTTCGCCATCACGACCCGCCACTCACGAGTCACGGCTCAGGAATCACGTATCTTCAAGTTCAGCATCATTCCTCCGTCTTCATGCTCGAGATTGTGGCAGTGAATCATGTACACCTGGTCGCCGAGAAAGGGATGCGAGAAATCCGTGACGATGCGCACGGTCTCTCCGGGCCAGACCAGCACGGTGTCCTTCCAGCCGAGGTCGGTGGCGGCGAGCCCGCCATCCGCCACTGCGAGGCGCAGCTGCTGGTCCGGGCTGCCGGTGCGCGACAGCACGCGGAACTGGATTCCATGGATGTGCATCGGGTGCGGCATGCTCGGCGCGATGTTCCGAATGTCCCACCGCTCGACCGTATCGCGCTTCACCGCGATCGGCGTGGCCTCGTGACGGTACACCTGCCCATTGATGCGCCACCGGCCGCGGGCCTGGTCCAGCACGATGAGCCGCGGGCTGTACGTCGTCTCGGGCATTGGGCCGAGCGCCGAAAGCGACTGCGGCACTGATTTCTCGTAGCGCACCCGGTCCCGGACGCGGATGCGGAGCAGGGCGATTTCCGCGCCGTAGGGCCGCGGGCGTCCGGGCGCGTGGCCGCCATGGTTGTGGGCGGCCGCAGGCGCGCCGCGCATTTCCTGGTGCATCGCGTCGAACGGCAGACTGACCAGCGTGATGTTGTCGCCCCGAGCCGCCGTGCGCAGGTCCAGCAACACGTCCATGCGCTCGGCCGGCGCGAGAAACGCCTCGCGGACGGCGCGCGGGCGATCGAGCAGGCCGCCGTCGCCGCCGATCACGGTGTAGTCCAGCAGCCGCCCGCCGTGCCGAAAGGCGAGCCTGTACAGCCGCGCGTTCGAGCCGTTGAGGATGCGGAAGCGGTGGACGCGTGTCGCCGCCATGAAATGCGGACTGGACGTCCAGTTGACCAGCACCGGGTCGCCGTAATGGCCGTGGAAGCGCTGGTTCTCGTCCGGCGCGTACTGCAGTGCGCCGTTATCGTCGAGCCGCCGGTCGTGGAGCATGAGCGGGATGTCGCTTTCCCCGGACTTGAGGTCGAGTGCCTTCTGCAGCGCAAGCTCTTCGTCGTCCTCGACGATGAAGAGGCCGGCGAGGCCGTGATAGACCTGCTTGCCGGCGAGCTCGTGGGGATGCGCGTGGTACCAATAGGTGCCGGCCCGGTTGGGAACGCGGAAGTGATAGTCGTAGGTCGCGCCGCCGGGTATGGCGTAGTGCGGGTGGCCGTCGTTGTTGCTGTCCACCTTGAGGCCGTGCCAGTGGATGATGCTGGTCTCGTCGATCGAGTTGTAGAACTTGATGCGCAGATCGGCGCCGCTGCGCACGCGCAGCACCGGGTTGAGCAGGAGCGTGCCGCCTTGCTCGAGCGCGTACGCGAGCATGCGCGCCGGCTTCCCCGGAACGATCGCCTGCTGTACCGGCTTCGCGACTAGCGTGAACGCGCCCGAAGCGTGGTATTCACCGAACAGGCCTTCGCTTCCCGGCAACCTGAGCGCGTTGGGGAACTCGAGATCGGGCGGAAGCGGCGGTGCGGGGCGCGCTACCGGTTGCGGACGCGGGCGATGGGCGACGAGGAATCCGGTCGCGAGACCGGCTGCGCCTGCCGCCGCCGCGACTCCCAGAATGAGCTTCCGACGCTTCATGAAGGCCCATGCCCATGACGGTGGTGGATGTCGGGGAAATGGGGATGCGAGTGACGCAGGGGTGCGTGCCGGTGGGCGTGGTCATGTGGCTCGCGCCCGTCCCATTCGAAGTCGTGTTCGTGACGGTGGTGCTCATCGTGCACGTGCGGGTGGCTGTGGTGCTGCGGCTCGTGCGTGTGCGCATGCGAATGCCGTTCGGTCAGGTGCAGCCAGACTCCTGCGGCCATCAGGAGGGCGGCAGCCCAGAACGCCGTTCCGGCCGGCTCCCCGAAGTAGCCGATGGCCATGGCGGCGCCGACGAAAGGCGCGGTAGAGAAATAGGCCCCGGTGCGCGCGGCGCCGAGGCCGCGTAGCGCCAGCACGAACAGGACGAGGCTGGCGCCGTATCCGGCGAACCCGATCAGCAAAGCGGATCCCGTCGAGCCCCACGGCGGTAGAACAGCGCCAAGCAACAAAGCCAGAATGGTGTTGAGGGCGCCCGCAACCAGGCCCTTGGCGCCAGCCACGAAAACCGCGTCGGCGCCGGAGACCTTGCGCGTCAGGTTGTTGTCGATCGCCCAGCACAGGCATGCTCCGGCGATGGCGAGCGGACCGCGCCAATCCGCGGAGTGATCGCCCGTCGTGGGCCACGACAGCATCGCGCCCCCGGCGAGGATCAGCAGCATGCCCAGCACGATGCGCCGGCCGGCATTCTCGTGGAAAACGAGCCAGGCGATGACGGCCGTCAGCACCGCTTCCAGGTTGAGGAGAAGGGAAGCGGTTCCCGCTCCGGTGCGCGCCAGCCCGAGCATCATCAGAACCGGACCCAGGACGCCGCCGAAAGCAATTGCACCGAGCAGCCAGGGCCATTCCGGACGGGACAATTGCGGAGGCCGCCAGCCGCCGTCGCGTATTGTGCGCGTCACCGCAAGACCGAGCCCGCTGCCGAGATAAAGCAATCCCGCCAGCAGGACGGCCGGCATTTCGCCCACCAGAACCTTGGCGAAAGGCGTGCTGACGCCGAACAGCAGTGCCGCGCCCAGCGCAGCGGCGATGGCGCGGGCGCCTGGGGGGAGCATACCGGCGAATGGTATACCTGCCGGAAGCCGACGCGAGATCTTTCTCCCGGGGCAACTCGTCTCAGGTGTTCAATGCGCAGGTCCGAAAACCCGCGAAAATATCAAAGCGGTCCGGCGTATAGAAGTTCCGCCACGTGTTGCGGATGAGCGGCCTCGTCGTTGCGAAGCTGCCGCCCCGCAGGACCTTGTGCGTGCCGAACCACGGCTCGGAGTATTCCTTGTACGGGTCGACCACGAACCCGGGATAGGGGCCGAACGTGCTGGCTGTCCATTCCCACACGTTGCCGATCATCTGGCGGCAGCCGGCGGGACTGTCTCCCTCTGCATACTCCGGGATCGCGACGACGCCGACGCCTTCCAGGTTGGCGTGGCGGGGGCCGGGCGCTTCAACTCCCCACGGGTAATGCCTTTTCTCCTTCGCGCCTGCATCCCATGACGCGGCGTATTCCCACTCCGCTTCGGTCGGCAGCCGGCGATTGGCATAGCGACAGTAGGCCTGTGCCTCGTGCCAACTGACGTGAATGATGGGGTCGGCCGGTTGCAGGCGCGCAACGTGGTTGAAGCGACGGTGCACCCACAGGCCGTCCTGCCGGTTCCAGTATTTCGGCCAATTCAGCCCTTCGCGGGATTTCCACGCCCAGCCCTCGTCGGACCACCACTCGCGGCGCGAGTAGCCGCCCGCTTCCGCGAATGCGAGATATTCGGCGTTGGTCACCGGCGCCCGGGCGATGCGAAACGGCTTCAACCGGACTTCATGCGCCCACTTTTCATTATCGAACACGAAGTCCTCGCCGCGGGCGGCGCCCAGCAAGAATTCACCGCCGGGCAGCTCCGCATCGCCGGCTGGGTGGGACGATTGGGGCTCGCCACTATCCGCCATCCGCCATCCGCCATCCGCCATCGAATAGGGATCCTCGTAACCCAGCGTCTGGCGCGTGTAATGGAATGCCTCCGCGTGCATATTTTCGTGAAAAGCGGCGAGCTGTACGAAATAGCCTAGATCGCGGTTGTCCGGCTCGCTCGCCAGTCGCTGCAGAACCTTTTCCAATACTTCCGCCTGGTACGACCGGGTGGCTTCCAGCCCCGGCAGCGGCAGGTTCCATCGCGTGTCGTGTGCGACCTTCGCCGAGTCGTAGAGCGCGTCCGCGTTCCGGAGTAGCGGCTCGCCGATCCGTCCCTCGCTTTCCCGGCGCAGGCACCAGTATTCCTGGAACCAGGCGACGTGGCCCAGCTCCCATAACGGCGGATTCACGATCGCCAGCTTCGGTCCCAGCAGGCGCTCGCCGACCAGGCCGGCGGTAACCGCTTCGAGGCGCGCGCGGCTTTCGCGCAGCTGACGAGCCAGGGTTGCGGAGTCCGTCGTGGGTGCGTTGGCGGCGAGCATGGGAGCGGGATTAGAATCCGGACCAGCCGCGAAATAATAACAGTTCATCCCCGCCCATGACTTACCTGGTGGTTTGCGCGGTCGCCTTTGCAGCGTCCGTCCTGACCTTCTTCTCCGGCTTCGGCCTCGGCACGCTGCTGCTCCCCGCGTTTGCTCTGTTCTTCGCCGTCGAGCAGGCGGTCGCGCTCACCGCGGTGGTTCATTTCCTGAACGGCTCGTTCAAGCTGGTGCTGGTGTGGCGTCACGTGGCCTGGCCGGTCGTAGTGCGATTCGGGGTGCCGGCATTTATGGCGGCGTTCGTCGGCGCCTGGCTGCTGGTCCGTCTCGCTGAAGCCGCGCCTCTGGTGACCTACACGGTTTTTGGCCGCTCTGTAGCAGTGGCCCCGGCCAAGCTCACAGTTGGCGTCCTGCTGCTTTTTTTCGCGTGCGCCGAGCTTTCACCTGCATTTCGAAAGATTTCCTTCCCGGCCCGATATCTGGCGCTGGGAGGGCTGCTCAGCGGATTCTTCGGAGGGCTCGCAGGGATGCAGGGGGCTCTGCGTTCGGCGTTCCTCTTCAAGGCGGGCCTGCAGAAAGAAGCCTACGTCGCGACCAGCGCGGCGATTGCCTTTCTCATCGATGTATCGCGGCTCGCGGTTTACTCCCGGATCATCGCCGCGCATCATGCGACATTCGACTACGCACTGCTTGGGTCGGCGGTCGCCGCGGCGCTGGCCGGATCGCTACTCGGCAATCGTCTGCTGCCCAAGGCGACGCTCGGCGGAGTGCAGGTTGTCGTGGCTCTGCTGCTGTTTGGCATCGGTATCGGTCTCATTGCGGGTTGGCTGTAATCGTCCAGGGGGAAATAGTGAAGGCAATATTGCTTGTCGCGCTCGGGGGGGCGCTCGGGTCGGTGGGGCGCTACAAGTTGTCCGGATGGCTGCTGCACCACGCCATCGACTGGAAGTTCCCGATCGGGACATTCACGGTCAACGTTGTCGGCTGCTTCGTCGCGGGCATCCTTGCCGGGCTGGCCGAGAAGCACGATCTCTTCTCGGCCGACGCGCGGCTGCTCCTGTTTACCGGGCTGCTCGGCGGCTTTACCACTTTTTCCGCCTTCGGGCTGGAAACGATGTTCCTCGTCAAGCGCGGCGAGCTGGGCGTGGCGACGTTGAACGTCGTATTGAGCGTCGCGGCCGGCCTGCTGGCGCTCTGGATCGGCCTCGGCGCGGGCTACCGCTGGCCTGAATAGTGCGCCCATGAAAATAGCCATCTCCGTGCCCCAGTCAGCCGTGCCGCGAAGCGGCAACCGGCATACGGCCGCGCGCTGGGCACGCTTCCTGCGCTCCATGCGGCATCGCGTGCGCATCGTGAAGGAGTGGCGCGGCGGCAAGGAGCAGCTGCTGCTCGCGCTGCACGCGCGCAAGAGCGCGTCCTCCATCGTTCGGTTCTCTGAGAAGCGGCCCGACGCCCCGATCGTGCTCGCGCTCACGGGCACGGATCTCTACCGCGACATCCGGAACGATCCGCAGGCGCGCCAGTCGCTGGGGCTGGCTTCGCGGCTCATCGTGCTGCAGGAAGACGGGCTGAAAGAGCTCAGCCCGTTCCTGAGAACCAAGACCCGCGTCGTCTATCAATCCTCGGACGTCCGGTTGGGGCATGCGCCTGACCGCTCGGTGTTCCGGGTGGCCGTCATCGGCCATTTGCGGGAAGAGAAGGATCCGTTCCGCACGATCATGGCGCTAAGGCGCATCGATCGGTCCTCGCCGGTGGAAGTCGTGCAGATCGGCGGCGCGCTCAGCGCGGAGATGCGCTCGCGCGCGATGGCATGGAAGCGGCTCGAGGCGCGCTATCAATGGCTCGGCAGCGTGCCGCACGATACGGCGATGCGCTGGCTCGCGAAGAGCCACGTGCTGGTGGTGAGCTCGGTCATGGAGGGCGGCGCGAACGTAATTTGCGAGGCCGCGCGCATCGGCGTGCCCGTCCTCGCCTCGCGCGTGCCGGGCAATGTCGGCATGCTGGGTCGTGATTATCCCGGTTACTACCCGCTGCGCGACGACCGCGCGCTGGCAAGACTGATCGAGCGCTGCCGCACCGATGCGAAGTTCTACCGTCGGCTGAAGTCTGCGGTGCGGCGCCCGCAGCGCCGGTTCAGCCCGGCATCCGAAAAAGCCGCGCTGAAGCGCGCGCTCAGCGGGCTGAAACGAGCGTAAGCACGCCCAGGGCAAGGAAGACGGCGGCGCCGGCCCGGTGAATGAGCCGCACCGGCATTCTGTCGGCAATGCGCCCGCCCATCAGGACCACCGGAGCATTGGCGAGCATCATGCCGATAGTCGTACCGGCGACGACGGCGTAGATCGCCGAATATCGGGCGGCCAGCGCCACGGTCGCGATCTGCGTCTTGTCCCCGATCTCGACGATGAAGAACGCCGCGAACGTCGCGGCGAAGACGCCCCACCGGCCGGGGCTGGCGCGTATATCGCCGAGCTTGTCCGGAATCAGCATCCAGGCACCCATCGCGAAAAACGACAGCGCGAGCGCCCACCGCATGACATCGGGGCCGGTCACCGTCAGCAGCCATGCCCCCGCCGCCCCGGCGAGCGCATGATTGACGAGCGTCGCTAGCAGGATGCCGAGCAGGATCGGAACGGGCTTCTTGTAGCGGGCTGCGAGGGCGAGGGCGAGCAGCTGGGTCTTGTCGCCGATCTCCGCCAGCGCGACGAGGCCGGTCGATGCGATGAAGGCTTCCAAGCGGGTCTCCGGGCCGGCGGTTCAACCGATGACCGCGCCGTTTCCCCGGCCATGCCGGAAGCGGAGCGGTCAAAGGTCTCGCCGGGCTCGAAGAACCGCCCGCACCATGGCCGAATGGCCAAGTCTGTTGATGCGGGCGCCTTCCGCAGGAAGGCTGGCTACTCCCCAATGACGAGGCAATTATACAAGCGATTGGCGATGGCGGATGGCCAGCCGTTCTCGGGCAGTCATCACCATCGCCACCCGTCACGGACGCTACATCGGGGCCGCCGTCGCCCGACCGCGCGCCGCGCGTTCCTTGCCGGGCCGCGAGCCGGCCATCTGCCGGCAGCTCTCGGCGCATTGCCGGCACGCGCGCACGCACTCGTCCATGCCGCCGACTTCCTCGCAACTCTGCGCGCACGCTTCGCACGTATCCGCGCACACCGCGCAGGCCTTGGCATGCAGCTCGGAGCTGCTCATCATGAAGTTCGCTGCGGTGTCGCAGATCTGCGCGCAGTTGAGCATGAGGCGGAAATGGTGCGGCTCGACGTGCTTCCCGCCTTCTTCCAGACAATGGTTCATCGCCATCTCCTGGCAGACGCGGTAGCAATCCAGGCACTGCTCGATGCATTTCGTCATCTGGGGGCTGAGGGCGTGTTTCATGGAGTCCTCCGTGATTGAGCGGGGATCGATGCAGTTTTCATGCCGAGCCGGCAGCAGTCGCGCCGGATTCAGCCACCCGCTCGCGGGCCCCCTGGAATTCCGCTTCCATGGAATCGCGGATCCTGGAAAGAACGTTTTGCAGCTCCGGATGTAACGGTTACATCCGGGGGCGGATCAGAACTCGATGGATTCGCGTATCGCGGCGATGCCCGCGGCGGCGCAGGCGTCGTCCCGCTCGCCGCCGGGGGCGCCGGAAACACCGATGCCGCCCAGCAGCGTGCCAGCGGCTTCGATCATGCGCCCACCGCCCACCGCCGCAACGCCCGGCCGGTGACGGATGCCGCTCATTGGCTTGCCCGCCTGCGTTTCGTTCGCCAGTATCGTGGTGTCGGTGCGGAAGCTCACGGCGGTCCATGCCTTGGCGGTCGCCATGTCCGGTGTGTGCGGACCCGCGAAACGGTCCCGCAGGAGCGCCTGAACAACGCCGCTTCGGTCGACCACGGCGACGGCCACCTGGAAGCCGTCGGCGCGGCATTTCTTCATCGCGGCCTCCGCCGCCTTCATCGCGGTTTCCGGCGTGAGCAGCTTCACCGTGTAGGTCGCATCCTGGGCATGGCAGGCGACGCTCGCGCTCATCCATACCGCCATCAACGCTGCGGGGTTCGGCTTCAAGCTCATTCGTCCTCCCGGGCCGCGCGTCTCAAAATCCCGCTGCGAGGCTGCTCATGCCCATGTTGTAAACGAGACCGGCGACGCCGCACGCCAGGATGACCGGGATGACGCCCGCCTGGTAGCGCCACAAGGCGATGAATGCGGCCAGGCCGATGAAGGCCGAGGCCCACTCGAACCGCCCCGCAAAGCCGTCCGGCCACAGCACGTGGTAAGCGAAAAACACCGCCAGGTTCAGGATCACGCCGACCACCGCGGCCGTAATGCCGGTCAGCGGCGCGGTGAACTTGAGGTCGCCGTGGGTGGTTTCGACCAGCGGCCCGCCGAGCAGGATGAAGACGAAGCTCGGCAGGAAGGTGAACCAGGTGGCGATGACGGCGCCTGCGGCGCCCGCGAGGAAGAGGGAATCCGGCCCGAACACTTCCTTGGCCCATCCTGCCACGAACCCCACGAACGCCACGACCATGATAAGCGGACCCGGCGTGGTCTCGCCCAGCGCGAGCCCGTCGATCATCTGCACCGGCGTCAGCCAATGGTAATGCTCGACGGCAGCCTGGTAGACGTACGGGAGCACGGCATATGCGCCGCCGAACGTCAGCAGCGCAGCCTTGGTGAAAAACCATCCGATCTGCGTGAGCGTGGCATTCCACCCGTACGCGGCGGCGAGCGCGGCGAGGCTGGCGCCCCACAGCAGCAGGGACACGATGCACACCTTGGCGAAGCGACGCCAGGTGAACAGCGCGTGCGCCGGCGTGGGCGTGCCATCGTCGATCAGCGCGGCGCCATAGCTCTTGTCGGCAGCGCCATGGCCGCCGCCCGTGCGGAAACGGTCGGGCGCGACCCGGCCGCCGATATAGCCGAGCACGCCGGCCGCGATGACGATGAGGGGAAACGGCACGTCGAGAGCGAAGATGGCGATGAAGGCGGCGGCGGCGATCGCCCACAGCGCGCCATTGCGCAGCGCGCGCGAGCCGATGCGGTAGGCGGCGAACACGACGATGGCCGTGACGGCGGGCTTGATGCCGTAAAGCGTGCCCGCCACCACCGGCACGTTGCCGTAGGCCATGTAGATCCAGGACAAGGCTATGAGGATGAAGACCGACGGCAGGACGAACAGCGTGCCTGCCACGATGCCGCCCCAGGTGCGGTGCATGAGCCAGCCGATGTAGGTCGCGAGCTGGGTGGCCTCGGGGCCGGGCAGAACCATGCAGTAATTGAGGGCGTGGAGGAAGCGCCGCTCGGATATCCAGCGGCGACGCTCGACCAGTTCCTGGTGCATGATCGCGATCTGCCCAGCGGGCCCGCCGAAGCTGATGAAGCCGAGCTTGAGCCAGAAGCGGAACGCTTCGGCGAATGGGACCGTCTCCGGCGATGTCCCGGGAGCGGTGGTGAAGGTGGATGCGCCCATCGGATCCCCTGCGATCCTGAATCTCGCAAAGGCAGCGCTTGGACGCGAGGCGTCTGATGCGGGGAGACTGCCGATGCCCCCGGGTACGCCGCTTATTGTCGGGAGAGCCGGGCGCCTCTGTCAATCAGGGAGCCGAGGCGATGCTGCCACGGGAGAGGCCGGCGGAGGGCGCAAGCACGCGCGCCCGGCCGCCGGTCGTCATTGTGCTTCCAGGGATCGCCTCAGACTTCCATCTTCGCCTCGTCGAGCGTGGCCTGCTGGTGCCACTTGCGGATGGTCGCCAGGTGCTCGCGCTCAGTATCGCGCGCCTGCTCGAATTGTGTAGCCATCTCGTCCTGCCCCATGGCCTGGGCGAGCGCAACGAGCTCGTCCCATGCGTCGTTGTCGGCAAGCTCCGCCAGCAGGATGGCGTGCATGGATTGCGGCACCGAGGTCATCGGGTCGGTCACGACCTGCATGAGGCCCGCAGACTCGACGCCCGTCACGTCCGCGCCGGGGGTCTGGGCTGTCGGATCTCCGCCCAGCTTTTCGATGCACTCGTGAACCAGCTTGAAGTGCTCCGCCTCTTCGGAACAGAAATGCTCGAGTTGCTCCAGGTATTGCGCATTGCCGTTGCTGGCCGCGCGGCACTTGGTGATCATCGCCTCGTAGAGCCGGATGCCGGAGCGCTCGAAGGCGAGCCGCTCGCCGAGCCGGTCGATCAACACGCCGGCGCGCTTGCCGGTCAACGCCTCGTCCCCGGACGTGACGGCGCCTTTCTCCTTCGCGGGGGGCGGCACCGAGCCGACGGGGCCCGACGCCTTGATATAGGCGCTGCGCATTTCGGCAATGCCGCTGTCGTCGCCCGGCGTATGCTGGGCGCCGCGCGCTTCCTGCAGCATCTTTTTCGTGTCCATGGGCGACATCTGGATGCCGGTCCGGTTCTGGCCCAGCTCGGTTGCAGGGGTGCTTGGCATGAGGTAGCTCCTTTCGTTGTCAGGCGGCCTTGCGCTGCAGTTCGGTGCCCGGCGCCCACCGGTAGCCGGCGGCTACGGTCGTGGAGGGCGAGCCATCCGAATTGAGCTGATCGCGGTATGCCTTCGATTCGCGTCCTTCCTTGGCTTTCGGCACGAAATCCATGCCCTTGGCCCTGAGGTCGACTTCCTCGGCGAGCACCTGGCGGACGAAATCGCGCTGGCTCGTGTAGGAGATGGGGTCCGGCAGCGATGCCGGCAGGATCTCCAGCGGGTCCCTTTTCTCGTATTTCTTGAACAGCTCCGAGACGTAGTTGAGATGCCCCAGCTCGTAATCGAGGAATCGCTCCCAGATCGCGCGGATGCGGGGGTTGGGTTCCTGGCTTGCACAGCTGTGGTAGTTGTAGACCTCGGTCGCCTCGTGCAACAGCCACTTCTCCATCCAGGTTTCGTTGGGGTCGATGATGGATTCGTACTGCGTGACGTGCTGTTCCTCGATGTGCGCGATTTCAGCGTAAAGCTGGCGCGCCACCGGGTCGGCGTACGTCGGACCGATGTTCTGGTAGAAGTTCTGGGTCTGCTGCTCGCCCGACATGATCGTGAGCGCATGAATCTTGGACAAGGGGTGCGCCTTCTTGCGGTCGTAATGCCGCCGCAGCTCATCGACCGGGTCGCGGTGCTCGTCGATCGTCGGGCGCCCCGGCAGGATGTCGGTATAGCTCTGCAGGATGTTGTTGGCGTCCCGGCCTTCGAGCCGGTCCATCAGCGCCGAATAGCGGTACATGTGGTCGAAATCCTCGAGCAGGCCGTAGCGATACACCTGCGCGAGGTAGGCATCCGGCTCTTTCTGCGCCACGGAAGCGGTCACCTCGATGGCCACCTGCTCGTAGCCGATCGTGGTTTCGAGCGTGGAATGATCCGCGCCGATCAGCCAGTTCACCATGACCTGCTGGTGCGCTTCCTTGCGCCGCACTTTGGCCAGATGCAGCTGGAGCTGCGGGTCCGGGCACATGCGGGCGAAACTGTGCTGGAAGCGAATGGCCTCCATCTCGATGCCATTCATGAGAATGACCATCACGCGCGTGTAGGCGTCGTCATCCAGCTTGCTGATCGGCTGCTGCACCATGTCGCGCCATGTGAACTTCTGGCGGTCGAGGGGTACGCCTTTGGTTTCGAGCAGGGATGCCACGGTGAACCTCCTTTTGATGAATGGGGGGCGCGGCATGCAAGGCGCGTGCCGGGGCGGCGTCTCGCGCGGTCGCTGCGCGTTGAGAGCGAGCGCCGTTTGTTCGGGAAACCGGGCGCCAGACGCGCGGTCAGCTTTTACCGGAGGATGTGTAGTTTGTGCCGGAGCAAACGCCCGGCCCTTTGCCGCGCGGCCGGTTCGCGTTCGAGCGCAACGCAGCTACGCGGGAGTGGTTGCTTGCGCTTCGGCCCGGACGATGCGGCGGGCCGGGAAGCGCGCGCTGAAGCGGCTGCCTTTGCCCGGCTCGCTGTTGATCTGGAGGCTCGCCTGGTGCCGGGCGAGCGCGTGCTTGACGATCGCGAGGCCGAGGCCCGTGCCGCCGGTCGCCCGCGAGCGGCCGCGATCCACCCGGTAAAATCGCTCGGTCAGGCGGGGGATGAATTCGGCTTCGATGCCGATTCCGCTGTCTTCCACGGTCAGAGTCGCGCCATCGGGCCCCGCACGCCACGCCAGCCTGATCTCGCCACCGGCAGGGGTGTAGCGCACCGCGTTGCTGGCGAGATTGGTGAATGCGCTGAGCAGCTCCGATTCCGATCCAAGGAGGTCGAAACCGGCCGTTGCGTCGAGCCGGATATGGTGATTGCCTCCTGAAAGCGCCTCGGTCTCGCGCCGGACGCGCTGCAACAGCGCGTCCACTCTCACGCGCTCGTCGCCCGGCGGCTCCGGCGCCGATTCGAGCGTCGAGAGCGCGAGCAGGTCGTCGAGGATGCGCTGCATCCGCCTGGCCTGCTCGTCCATCAGCTCGAGATAGCGCCCGGATCGTTCGGAATCGTGCCCTGGATCGCGCAGGGTCTCGAGAAAGCCGACGAGCACGGTCAGCGGCGTGCGCAGTTCGTGGGAAACGTTCGCGACAAAGTCTCGTCGTACCGCTTCCAGCCGGGTCGCCTGCGTGACGTCGCGCGAGAGCAGCAGCCACGACGAATCTTCGTAGGGAACGAGCTGCACGGACAAAACCAGGCCGTCGGCCCGGCCGGTGGCGAGCTCCAGCGGTGCGGAGAAATCGCGCTTCGCGACGTATCGCACGAATTCCGGCTGACGAACGAGGTTGGTGATGGGCTGCCGGGCATCGGCGTCGCTGTCGATGTCGAAGTGCGCCTCGGAGGAGTCGTTGCACCACACGATGCGCAGCTCGTCGTCCAGTATCGCCACGCCGTAGGGGAGAGCGCGGCCTGCCTGGCGCGAACGGGCGAGGAGGCGAACGAGCTGCCGCCGCTGGCGGATTTCCGAACGTTGGCGGTGATAGATCAGGGTGAACAGCTCACCCCATGCGCCGCGTCCTTCAGGCGCCGTTTCCGAGGGCGCCGCGGCGGCCCACCGCGTCAGCAGCCCGAGCTGTCGGGCGTGGTGCACGACCAGCGCGGCAAGTTGAAGCGCGAGGATCGCCCATCCCCATGTGGCGCCGAACATCGCGCCCGTGGTCATGGCGACGGTGCCGAAGAGCAGGAACAGAATGAGCGTTCGGACCATCTCGAAGCGGCGTGTTGACGGGGGGTGAAGACCGGATGATAGCAACTGTCATTTCCGTGAACGCGGGAATCCGGGCCGACGCGTTCCCGCGGGGGGCATCCGCTCCTGCGGCGAAAAAGACGCTCGACCGCTCGTCAATCTGCGCTCTCGCCGCGAAATCGATAGCCTGCGCCGTGAACGGTCTCGATGAGACGGTCCAGTCCCGTCCTGGCCAGCGACTTGCGCAGGCGGCGGATGTGCACGTCCACGGTGCGGTCGTCGATGAAGACATGGTCGCCCCACACCTGGTCGAGAAGCTGCT
>Ga0247825_10000518_pt1 | contig 24335 bp, 18 predicted proteins | sample 13C_Vanillin_Day_FD_194413 | JGI IMG/M metagenome (GOLD analysis project Ga0247825, IMG submission 194413) | Soil microbial communities from agricultural site in Penn Yan, New York, United States - 13C_Vanillin_Day48 | ecosystem: Environmental > Terrestrial > Soil > Agricultural land | place...
GAAGCGCCAGGAAATGGACGCGCGCATCAGCGCGCTGCGCGAGCAGAACATCAAGTCTCTGTTCGGGGACTACAAGCGTGACGGCGCTGCCTACCTGCTGGCAACGACACTGCCCGAACGGCAGCGGGCCGCCTTCCTCGCGAAGAGCGGAGCCGATCCCGCGCTGCTGCAGAACTGGACGAACATCACCCGCGGCGCATTCCGCCCTGGTGTGCCGGTGTTCGGTATCTGGAGCGCTCTCGCGCGCATTCCACCGGAGCGGTTCGCTCAGCAGGCTCCGCGCGTGCTGGATGCGCTGCTGGACGGGCGGACGGGGCGCGGTGGGCGCGCTGGACGGGGGCCCGCCCCGGCGCAGGCACAGGAAGCATTCGACGTGAGCCCGCTGGTGCTCAAGGCCTTCGACGGAAGAACGCCGCGGAATCACGCCGACGCCGCGGCGATGTACGGAAAGCTGTTCGCCCGGGCCGACGCGGAATGGGAAGCGCTGATGGGACAGGTCCTGGACCGCGCCCTGCTCCGCTTCCTGCCGCGGCCGGCGGAGAACCAGCTCGTGAACCTGCACAATCAGAGTGAGCTGCTCGAGCTCGTTGATCCCGGTGCGCCCGCCCGGGCTCACGTCCTGGTCGACAAGCCCAAGCCGGCCAACGCGCCCATCCTGATCCGCGGCCAGATCGAAACACCGGGCGAGGTCGTACCGAGACGCTTCCTGGAAGTGCTGTCAGGAACGAAGCGGCCGCGCTTCGACGATGGCAGCGGCAGGCTCGAGCTCGCGAAGGCGATTGCCGACAAACAGAATCCGTTGACGGCACGCGTGATGGTCAATCGCGTGTGGCAACACCACTTCGGAGAAGGCTTCGTGTCGACGCCGGACGACCTCGGCAACCAGTCTTCGCCGCCGACGCACCCTGAGCTGCTCGACTGGCTGGCCACTCGCTTCATGGCCGACGGCTGGTCTCTCAAGAAGCTCCACAAGCTGATCCTGATGTCGGCGACCTGGCAACAAAGCAGCCGCAACAATCCGGAGTTTGCCGCAAAGGATCCGTTCAACCACCTGCTCTGGCGCGCGAACATCCGGCGGCTCGAGTTTGAGCCGCTTCGGGACTCGATTCTCTCCATCGGCGGCACGCTCGATCTGACACTGGGCGGGCATCCCATCGATCTCGCCGCCGGCACACGCCAGCCTCAGGGCAGGGGGCGCGGCGGGCGTGGCCGCGGCAGCGCGGCCGAGCTGCTGCCGGCCGATCCACGCCGCACGGTGTACGGCTTCATCGATCGCGGCGACATGGCCGAGGTGCTCAACACGTTCGACTATCCCGATCCGAACGCGCCGATGGGAAAACGGTACCAGACGATCGTGCCCCAGCAGGCGCTGTTCCTGATGAACAGTCCGCTCGTCATCGAGCAGGTTCGAAACGTCGTGAACCGCGATGCCTTTACGAGCGCGGATTCCGACGCGGCGCGCATCCGGCTTCTCTACGAACTGTTTTTCCAGCGCCCGCCGCGGGATGACGAGGTTCGCGCCGGCACGGAGTTCGTGGCCGCGTCCCAGCCCGCGGCTGCGCTTTCGCCCGGAGAGTCCGCGAGGGGACGACGCGGAGCGGGAGCGGCCGACGGGCCGCAGCGAGGACGAGGTCAGGGTGCCGGGAGAGCGGGACGCGCTGGAGGACAACAACCGGCACCCGTTCGTCTGCCCTTGACCGGCTGGCAGGAGTACGCCCATGCGCTGCTGCTGACGAACGAGGCGGCGTTCGTCAACTGAACAGCGCACACCACCGATGTGACGAGGGCGCGGACCGTTCCGCGCCCACGTTGTTCGCGCTACCTCCCGGTTGTCCCTCGCTCGTCGCGGCCGAGCGCCGTCATGAATCCCTCCGCCTCGGGCGGTACGGTCACTCGCGCCGTGCCGTTCGCGACTTCGCGCGCTGACACGGAGCCGTAGGCGTGGGCGTTCGCATCCTTGTCAGGCTTCAGCGTTCCACCCGACAGATCGATGCCCGCGAATAATCCCTTCGAGCGGGAGTACGACAGCATTTCCGTGTTCAACTGCGCGTCGGTTGCCACGCTGCCTGCTCGCCCGATGGGACCTCCGGCGATCGATGCGTCTGCCCCCAGCGTCACCTTGTTCGACAACAGCGTATCCAGTCCCTTGCGGTTCATGATCATGAGGATCAGCTGAGTCTTCTGGGCACCAGCCTGCAGCCCAAAGCTGCCCTTGGCGATCTCCATGAACACGGGCGAGGTCCATCCCTGGCCTCGCCGGCAGCTCAACACGCCGCGGCCTCCCTCGGCGCCGACGATGAAGCTCGCTTTCTTGAGCTCCGGAATGACGACCACGCATTGCGCCTTCTTCCAGATCACGTCAGGAATGCCCGCGTCCGCCGCGTTCCTGATTTCCCGGAGTGCGTCCGCCGACTCGCTCAGGGTCTCGGTGTCGTGCTTGTCGAGCTGCGCGAGAGCCGGCGACGCCACGAACAGCAGCGCCGTCACACTCGCAGCACCCAATCTGATCGCGCCCATGGTGACCTCCAATCACTTTCCAGAATGCAAGTTGCGCACGCACCGGGAACCGATAAAGCCGGGTTTGCGCCTCGCACAGGGCGGCGAAGCGCCGTGCGCACGGACGACGGGCGGCATCGCTCACAGCCGGCCGTCAGACCGGCTGGCTTGGCGAGCCAGTATTTGTCGTCGTGCTCCTGCTCTGTTGCCGGAGTTACTGGAACGCCGGAGACCCGCCCGGGGCAGTCGCTGCCGGTCGAGCGCCGAGATACTGCGCGGCTGCCGCGGCAACATGCGCGGCATCCTCCCCAACGCCGAAGATGAGGCCGGACTTGCGCGAGTGCATCAGCTGCAGCCCTATGAAGTAGAGGCCCGGGTGCCTGCTGACTCCCTGGCTCTGCTCCGGGTAGCCATCGCGAGCGTTGAGATCGAGCTCGATCCAGCTGAAGTCGAGGGTGAAGCCGGTTGACCAGATTATGGTCGTGATGTTTTCTGAAGCGAGGTCGAGGCTGGTCGGCGCGGCATCGAGGTTATCGAGCGCCAGGAATGGCGACGGTGCTGGTGCGTCGATTCCGGCATCGTGAATGTACGAGTCCACTCCGGCGATGAAGCGCCGCGCGAATTCGTCGGAGCGTGCGGCATTGTGAGGCAGGTCCTCCGCCAGCCGCAGTGTCCTGCCCTCACCATCGAGGTAGCGCCCCATCAGCCGTACGCCGGACTCGTGAAGAGTACGCAGGCTCAGATCGCGGTCGCGCCCGACGCCGGTCTGGATGGGCGGGCACGCCAGCCTGGTGTCGTAGCCGAGCTGCTCGACGGTCTCGTCGAAGAGACGCATGTCCATCCGCCACGCGATGTTGTCGCGGCCGCGATAGCGCCGCGGCATCCAGCCGCACGTGCCGGTGGCCAGCCACACCCGGCGGCCATTCTCCAGCAGATCCTCCGCAATCTGACAGCCGGACTGACCGGAACCGACGACCAGCACGCCGCCTTCCTCCAGCTCGCGCGGGTTGCGGTACTGGTCTGTGGTCAGTTGGAGGATGCCGGCGTCAAGCGCGTTGGCAGGCCGGCGATGGCGCTGGTACGCACCTGTCGCGACGATCACAGCCCGCGCGCTGAACGGACCCGCGGAACTCGTCAGCAGGTAGCTACCGCCGGGGGCCAGCTCCAGTGCGGTGACGTCGATGCCCTTCTCAACGGGCGCGCTGATCAGCGTGGCGTAGCGCGTGAAGCGTTCGACGATCTCATCGCGCCCCATGAAGGCGTCCGGGTCCGGACCGTCGTATGGGAAGCCGGGCAGCGTGAACGACCAGTTGGGAATGTTGAGCCTGAACGAGTCCCAGCGCTCGCTACGCCAGGTCTCGGCGACGCCGGCTCGATCGAGGACGACATGATCGATCCCTGACTGCGACAAGTAGTAGCTGCTGGCGAGTCCAGCCTGTCCGGCGCCAATGACCGCGACGTCAACCTTCCGCACCCCGCCATTCTGCCTGAAGCGGGTCGCATGCGGATTGGGCAGTTCAGCGGGCGTTGAGGCGCGTGGCGATGCGCGACACGAGCTCCCCGACGTTCGCGATCGACGCCATTTCCCCGACTCGCAGCCTGATGCCGAAGCTTCTCTCGATGGCCACGATGATCTGGATGTGGGCGAGCGAATCCCAGCCATCCACGTCGGCCGCGGTCGTCGACGGCTGCAGCGATACCGTGTCGAGATCGAGCGTGTCGCTGACGACCCCGTTGAGCCGCTCCAGGATCTCTGCGTCGGTCATGCCGCCGGTTCCGTATCGTGACGAACGGAGACGTGGGTGTCGATCGGGCAGGCGCGGGCGACGGACAGACGCCATCGTTCGACGCCATTCTCGACCGCCTCCTGAACGAAACCGAGCTTGCCGTAGTGATCCTTCACCATGGCGTTCCTGTCGGTCGGCCGGTAGAACCCGATCAGCTCCGTGATCCCCGCCCGCTCTGCCGTGCGCAGCAGGTCGTTGAACAGAAGCGCCTCGACACCGCGGCCTAGAACGCGACAGCTCATCAACCAGGCGTCGAGGAGCAGGCAGCGATTCTCGATGCGGCCGAAGAGGACGCTGATCAGTCCGTGGTCGCCGAACCTGTCGCGCAAACGCACGGCCCGCGTCACCATCGAGGCATCCCACGCCATCCGCTCCACATCCGCACGCAACAGCCGCGGCGTGGTCAGATTGAACTGGTTCGTCTTGTTGATGAGCTGAGTGACGCGCTCGAACGATTCCGGCAGAAACTGATCGACGCTCGCCACCATCTGCAGCGAGGCGAGGTAGCCGTCCAGATCTGTGGTGGCGGCGAGCGTTTCCTGTGACTGGCGGCGAGCCTGGTACGTTGCGGTCCGTCGCAGGTCCTCCTCCGACAAGGCTACTGTCTCGAAGTAGAACTGCCCGTCCAGAGCGCGCACGTACCCGGCTGGATCGTCGGGGAGACTGGCGACGGCCACTTCGGGAACAGCGCGTGCCACTTCCTCGCGCTCGGCGGGATTGTCGTCGATGAACACGAAGGCATCGAGGGGCAGGTTCAGCTCGGCGGACAGCGCGCGCAGGTTTTCTGATTTGGGACTCCAGTTGGCCTTGAACGCCGCGAAGTCGTCGAGGCGGAGGACCATCTCGGGGTGCTCGAGAAACGGCGAACGCGCGACCGTTTCGTCGTTCTTGCTGCATGCCGCGAGCAGGATCCCGCGATCCTTCAATTCGCGCAGGTACATCTGGAACGCCTTGAAGGATTCGCCCTCCGGGCTCCCCTCTCCCAGCTGAATCCCTGACAGTCCGTCGTCGCCAATGACGCCGCCCCACAGCGTGTTGTCCAGATCGACGGCAATGCACTTCCGTCCCCGGCCAACGAGGCTGCCGATCACGGCCGCCAGGTTCCGGCTGAAGAGCGGCACCGCATTGAACGACATGGGCTGCTTCGCGAGGTACCAATACCGCTCGTCGAACCAGTTCGCGACCCCGATCCGATTGGCCAGCGAGGCGACGTCGAGAATGTGGACGTATCGAGGCGCGCGCTCGCTCAGCGCCATGTTGAGTCGATTGACGAAGCTGATCGGATCGCCTGGCAGCCGTGCTCCGACGTTCCCGGCCGCGCGCCACGGCAGCGGGTGGAAGTTCGACAACACGATTTCCGACCCGGTGCGCGAGTGGAAGATTCCACACGGCTCGAGCAGTTTCTCGCACGTGGCGTCGACGCAGCGCTGGACCTCCGCTGGCGTCGCTGTCAACTCCGGGAGATCGGGCAGGTGCGGCGCCGCGTGTATGACCACCGTGACCTGCGGCTGGAACTGCGCCAGCACGCTGTGATGATCCAGGAGGCTCATGGAGACGTGGCCGTACGGCGCGGCCAGCATCGTTGGCCGCACGCCGCGGGCCATCAGTGCCCCCTTGAGGACCGGCAGGATGAAATCCACCGTTGCGCTGCCCATGACGCCGATGCGCAGCGGGACGAGACGATCGGCGAGCGCTGGATCGTCGGACAGCGTCTCGGCACGACGGCTGAGCCGAACGAGCGCGGAATAGACGTACGCGTCCGCCCATTCCCTCTGGAATGCCATCCAGGCCTGAAGGGCGTCGCCCGGCGCCGCCACGATCGAATTGCGCGGAGTCGTCATTCGACGCCTTGCAGCTCCGCTTCAGGGAGACCACGCATGTGCCGCACGCGCTCCGACACGGCGTGGGCAACTACCCGATGTCCCGCAGCGTTCCAATGCACGTCGTCGGGCAGGTAGACCGATTCGCCCGTGGCAACGGCAGACCTGAGCGGACCGGTCGAATCCAGGTAGGCGATTCCCCTGTCGCGACACCAGTCACCAAGAGCATCCGGAAGGTTGTTGTCCTTCCAGCTCAGGGCGTACGCCCCGGGCTCGGCGCGCAGGAACCCGCGGTAGACGCGGAGTTTTCGAGGAATGTAGACGACGAGCAATTCGGCCCCGCTCTGTTGGACCGCGTGCTGGGCGCTCGATAACGCCGCGGCGGCGGCCTCCCACTGTCGCGGCTCCCAGGGCCCCTCGTTCGCATCGACGTAGATCGTCTGCGTGCTGCCGTCCGGCCGCGTGAACTCCGCGGCGTGCAGACGGGCGTCCGGCGACACCGTGCGCCGCGTGCTGGTGGTCAGCCTGGCCAGCGCGATGATCGCATTCCGTGTGAACAAGCGATCCGGCATCGCCTGTGGTGCCGTCAATTCCCCGAGGCGGCTCCGTCGTCTCTCGTATTCATCGACGTCGCCCAGATCGTTGCCGCCGAAGAAGAACCAGATCACCACGCTGGGCCGCAGCGGCAGGCCGTACCGTTTGAGCACGACGAGCTCCTGCTGCGGTCCGTAGCTGCTCTGTCCCAGGTTGACGACGTCGACGTCGAGCAGCCGCGCGATCTGCGCAACCGCCGTCTCGGCGCGCGGCATCTCCGCCCCTTCCACGAATGAGTCGCCAATCGCCACGATCTCAGCCCGGGTGAAGTCCCGATCGTTGCGGAATCCGTTGCCGTCGTACGCGACGTCAACCTGGTAGGCGGCTGGGTTCGGAATACCGAACTGCACCAGGTTGCCGCGGACGGTGCCCTGGTATCGCGTGTGAGGCTTGTGAACGTGAAGGAGCTCAGGGTCCGGCAGGTTGACGCCCGTTGCCAGCTGCAGCCACGTGTCGTTCGCGCGCGTGTGCAGAATCGCTGAATAGTCATAGGACGTCAGCAGCACGGGCAGCTCGAGACCGACGACGGCGCAGATCACGCTGCCGCCGATCAGGGCCACGCGTCCGATCCGTTCTGCGGTGTCGTCCAGGGCGTACAGCACGTACGTGCCCGCAAGAATCAGCGCCGACAGCGCGATGTTGATGAGCGTCGTCGCAGGGCTGTAGTGCCGCCACAACGCCCATTCAGCGTCCTCGAGCGCCGTCAGCCGCCATAACAGCCAGAGGCCCGCGCACGCCCCGGCGATCAGGGCCGCTCTCCACGGCGTTTTCATCGCACTCATTCGACGGCTCGCGTAAGCTGCACGCCTCGCTCAGCCGTCACGAACATCTCGACGCGCCTGGAGACGCGCTTTCCTTCGCGCCACGTGACATGCAGCGAATCGTAGAATCCGTCGTCGGGGACGAACGTCCGCAGGTCCAGGAACGGTGTGTCCCCGATGGCGTCCCGAACAAGCTTGAGATAGGCGGCGTATCGGTTCGGATTGTCCAGCTCGCGGCTCCACGACAACTGGGGCAGATTCACGACGTACAGCCGCACGCCGTACCGTTCCGTAAAATCCATGAACCGCCTGAACACGTCCTGCGACCGGCGGTCGGCATTCGCATCCCAGGCACGAACAGCGGCCGGAACACCATTCGGGTCCGTGAGCCAATCGCGAATCGTCTGGTCGGACTCGATCCGTCCCGTCAGGTACTTCGCCTCTCTGACAGGCCCCCACACGGCGCGCTGAGCGGCAAGCGACGGCATCACCGACGCGGCGAGCTGTGTGCCGATCGCAAACAGCCCTCTCCTGTAGCGATCAGGCTCGAGACTGAGGAGTGCCATGCGGGCGCGCAACGACTCGCCCGCGCTGCGAGGTACCAGCCGCGGCGATCCGTCCTCGTCCTCGACCGAGAAATGCGGGCTGTAGCGGTTGATCGCCATATAGAGCGGCGACCGCCCGTGACGGATGTTTGCCACAAACCGCGGTGTGACTCCGAGCAGGATGGCTTCGGGAATGGCGCTCGGTCCGTAGGCACGCTCGATGTACTCGAGAATGATCAACGTGCTCTCGAGCGTTCCGATGCTCTGCGAGTTCTGATACGGCTCGAGCCCCTGCAGTCCCGTCCTGATCTCGTCCGGCAGGAACGCTTCGCGTGCCTCAGAGGGCCCGCAAATCAGCAGGCGTCCCCGGCCGCGGCCGACATAGTTGTGCGCGGAGAACAGCTGCAGCTGGCCCTGCTGCTTCCAGAGAAACGCGCTCAAGTCCCGCTCGGCGAATCGCGCCGCCTGCTCGAGCAGGAGATGAGTCGCCGCCACGAAGAACACCGCCAGCAGCGGTACCATCAGCCGCGCCCGCACGCTGCGGTCAAAACGCACGGTAGATGAACTCATAGCGAACCTGACCCAGAAGCACGAGCATCCCGGCCAGCATCGACATCCAGACGATCTTCAGCGCCACACGGGTGCGCTTCGTCATGTGACGAGCCTCGCCGCCAGCGATGACAGGCGTCCCAGTACATGGACGCCATCGCGGACGTTCAGCGCAAAGAAGATATACGCCAGGGACGTGAAGTTATATGTGACAAATATGGCCACGGCCGAGGTGAGCCAGTTCTCCTGGAAGCGCCGGAACCGCGCCCGGCCAAGCCATCGCGTCATGCCCTGTTCGTACCCACGCATGACGACCAGGGCCACTCCGTGAATCAGCCCGAACACCACGAAATTCACGGTGGTGCCGTGCCAGACGCCTGCAACCAGCATCGTCAACAGCAGGCTTCCCGCGAGCAGCACGAAGTGCGGCGCTCTTTCGCCCGCACTTAGCGCCCAGTGATAGCTGGGCGCGAAGATGTAGTCGGTCAGCCATTGCGTGAGCGAGCGGTGGACGCGCAGCCAGTAGGCACTCACGTTGCGCGCGAGAAACGGGAACTGGAAGTTCTCCGGCGGCCGGACGCCCATCAGGCTGCCGACCCCGATGACGATGTCGCAGTATCCGGAGAAGTCGAGATACAGGACGATGTAGAACATGTACGTGCTGAGCAGCAGATCGGCGCCGCTCATGCTGTCGAACGGCAGTCCGGGCTTGAGCACATACGGCGTCAGGTACGGTGCGAGCACAAAGGCTTTCACCAGGCCGCGCAGGACGCGGTTCGTCGCATCGACCGCGGCTTCCACGTCGAACGATGAATCCGCCGGAGCGTCCCACTGCGCATTGAAATCCTGAAACCGCTGAATCGGTCCCATCAGCACCGTGGTGAAATTCAGGCAGTAATTCAGGTATCGATCGAGTGAGATCGTCGGGATCGTTCCGCCGGCCACGTCGACGACGACGTGGATCATCTTGAAGAAGAGAAAGCTGAGCCCGGCAATGGCGACGAGGGCGACGGTCGCCCGGTCAGGTTCGGACAATGCTCCGATCGTGTAGCCGCGCAGATAGATGAATGCTGCCGTAAGGATGGCAAGAGCGGCGGCCAGCGCTGCGGTGCCGCGTCCAGCGACAAATCTCAGCGCGCCGTAGCCAAGCAGCACGAAGGCCAGACCGGCCGGCATCGCCGCGGCACCCCAGTACGTCCAGACGAACGCCAGGTTGAGCGCGAGAAAAATCGCGGTGCGTATCCAGCCGCGCGTGAGTGTGAGAAGCACTACCGCCGACGCCGCGAGTGCGAGGAACTGCCAGGAGTTCAGTGCCATCCGGAGCTGCGTACGTTCACTGCTTTCGAACGAGGCAGAAATTCTGTGCAAGTTCAGCGCCGAGCGAAGATGCGACTCGTCTCAATTAGCGGTGCAAAAACCAGTGGTTTGCAGTGGTTTCACACACCGCGGCACTTTAGTTCGATAGAGGCTCGGCGAGTGAAGTCTGCCGACAGGCGAACAACGAAACTTTGCTCGACGTCGCCGGCGTTCGCTACTCCACGCGGAATGGGAGCGTGATTGTTTTCGGGTCCGGGCTCTTGTCCACCGCGCGGGCATTCTCCACCTCGAAGGCGCGGCCGATTTGGTTCCCAGCCGGATCTTCGAGGACATCGAGCGCCAGCAGGTCGTACGCGCCGGCCCGCCAGGGATCGTTTGGTGTGAACGTCCAGCGGGTCTCGCCGGGCTCGATGGAAATCACGCCCTCAACCGGCTGTCCCTTGAGTCTCACGCCGAGCGCACGCATCAGCAGGCCGTGATCCAGCGGCTTGGGGAAGATGACGATGACACCGTCGCGCGTCCCGACCGCCGGCGCCTGGATGCGCCACGATGCGGGGTCGAGCGGCTTGTCAACGGGCGGTCCGATGCGAAGCGTGCGTCTGAAGTCTTCCTTCAGCGGCAGCCCGTTCGCATCGCGCCACTCACGGCTGATCACGAGCGTCACCGAGCGCCCCACCTCCAACGGCCGGCCCATCTGTCTGTTCGGCAGGATGCCCTTCTTCACCCTTCCTGGATCGAAGAAGACGGTGAAGCGCGTGTGATCGGGACTCCAGAACTCGTACTCGAGCGGCAGGACAGCGCCGGTGATCTCCCGGCCCGCGCTGTCGAGCAGGCTGATGTACTGGACGCCGCTCTTGCGACCCATCGGGGCAGAGAATTCGATGTACATCCGCAAAAGGTTCTCCGGAACCTCGTCGCCTTCCGGATAGACGCGCGTAACTGACGTGGATGGCGTGGCCGCTGATGCGGGGCGTCCAACGTCGGCCTCCACGACGCTGCCCGCATCAGCAGGCGCGCCCGGCAGCCGGCCGGGGTCGAAGCGGACCTGGTACCGTCGTCCCTCATCGAACGGGAAGAGCGGTGTGAACCGCACGGCACCGTCGGCGACGCTGTATTTCCCCAACACGGCGGGGGCGTCGGCCGCTACGGCCACGCGGAGAATGCCAGACCACTGCTCCGGCGTGAGATCGCCTCCGTCGAGCGCCCTCAGCGCCGAATCAGAAAGTCCCCTGACCTCGATGTACGCCGTGCCGCCGTCGGCTGGCGCCGTGAGCGTAACGGAAGGAGCCGCCGTCGCGTTGGACGAACGGCAGGCGGCGGTGCCGATGAGCGAACCCATCAGCACCGCAACGAAGGCCAGGCGCACCCACATGCCTGGGCAGGGACCTTACGGAAGAGGAACGATCTGCAGGTTGGTCGTCGAGCCCGCGCGAGCAATGACGATGGCGTTGGCGTCGTCCAGCTTGTCCATCTGCTGGATGCCGGTCATCGTCGTGACCTTCTCGAACGGCACGCCACCGGTTTCGGTCTCGACCGGCGCGGTGATCGGCGCGGCGGTCGCGAACGTGTTCGTCGGGATCTTCATCACGCCGCGGCTGTTGTTGGTGGTCAGGAGGAACTCCTGGCCGCCCTTGCGGTACACGATCATGTCGAGCACACGGTTGCCCGCGCCGAATTCAGCGATTGTCGTGCCGCGCACTTTCTCGCCCGGCTTCAGATCGCCTATCTGGAACTTCACGAGCGGCGTGCAGGTATAGCCGGCGAGCAGGTACGGCTTGTTGTCGATCGTATAGGGCACGAACGCGTTCACGGGGGAGCGCGTCTCGAGCTGCCGGTGGTTGCCGTGATAGATCTCGACGCTGGTGCCCCCGTCCGCCTTCGTGAACGGATACGGGATCGCCCGGAGCTTCGAGGCGAACTCCTCGTTCGAGAGTCCCGCCACCCACAGTTTGCCGTCGGCAAACGCCATGTCCGTGACCACGTTGGCGCGGGCATTCCCTCGGCCCGTCCCGCCGGCGGCGGGAGCGTTGGGCAGCTCGACGCGCTGGGACTTGAGCCCCGACATCGACACGAGATCGATCTTCCCTGTTCCGTCGATGCGGAAGAGCGTCGGCGCCGCGCCCGCTCCCTGGCCGCGCATCGCCGAGACATAGGCATTGCGCGTTCGCGGGTGCACGGCGAGGTCGGTGATGGTGACTTCAGCGGCGCCCGTGCCAAGCATCGCGGCGAGCTTTTCGTCGAGGGCGTCGAGCCCCCTGGCACCCGGGGCGCCAGCGCTGGCCTGCGCGCCGAGATCAAGGGCGACGATCGCAGCGTTCTGATTGTCAGCCGCGAAGAGCGTCCCATCGGGACCAAACGCCATCGTGCTGATGGATGCCATGGTCAGAACCTGGCCGGCCTGCGCGTCCACTCGGACAGACGAGGGAGCCCAGAGGGTCACGACGACAAGCGCGAAGAGCGCAACTCTCATCCGAATCCTGTACATGAGGCGGGTGCTCCTTTCAGTGGGCACTACGGTACGACCACGGCTCCGGCGAGTCCAGAGGAATTGCTCGGAGTTCCGCGACCCCGGCCGATTTGAGAACTGTCAGCGTTGATGGTATTGTGACGTTTCTCCGCCGAGCTTTTTCGCCGCGTTTGCGACCGACCGTTTCTCTCTCTCAAGTGTTGCGCGAGCTGACCGTGCCACCGGTGTCTCCGCGTGGTCTGTTGACGGGCTTCCGCTGCGCAATTCATGAACGGAAGACAAGTGGTGGCCAAGGGTGTCCTCGCTGTAATGCTCGTGCTGGCTGTCTCGGTGACCTCCAGCGATGCGCAGTCGTTCGGCCGCAATCGCGTGCGTTACGAGAGCTTCGATTTTCAGGTTCTACAGACGCCGCACTTCGACATCTATTACGACGCATCGGATCGCAAAGCTGTGGTGCAGGCCGGCCGGCTGGCCGAGCGCTGGTACCATCGCCTCTCGCGCACGCTCGATCACACCTTCACCGAACGCCAGCCGATCGTGCTCTACGCGAGCCACGCACAGTTCGCGCAAACCAACGTCGTGCAGATGCGGATCGGCGACGGCATCGGCGGCGTCACTGAGCACGAGAAAGGGCGCGTCGTCCTGCCGTTTGCCGCCGGCTTGGGCGAAACGGATCACGTACTCGGCCACGAACTGGTTCACGCCTTTCAGCGCGACGTCCTGAGGCGGGCAGGCCGGTCGATGTCGTCGCTGCCGCTCTGGTTCATTGAAGGCATGGCGGAGTATCTCTCCGTGGGCATCATCGATTCGCATACCGCGATGTGGCTCCGCGACTCGGTCGAACAGGATTCGCTGCCGCGTCTCGATCAGCTCGACGATCCCGCCTTCTTCCCCTACAGATTCGGGCAGGCCCTGTGGGTGTATCTCGCGACACGATTCGGCGACGATGTCGTCGCGAAGGCTCTGAAGAGCAAGGCAGCGGGCGGTGCCATCGGAGTGCTCGTGGCGGAGACCGGCGTCGACGCGGCGTCGTTGTCCTCGTCGTGGCACGAGTTCATTCGCGAAACTGTCGCACCGCCGCACAGAGAGCCGCCAGCAGCATCCACAGGCGTGGTGCTCGGTGGCACGCACGCGGATTCGCGGTTGAGCGTCGGTCCGGCGCTCAGCCCGGACGGACACACGATTGCCTTCTTCTCCGATCACAGCAGGCGTTCGATCGATCTCATCGTCGCCGATACGCAGACAGGGATGGTTCGTCGAACGCTGGTGAAGACCGAAGGCGACCCGCACTTCGAGAGCCTCCAGTTCATCGAGTCCGCCGGCGCATGGTCGCCCGATGGCCAGCGGCTGGCGATCGCAGCGCTCTCAGGCGGTTCTCCGGTGCTGACGATCGTCAATGCCGCCTCAGGCCGCGTCGAGCGCGAGTTGCCCATGCGACACGCGGATCAGGTCTTCAACCCGACATGGTCGCCCGACGGCCGGCGGATCGCCGCGTCTGTCCTTCGGCAAGGCTTCAGCGATCTCGACGTCATCGATCTCGAGACCGGCACGGTTCGTTCGCTCACGTCCGATGCATTTGCCGACCTTCATCCCGCCTGGTCGCCGGACGGCCGGACGATCGCGTTCTCGACCGACCGGTTCACGTCGTCGCTCGACACGTTGACCTTTGGTGAATTCCGGCTGGCGGCGATCGATGTCGAGTCGGGAATCATCCGCGAGCTGCCGGGCATTCGCGGAGCGAAGAACATCGATCCGCACTGGACCCTGGACGGCGACGGGGTGTACTTCGTCTCCGATGCCGACGGGACAAGCAACGTCTATCGCGCAGTCCTGGCGGATGGATCGATCTCCAAGGTCACCGGCGTCTCCACAGGCGTGAGCGGCGTATCGCAGCTCAGCCCCGCACTTGCCGTGGCAGGACCGGCCAATCAGCTCGCCTTCAGCGTCTACCGCCAGGGGCGGTACGAACTCCACGTCGTCGACACCGCAGACGGTTCGCACCCGCTTCCGGCGTCCGCAGTCGCGGCCGAACCGAGTCATGAGCGCATGACGCCGGCGGCAGCACCGACGCGAACAGCCGCCGGTGCCATCGCGCCACCCACGTTCGGCCTCCAGGACGGTTCCCAATTCACCAGCAAGCCGTACCGCTCACGGTTATCTCTCGATCGCGCCGTGCAGCCGTACTTGACGGCAGGAGGCGGCGGTAATCGAACCGTCCTTCGCGGTGGAGTTGGCCTGTCCTTCGGCGACATGCTGGGCGATCAGGACGTGCAGGCAGCTGTGCAGGCGGGCAAGAGCCGAGACGATTTCGCCTATCAGGTCACCTATCGCAATCTGCGCGCACGCTGGAATTGGGGTCTGGCCACGAGCCAGGTGCCCTGGTTGACCGGCTCAACGATCAGCCGCGGCGCCGTCGGCGAACCCACCATCGTGCGCGAGATCGACGTGCGCAAGGAAGTGCACCGCCAGATCCAGGGTGCCGCCGTGTATCCGTTCAACAGCTCCAGACGTGTCGAACTGACCGGAGGCCTGCAGGCGATCGGGTCTGGCTCGCGAACCATTACGAGCGAGTACTCGGGCCTCACCGGCCAGCTGATGAGCCAGACGACGGTCAGCCATCCGGCCGACCCGACGCTGTGGCTCGGCGAGAGTCGCGCCGCGCTGGTGTACGACACCGCGACGTATGGTGCGACCAGCCCGATCCTCGGCCGGCGGTATCGGCTTGGCGTCGCGCCGACGTTCGGCGGGCTGAGCTTCACCACCATCACGGCCGATTACCGGCACTACTGGATGCCGCGGGAACCGTTTACGGTGGCCATGCGCGTGATGCAGCTCGGGCGTTACGGCACTGACGCCGCGGATGCCCGGCTGTTGCCGCTGGTCTGGACAATCCGCGACGTCGTCCGCGGATACGGCGACCTCGGACCTGGACCGTCGTCGTTAGGCACCTTGGGCGCATCACGGATACTCGTCGCCAATGGCGAAATACGGTTTCCGGTCGCCCGTTTGTTTTCGCAGGCGTCACAAATCGCGGGGCTGCCAATCGAAGGACTGGCGTTTGTTGACGCCGGGCGATTCCGGATGCCGGAGCGGCTCGGTGGCGCGACAACGCTTCTTCGAAGCGTCGGCACCGGCGTTCGCATCAATGCAGCCGGCATGATCTTCGAGCTCGATGCCGTTCGCCGCTGGGACGCCGCGCGCGGATGGACGTTCTCCTTCAACCTGCGCCCAGGATTCTGATCACGACTGGCATATCTGCCAGTACCTGCCGACGCCGGCAACCGACAAGTCTCCGACACCGTTCCCGGACACCTTCTTGCACAAAGGGTGCGGGCCGCCGAAAGGCCATGAGACGAGAGGAGACTGTTCGATGAAATTCAGAGGCTTCGTATTCACGGCTGTACTGCTTGGTGTGTCGGGCCCGGCGTTCGCGCAGGGTCAACAGAGTGCGACCACTCCAACGAATCAGGCCGTCGCCAACACGCCGACTCAGGTTGCCACGACCCCGGTTACGACATCCGACAACGCCCGTAACTGGGTGGTGTCGGGATACCTCGGTGCCGCCTTCGGCGCCAGCAGAAGCAGCAGTGTGGACCTGACCATCGTCGAGGACCTCGATAACAACAATTCCACCGGCGTCAACTTCGGCGGGCAGATCGCCTACCTGGGACGCGGTGTGATTGGTGGTGAGTTCCTGTTTGACTTTTCGCCGGGCCTTGGCACCCTCGACAACGCGTTGTTCACGCAGTCGCCGGACGTCAACAGCTACATGTTCAACGTGATCGCCGTGGCGCCGTTCGGGCACGGCAAGCTTGTCGATCCCTACATCTCGGGAGGCATCGGTGTCGTGACGCTCAACGCCACCATCTTCACGGTCAACCCATTCGTCGCCAATCCGCTGCTGACGTCACTGGAAACCGCGAACGTCGACGGATCGCGATTCGGATGGAACCTCGGCGGTGGAATCATGGCCTTTTCGGAGAGAAACTGGGGCTTTCGCGCTGACCTCAGGTACCTCAGAACCACCAGCAACGACGTCGATATCTTCGATATCAACGACATCGGTGACGGGAGCATCTTTTCGGACGTCGCGCTCTCGGGTCTCTCGATGTGGAAGGGAAACTTCGGTCTCTCGTATCGCTGGTAGCTACCGGTCCATCTGCACGCTGACACGCACCGATATCGTCTGGCCTCGCGAAAGAGCCGGCGATATCGGTGCTTCGCACGTTCCTGGCGAACCATCGCTGGTCTTGACGGGCGTACTCAGATCTGTGAGCGACGCGTTCCAAACTGACCGATGCACGCCGCTGCACCGCGCCTGATGCGCGCCTGACAGACGCCCAGAGTTGCCATTGCTGCGCACGCCGGGCCGGTTCGTCACACCGTCCGCGTGCGTTTCCCCCTCGAGTGGGCGTGGCACCGGCTTCGCACGAGCTGGCCCACACGAGGTATTCCCATGATGTCAGTGTGTCTATTCCTGCTTGCGTCCGCCGTGGCACCCGCTGCCCAGGAGCCGGCCATCCAGACCACCACCACGGTCAACGTGCTGGTCACGGACCGCCGCGGCAACCCGCTTCGATCGGCACGCGTGAGCGTCAACGGGTCGGAGCATGAAGGCGTGACCAACAATGCCGGACGCGTGGTATTCACGAATGTGAAGGCCGGCGAATACACGCTCCGCGTCGAACGCAATCAGTACATCACCTTCGAGAAGGATCTAGACGTGCGCGACGAGACGGGGACGGTTCCGGTTGTCGCAGCGATTTCACCGCTGGCGTCGCTGCCTGCACGCGCGTCAAAGGCGCCTGCCCGGAAACCGATGGCCGTTCGCGCATTATCGCGATAGAGAGAACAGCCGCCGACAGAACCTCGATCGTCCCGGAGTACGATCCGTCAGAAAGGATTCGTACCGGTGAAAAGAATCGGGTTTCTGTCGTTCGGGCACTGGACGCCGTCGCCCCAATCGCAGGTGCGCACGGCGGCCGACTCCCTGCTCCAGTCGATCGAGCTGGCCGTGGCTGCCGAGGAACTGGGCGCTGACGGCGCCTACTTCCGCGTGCACCATTTCGCACGGCAGCTCGGGTCCCCCTTCCCACTTCTCGCGGCGGTCGGCGCGCGCACACGCCGGATTGAGATCGGCACGGCGGTGATCGACATGCGCTACGAGAATCCGCTCTACATGGTCGAGGACGCCGGGGCGGCCGACGTCATTGCCGGCGGCCGGCTTCAGCTGGGCATCAGCCGCGGGTCGCCAGAGCAGGTGATCGACGGCTGGCGCTACTTCGGCTACGCGCCGCGCGACGGCGAGACCGCCCCGGACATGGCGCGCCGCCACGCCGAGGTGTTCCTCGAGGCGCTGAAGGGCGACGGGTTCGCCCAGCCAAACCCCCGGCCGATGTTCCCGAATCCGCCAGGGCTGCTGCGCCTCGAACCGCATTCGGAAGGGCTGCGAGATCGGATCTGGTGGGGATCGAGCTCGAATTCTACCGCTCGATGGGCAGCGAAACTGGGGATGAATCTCCAGAGCTCAACGCTCAAGGACGACGAAACCGGAGAACCGCTGCACGTGCAGCAGCGCAAGCAAATCGACGCCTACCGGGACGCCTGGAAGGAGGCCGGACACGCGCGTGAGCCTCGTGTCTCGGTCAGCCGCAGCATTTTTGCGCTCGTTGACGACCGCGACCGGGCCTACTTCGGCCGCGAGGGTCGCGGCCAGGACCAGATCGGCTACATCGACGCGAACACCCGTGCCATCTTCGGGCGCTCGTACGCCGCAGAGCCCGACGAGTTAGTCAAGGAGCTCGCGCAGGATGAAGCGATCGCCGCCGCCGATACGCTGCTCCTGACCGTGCCGAACCAGCTGGGCGTGGACTACAACGCCCACGTGATCAAGAGCATCCTCGAGCATGTCGCCCCGGCGCTCGGCTGGCGCTAAGTCAACGGATGGCGGGCTGACGATCGTTACTTCTGCAGACGATCGACCAACGCCTGGGCGCGCGCGAGGAGGCTGGGGCGCTCGAGCAGCTGCTGGCGGTCGTCCTCGGGCATCGGCAGGTTCTGCGCCACGACATTGATGAACTCGTCGTCCTCGAACGAGGCGCTCGGCGGGTCGACGCCAAACGGCAGCACAGTGATTAGCAGCGACGCCAGGCGATTACGAAGCGCGCTGAGCGGGAGCCGTTCCTGCTCAGCGAGGCGATCGGGCACGGCCTCGACGCGCCCCAGGCGATACGGCTTCCGTTGATTCTCGCTGAGGACGCGGAAGGGCGTCAGGCCCTGCAGCAGAATGACGTAGCGTCCGTCCGGCAGCTGCTCGTACTCCTGGATCCGTCCGGCGCACCCGACGACGTAAATCGGGGGGCGCCCCTCGTAGTCCTTCTCGAATCCCGGACGCAGCCGCACCATGCCGATGATCCTGTCGCCCTTGAGGGCATCGGCAATCATCTCCCGGTAACGCGGTTCGTAGATCAGCAGCGGCCGCGACACGCCGGGGAAGAGCGTCGTCTCCGGGAGCGGAAAGAGCGGGATCTCTGCGGGCAGAGCGGGTGCCGCAGCCTGTGGCAGGAGCACGGACAACACAGCCGCCAGGAGGACGGTCAGCACGTCCACAGTCTACAAGCGTTCGCCCTTCAGCTCAGGACAACAAACACACCGGCGATCACGAGTGCACCGGCCCATACCCAATCGAGGTTGACCCAGGCGACGCGCAGGAAGGCGACGCCTACTCTCCTGTAGACGACCCAGGCGATGACCGTGGACACCAGCGCGTACGACAGCGTATGGAGTCCGACCGCCGCCCCATCGAGCCATGTGGTACTGGCCAACGACGCGCTCGAGTGGTGCGCAGGCATCGACCTCGCAGCCACTCCCTCGCTCGTCCCGATCACGAACGGGACGACCATCAGCCCCGCGCCGTGAGCCGAGGCCATCAGAAATGACCAGATCGCCAGGTCGCGAAAGCCGACCTGCATGCCGCCGAAGCGCGGATGGCGATGACGCCACAGCCGGTAGCCACCCAGCGTGATGAGCGTGATGGCGACGATCATCTTCAGCACGCCGAGCGGCAGCGCCACACGCGCCCCGGCGACGATCGCCACGACGACACCCACCGCAGTCGCATGGCCGAGTGCGATCGGCGGCAGCGCACGCCACATCGCAGATGCTCGCCCTGCCTGCATCCCCAGCGCCACGGCAAACAACCATCCCATGCCGGGATTGATCCCGTGGTAGGCGCCGAGGCCGATCATCGCGGTCCAGTCCATGAGTGCGTTCGCCGTGCTGAGCGACTTCTGTAGAGGCGGTCTTGAGACCCGCCTTACGCGTAGCAGTACGAGTCGGACGAGGCGTCCCCGCCCTCCAGCCGCACCTGATGCGTCCGCATGGTCGGCGACTCGAGGAAGAACCTCTTGTCGAGCGTCATTCCGCCTTGCGGATTCACGTCGGCCTTGACCATCCAGCCGCGGACGCCATCCGGATAGAACTGATCGTCCCACGGTGTGTACAGACCGTTGGTGAAATACACGCGTGATCCGTCGCGACTGATCTCGATCATCTGCGGACCGCCGTTGAGCGGCTGTCCGGGTTTGGCCGGATGCTCGGCCCGGCTCACGATGCCGCCGATGCGGAACGAGCCGGTCTTCCGCGGATTGAAGGGATCGGTCACGTCGTACTGGATGAACTCGCCCGTGCCCCAGCACGACACGTAGAGGAACCTGTCATCGAGCGAGAGATTGATGTCGGTGACCAGCGGCGCAACGGCCTTGAATCCCTGCAGCAGCGGCGGCAAGCTCGCCGGATCGGCAGGTTCAGCCGGAATCTCAATCACTTTCTTGACCTTGAACGTGCCTGTGCCATTGTTGCCCTCGCGATACCACACCCAGATCGAGGACGAGAGATCCTTCAACGACACGACGACGCCAACAAAGCCGTAGGCCTTCGTTGGGTTGTGCGCAGGCCGGAGCTCCAGCACCATCTGCTGCTCCGCCCCCAGGTCGATCTCCTGCACGTGGCGCCGGCGTCGCATGTCCCAGACATGCAGCTTGCTGCCGTACTTCCCCCCAAGCAGCAGATCGGGGTTGACGCCGTCCTTCACCATGTTCGGCGTTCCCCAGGTGCTGGTGACCATCGTGTCGTACCCGAGATGCCACCAGACGTCGTACGCGAGCTGCTGCGGTCCGCGATCCAGCTCCCATCGGCCCCGGATGTCGAACGTCTCCGGGTCGAGGATGAATGTGCCGCCGGGACCGTCGCCACCCGGCGCGCCGAGCGCGCTCACATACACGCCATCAGGACCGCAGTGGACGGTATGCGGCGAGGCATACCCTGCGCGGTTCGCCAATTCCTCCGGCTCGATCACTTTCACGATCGACGGCGCCCGGGGATCGGGCTTCGTATCGAGGATGTGGATCCGCGACGAGTTGATTCCAGGCACGATCAGGTAGCGTCGCTCCATGTGCGGATGCGGCGCGTAGGGACACAAGCACGAACTACAGGCATTCCAGCCGAAGTGATGAAGCTCATCCCCGACATTGGGCATGCTGGTCTCGCCGATCTGCCGGCCGTAGCTCTTGGAGGCCGGATCGACGTCTACGACGCCGATCGCATCGGGCGCACCACTCTTCTTCGGGTTGATGAGTGCGACATAGGCAAACGTCTCAGGGGGTGACTGCATCGCCATCTTCGGCGACGGGTAGAACGTGGGATCCGGTTTGAGCAGCGGCATGACGAGCCTCCGAAAGTGGAGACGTATCGTAGATCGATCTATCAGGCCGGTCCGCGAGGCCAGCTCGGCCGTCGAGCTGCGCGGCGCGGATGGCACCGTGCTCCACGAAGAGCGCTTCATCGTCCGGTAGACGATTGGTCATCGCTGACGACCGGTCACGGGCACGAGAGCTCGAGAGGACTGCGTTCAGCAGCCGATGTCTGCTTTCGCGTCGTGCCGCACTTGTACTCAACCGTGAGCGTCTTCACGACGCCGACGGCGGGATCGCCGCACCAGCCGTTGCTCACAGAGACCAGGCAGCGTGGGCGGAAGCCCCCGCACGCCTCCCCGACGTGCTTCTTGATTTCCGGTCCGGCCGTGCACGTCCGACCAGGAACGCCATACTCAGCCGCGACGATTTCAATGGACGCGTTCGACATGAGATGCCGGACCGTCCAGAGCAGCAGCATGCCTCCAGCGAACGCAAGAATGACGATGGCGAATGTCCGCCGATTCAGAATCATGCCGGCTCATTCTCTCCGGCACGGACTCGCGCCGGTGACGTAAATGAGCATGCAGGGCACCCCGAATGGGGTGTCCTGCATGGCGGGCGGGTTGACAGGCGATCAGAAGTCGAGACGTGCCGAGAACTGCCAGATCCGCGTATCGACGTTCGTCGAGGTGAGGCGGCCGAACGTGGTGCTGTTGATGTCCATGTCGCTGCGGAAGAAGCTGACGCCGTTCGTCAGGTTGAACGCCTCGGCCTTGAATTCGAGTCCGTAGCGGTCGAAGCGGACGCGCTTCGAGACGGCCATGTCCATGCGGAACTGCGGCGGGCCATCGAACGCGAGGACCGGCAGATTGCCCGCCTGGCCGGCCGCGGGATTGAAGAAGATCTGGCCGGCGAACGTCGCGGCGTTGGCCGCGTTGTCGACGCCGACGCCACGGCCCGTCGCCGGATCCACGACACTCGGATCGATCCAGAAAATACGACCGTCCGGAAGTTTGTGGACGCCAAGGAGATCGCGGATTTCTTCGACCGACTTGGTGCTGAACGCGGTATTGCAGATCTGCACCGCGGCACAGTTGGAACGTCCGCCGCGGTTGACGGTGCCCCGTCCCGAAAAGATCGACAGCGGCGAGCCGCTCTGCAGCGCGACGATCGATGCAATCTGCCAGTCGCCGACGAGCCCGTTGAGCCAGCCTCGACCGTTCGCCCAGCGGCGTCCATCGCCGAACGGCAGCTGGTAGATCGCCTGGCCGTTGAGCACGTGGGTCTGGTGGTAGAAGGATCGGCCCACGCCGAGCTGACGGTTGTTGTTGTCCATGAACGCTTCGAACCGGTTCTGGCCGGTTCCGGCGGAGTCGGTCTTCGTGTGCGAGTAGGTGTAATTCGCCTGCGCGAACAACGCACTGCCGATCTGACGGCGCAGTTCCACCTGCAAGGCATGGTAGTCGGAGAACCCGCCGTTGCCGACCACATCGACCGCGTAGATCGCAGAGTTCGGCATGAACGCCGCTCTCGCGTTGGCGCGGTCCGCCGCGGTACCGAGCTGAAGATAGGCATCGACCAGGAGTCCGATCGCGTTGGTCTGAAGCGCGTTCGTCACGTTGACGTTGGTGAGCGCCACCGCGAACTGCGGCAGGGTGGTGAGCGCCTGGCTGCCGGGGATGTTCGCATTGAACGCCGGGTTGAAGCCGAGGCCGGCAGCCTGCGCCAGGAACCCGTTGCTTCGCGCGCGGTTGAAGTCGGCCAGGAACTCCGGCGAGAGGCGCATCTGGTTCATGTCGATCCCGCGCCAGATGTCGCGGCCCATGGTTCCAACGTAGCGCGCTTCCACGGCCGTCCCCCGCGTCAGCTCACGCTGAATGCCGAAGCTGATCTCGTGAATGTGCGGGGCATGGAGATTGGGATCGATCCCCCAGAACACCTGCGTCGGGCCGAGCGCGGTCTGGTCGGCCAGCGTGCGTTCCGACAGGAACGTCGGCGTGACCGGGAGCGGCAACGCGCCGCTGACCGTGGCGTACTGATTCGTCAGGTTCACAGTCGTCGTCAACCCGGCGTTTCCTCGTGAGGCGCCGCTGGCAACGTTGATCGTTTCCTCGTTCACGAACGTCAACGAATAGCCGCCACGCACGGCCGTGCGGCCATCGCCGGTGAGATCCCACGCAAAGCCGACCGTCGGTCCGAAGTTGTTCAGATCCTTCTTGTAGAAGTCCCCGTCCGTGAACGTGAGCTTCGACGCGGGATCGAGCATGACCTGATCGATCGGGCGTCCGTTCAGGACCGGCAGGAAGCCGAGGTTGTTGGCTTCGCGGAGCGGGCTGTAGTACTCCCACTTCAGGCCGGCGCGAATCGTCAGGTTCGGCTTCCAGCGCCAGTTGTCCTGAGCATAAAGCGCGATGTCGTCCAGCGTGTACTTCTCCACCGAGGGGATTCCGGGAACGAATCCTGACGTCGCATCGCGGACCTGATACGTCTGGCTGACGGAGCTGACGATGCCGCCGAGCCATGCCGACATCGCATTCGCGTTGGCGAGATCGGCGGCGCTGATCCCACCCGGGAATCTGTTCGACGCCAGCTGCACCGATGCCGGCGCGGCGCCGCTGAAACCGAACGACACCGTCGGATACTGCCCGGCGAAGTTGTAGGGAGTGACGCTGTGCCGCTGCCAGCTCCCGCCCATCTGCAGGTTATGGCGGCCCTTCATCCAGGTGGCGTTGTCGCTGATCTGATAGACATCCGACTGCCGTCCCTGGTTCTGGAACGCAAACGTCGGTGCGCCTCCCGAGCGGAAGCCGCCGACCGGATTCTCGATGCCCAGGGCCGTGCCGTACAGCACGCCGCCGCTGAAATCCCAATCGGTGACAAAGTCGACAGCCGTCTGATTCGTGCCGCCGCGCAATTCGTTCTGAAAATTAGTCGACAGCGTGCTGCGCAACGCGGCCACGAACCGCGTGCGCGGTCCCCGCGTGTAGGCAAGAGGACGCCCCTGAGTGATCACATCGATGTCATCGCGGTCGGTTGTTTCGTCGAAGCGGCTGTACACCCCCTCGATGGAGTGGGCCGGCGACAGCAGGTAGTCGATTCGCACCGTCGTCTGATCGCGATTGTTCTGATTGTCCTGATTGAACTGGTAGCCGGCGGTATTCAGCAGACGCTCCGCCGTCGAATTGCCGCGATTGAAGTTGTTGACCTTCGACGCGTCCGGCAACTGCGCAATCAGGGCGCGAACGATCGGGTCGGGCTGGAGCCCGCTCAGCTGCAGCACGTTCACCGAGCGCACGGTGCCATCAC